>Ga0172377_10000144_pt1 | contig 61046 bp, 52 predicted proteins | sample Pumphouse3metaG_FD_119749 | JGI IMG/M metagenome (GOLD analysis project Ga0172377, IMG submission 119749) | Leachate microbial communities from a municipal landfill in Southern Ontario, Canada - Pumphouse #3 metaG | ecosystem: Engineered > Solid waste > Landfill > Unclassified | place: Canada...
ACTCTGGAAATAAAAAACTTGACAGAAAGCAAAGTAAAATTATCTTAGATAAACATGTAAGTATATATAGTAATAATAGCCTTTAGCAGTTTTTAGACTTTACAATATGCCTAAACTAATACTGCTAAAGATAACGCTTATAAAGCATGATTTTATTTGAATAAGGAGAATAAACAATGAAACGCTTAATATTCTTCATTTTAATCGTAGTGCTCTTTTTACTTGGCGCTTGTGACGATACCAAGGTAAAACTAACGGAAGTAAAAATGCAAGATCTGGTTGTTCCTGATAACTTCAATTATGAAATGAATAATCAGATAGATGTAAATTTACAAGGTGCATGGCGATTACCCGTCTACATCAAAACTACGGGCGGAAACCTTTTGTTTAAAGCACAAATGAACCCTGCATCCGGGATTAACACTAAGCTGATTCTTCCCAATACAATAAAAGAAGTTGTGGTTGAATACCAAACTTTTGCCGAAACGATCAATGTGTCTGGAGGCAACTTAGATTTCAACTTCAGAGCAGAACAATAAGGGGGAGCATAAATGAATAAAGTACTTTTGATAGTAACGTTTAGTCTCATCAGTTTTGCCCTTTTTGCTCAAGGTACTATAGCTGTTTGGGGAAGCCCCCATAATCAAGTAGCCCGTAACGTTCCCGAAGGTGACGATTTCATTGATATCGCTGCCGGCAACAAATACGGTGTCGCCCTGCGTGCAGATGGCAGTGTTGTAACTTGGGGACAAGCAAACCAACTGGTAAATAATTCCCCTGCCGGCAACGATTTCGTTGCCATTTCTGCCGGAGATCAACACGCAGTAGCATTAAAAAATGATGGAACAGTAGTAGCTTGGGGTAGCAACTCCTATGGGCAACTTGAAGTCCCAACTAATAGCGATATTGCTAAGGTAGCCTCCGGAATATATCATTCTGTTGCCTTGCGCACTAACGGAGAACTCGTTGCCTGGGGTAACAATAGCAATGGGCAATGCGATGTACCATCTGGCACATTTATCGACGTAGCAGCCGGCAATACATTTTCATTAGGCATAGCTTCCAGTGGAGAAATTGTTGCTTGGGGACAGGGCTGGAATAATGAGCTTAACGTTCCTAGCGGAAACGACTTTGTGCAGGTTTCGGCAAAGTTCCTCCACGCTATTGCCAGAAGAAGCAATGGTAGCATTGTAGCTTGGGGAAATAATACCGAAAACCTTAATGCTCCTACTACAGGTAACTACATCGATCTTGAAGCTGGCTGGCAAGGAAATGTTGCCATACGAGATGATGGAGAATTGGTAGCCTGGGCAAACCTTTGGGTGCTAAGAACCATTCCGGAATGGGTACAAGAACTAGATATCGTAAAAGTAAGCGGCGGCGATGCCTTCTTCCTTGGACTTACTGGAGAATTTGGCGAAAGTGATGCCGATAGTGACGGGGTGGCAGATTCTATGGATTCCTATCCCGATGATCCCCTACGCGCCTACAATCTTAGTTATCCGCTAGAATCAGCTACCGGATGGGGCACACTGGCATACGAAGACTTGTGGCCTCAAAAAGGTGATTACGATCTAAACGACTTGGTGCTTGATTATAAGATCAGCCTTGTCTTAGACGCCGAGATGAAAGTGAAGGATATTCAAGGAGATTTTATGCTGCGCGCTGTAGGTGCATCAAAACTTAATGCATTTGCCATCGAATTCCCCTTCCCCACCTCCAATATCGATATTCCTAATTCTACCTTAGGTGTTGGAGATGGTTCAGAATACTCGATGCCGGTAATTGAGGCCGGAACAAATAGTATTCTTAAGGTTATTTCTTCTACAGCGGATTTTGTGAATGTTCCCGGAAATGGTGTGTACTGGAATACTCAGATGGAACAGCCCTATTTTGATCCTATCCCTATTAGTTTCGAAATTACTCTCATCGAAGCCTTAGATCAAACCACATTACCCTTCTGGGGCTTTTGGAATCCATATTTGATGGTAGATCGAATTGATGGACATGAAGTCCATTTACCCGGATATCCTCCTACAGTTCTTGCCAATGAAGAGCTTTTTGGTGAGGAAGACGACACTACAAATCCTGAAATGAACAGATATTATAAAACAGCCTCAAACCTGCCTTGGGCACTTGATTTGCCAATACACTGGAAATATCCCATCGAAATGAAGGAAATCAGCCAAGCATATTATAGATTTGCTCCTTGGGCTGAAAGTGGCGGAACCATTTACCAGGATTGGTATGACCTTGGCACCGGAGATTTAAATCTGGATTTTATTTACGATAGATAAATTTAGCCTCAAACTATAAAAAACACCCCGGTTTTTTGGACTGGGGTTTTTTCTATACTTAGTATCTCTTCGGCACTTTATTAAACATAGTAGCCGACTGCTGTCCCCTTATGACTCACATGATGCAGAACAAGACAGTTTAATAATTGGGGCATGGAGCAAAGCCCCATACTACAAGGATGGTTGGTGGGCATAACTACGATCAAAAGGCTCACCAAGCCGATGTTTGGTGCAGAATAATCTGCTAAATATGGATGTACAACGGTCTCATGACAGTCTATTGGAACTCTCTTGGGCTTCGTTCAAGAAGAATTTATGCGACTTATTGGAAGATTATATCCCAAATAAGGAAGTGGGGATGAATGTATAATTACAGAGGAGATTACAAGCAAAAAAAAAGAGGATCCGAAGACCCTCAAATAAGTAATTCACACTCTAAGCGAGTTGATGGGAATCTCCCACTCTCGAGTATCGTGATCCAAGAGCAGTGTTCCGTTTTTAGCTTTTAGGCGGTCATAGATCTGCCGTTTAGCTTTAACGGTATCTTGACGGCATACATCATAGGCAGATGTTATCGCCAATGAAGTGTGAAATTTTGTGGCTATGATGTCTCCGGCATAGATGTAAAATGCCTCAGGGCTGTCAATTTGCACATATTGACTGCCGACGGTATGCCCCCCGGCTTTTACACAAGATATCTCTGGATATATCTCTGCTTCCCCATCAATGAGCTGTACATCACCTTTTTGTTCCAACAAGCTTAGTTGATAATCGAAATCATAGGCAGCCTTGTTTAGTCGATCTGGGCTTTTTGCTATTTCCCATTCGTCTTTCTGAATCCAATACTTTGCTTTGGGAAAAGTTAAGGCATGGTGATCTTTAAAACCGGTAATGATACCACCGGCATGGTCGAAATGGAGATGTGTCATAACAACATCTGTTATATCTGTATCCTTATAACCAAGCTCTGATAATGAATAGGGCAAAGTAAATTCACTCGGTTGATAGATATCCCGCTGCTTCTCACTGAATCTGTTCCCCAAGCCTGTATCCACCAATATCCTTTTTTTATCGCAGACGATGAGGAGTAAATTCAAATCCATCTTTTGTCGACGACGCTCATCCGTTGTTATCTTATCTTTCCAAATTGCGTAGGGCAAAACACCCATCAAAGCACCGCCATCAGACCAATAATTCCCAGCGTATACTTTGAAAATCTTTGTCATTATGAATCTCCACCTTGCGTTTTATTGTTTTTTCGGCGCGGTCGATAGTTAGATTTTCGGGGTGGTTTGGGGGAAGGCTCTGGTTTGTCCTTAGCAGTATCGCTTGTTTTGGCAACAGCTGATGGTTTATTCTCTGTTTTCTTTTGAGGACGGCGATTGCGTTTGGGGCGAACTGAAGTACTAACGTTTTCTTTTACTACAGTATCTTTTACTTTGGTTTCATTTTCTTTGGCTTGAGTTGGTTTGGGGTTTTTGAGAACTTCACTCTCTTTTTGTTTGGCAGAAAAAACGACAATACGCTTGATTTCACCTTCACCAATTGTGAGAGTTTTTAGCCCTCTTTGTTTTTCGATATGACGATGGATAATCCTGCGTTCTGCCGGATTCATTGGCTCTAAAGTTATTGCCTTCCCATTAAGTTTGATCTTTTTAAACTGGGGTAAAAACTTGTCTAAAAACTGGTTCTCCTTGCGCTGTCGATATCCGTTCGCATCCACATAGATGCGTTCAAAAGTGTTATCAGATTCAAACACGCGATTTATGAAATATTGAATAGTTTCCAGCATTGAGCCATTTTTCCCGATAACAAAACCGGTTTCTACTATACCCTCAATTGTAATAAAAAGAGTTTTGCCCTCTTTTCTGGTTTTCATTTTAGCAAAGCTTATACCCATTTTGCTTAGTAGTGTTTCTAGAAAGAGGCGGATTCTATCTTCAGGTTCGGGAAGCTGGAAGCGCACTAGAGCAATCTTATTGGCAAAAAGCCCTAAGAATCCCTTACTGGGTTTTTTTATGATTTCATAGTGAAGCTCATGATCACTAATATTGTGCTCACGGCGAAAGTTGCGGATGATCTCTTCAACAGAGACTCCGCTTTTATCGATTGTTGTCATCAAACTATTCCTTATTATGTCTTTTTAGCAGATAGTACTGCTGAATCACCGAAAAGATATTGAACACTGTCCAGTATAAAACCAATCCAGCCGGCATATTACGAAAGATGAAGAACATCATGATCGGCATCATCCAAGTCATCATCTTCTGAGAAGACTGAGCCGCCTTCTGTTTATCGTCCATATCTTCGGTTTGTATTTTTTTAGGTTGCATCATTAGGGATTGGATAATCATAAATAGCCCCATAATGATGGGAAGAATCATGTAAGGATCCGGCTCAGAAAGATCCTTTAACCAAAATATAAAACCTGCATTACGCATATCCAGAGAATAACGTAACACATTGTAAAGGGCAAAAAAAATGGGCATTTGCAATAGCAATGGTAAACATCCAGATAGTGGGTTTGCGCCAGCTTCTTTGTAAAGTTTGCTCATTTCAAGCTGAAGAGTTTTAGGATCATCCTTATACTTCTTTTGCAGATATTGCATTTGCGGCTGAATCTTCTGCATTTTGAGCGATGCATCCATGCTTTTATGGGTAAGAGGATGCAGTATGATTTTGATTACAAGCGCAAGAATTAATATCACAACTCCGTAATTCTGGATGTAGCCATGTAACCAGCTAAGGAACCACGCTATGATATTAGCCAACCAGCGTAGCCAAGAAGCACCCCTCTCGGCAATGTTTTCCATCTGTCTTCCATAAGACTTCAGGATTTTCGCATCGGCTGGACCGGCATACAACACAAAGCTTTGTTGCCAATTTGCTTTAGATTCTGCACTAAAGCTATCGATGGCAAAGCCCGGATTACCGGTATCGGCATTTATCTGTGTGTTAAAACTCTTGCTTAGGGGAGGCTCGTTTTCTTTTAAAGCCAGAGTGAAATACTTACTTCGTACCGCAGACCATGCATAGCTGCCAAAGCTACCCTGAGGTGGGTTTTTACGCATTTTAGAAAGCGTAACTTTCAGGATTTCGTTATCGGCATACAAATAGAATCGATAGTCTTGTGCCTTGCTCTTAGTATTATTCTCGCTATCCGCAATTCCTGCCAGTAGATCATAACGTACACCATTTACGCTACCCATGTTTTGGATATTCGTATCCATTATAATGCCATATTGCTCATCAAGTCGATAAACTCTTTTTACTACTGCATCGTTGGCACTGGCTAAACTGAATTCTATGCTTCGAGATTGTTCATTTAGCGTATAATTAAAATTGTAAGCACTCAAATCTATTGTATTTCCGCCACTGTAGATATTGGCTCCGAGTATTTGTGCGTGATTGGGAATAAGATCTACCAAGTTTTCGGGACCGAAATCGAAATGCTTTAACTGGATGGAATTAATCACCGCTCCCTTTGTGTTAAAACCTACCTTGATGTTTTCATTCTCTAAAAAAAGGATCTCAGCTTCGGCGCTTTGGATAAACAGACTATCAACATTCACTGTTGCAGCAAGAGCTTGATCTGTACTATCGGTAATAGTATTGTGGGGGCTTTGAGAACTTTGTGGGCTTTCCACAACTTCGCTGTTTTGCGTGGCAATGCGGGCATTATCGCGTCGTGGTTTCCAAACAAAATGATCGAAAACCAGATACAACACTAGCATCATAAGTAAAGCGGTGATAGTACGTTTATCCAAGCTTATCTCCTTAGGGAAGAGGATCGTATCCACCCTTACAGAAAGGGTTGCAACGCAATATCCGCCAAGAACTTAAATATGTAGCCTTAAGCAGATTATAGCGTTGATACGCCTGTAATGCGTAGGTGGAACATGTGGGGGTAAAACGGCAAGTCTTAGGTAAAAATGGCGATATACTTAACTGGTAAAATCGAATTAGCATCATAATTAGTTGCGCTGGAATGCTCACAATAAAATGTAGTTTTATAAGCATTGCATCATGTCTCCGAGATGCTCACATAGTTGCTGCCAATTAAGGCTGGCAGCACCCGGTTTTGCAATTATATTCATCTTCAAATGAGAGGGTAAATTGTTTTCGTGTTCCCGAAACCAAGCCTTCATTCTTCGCTTCAGTCGATTTCTTGATGCCGCATTTGATACTTTTTTGCTGATTGTAATACCCAGTGCCGGACCGATAGAATATGGCAAGATGGGTATATAGAAATACTCTGTCCGAATCGCTTTTTCCGCGCGGGTAAACTCCATATATTCCTGATGATCTCTGATCCATCGGATCATGATTTATACGCAGAGAGACTTTCTCCCTTTGGCTCTGCGACGGGCTAATACCTTACGACCGTTCCTGGTAGCCATGCGACTACGGAAACCATGGGTATTCTTACGAGATCTGTTTGAGGGCTGGTAAGTCCTTTTCATTTATCTATTCTCCTTTGAATTTCACTATTTTCGATTAGATTGTCAGGATTTTTTAATAGGCTATTAAGTCAAGGGATTTCATGCAAAAAAGGGCGAAAGCAATAACTTCCGCCCATTCTTTCTTGTGAATCTTCCTAAAGAAGCGGATTCAACTTGTCCATTATCTTTCCTTTTTGAACTAATCCTACCAGTTGGTCGCTAATCACACCATCTTTGAAGATTAGTAATGTCGGGATGGACATAATGGAATACTTCCCGGCAATATCTGGACTTTCGTCTATATTCACCTTGCAGATTTTTACCTTGCCCTCCATTTCGTCGGTAAGCTTTTGGATAATAGGCAATAAGGCTTTACAAGGACCGCACCAGGGAGCCCAAAAGTCCACCAATACCGGTATATCGGATTTTAAAACTTCTGCCTCAAAGGTATCGGTCTTTACTTCTATAATAGCCATAATGCTCTACTCGACTACTGCTAAGATGTCACTCTTGGATAGAATGAGATATTTTTCGCCATCAAGCTCGATTTCAGTGCCGGCATATTTGCCATAAAGCACCTTGTCGCCTACTTTTACTATCTTTTGCAGGTCCTCATCGGTGCCTACGGCAATGATCTCTGCTATCTGTGGCTTTTCTTTGGCGGTATCCGGAATAATGATTCCGCCGATTTTCTTTTCTTCGGCTGCCGTGGCTATCTTTACCACAACATGATCTTCAATAGGTCTCAGTTTCATATTAACCTCCATAGTTTTACGTAAGATTCCTATGCATTATAATAGTCAATTTCTTGTTCTTAGCAAACACTTTTTTGGAGTGCTAATTTTTGTCAAGACTAAATGACTTAATTGGGTTTCTTCATATAAGAATATAACAAGTCACTCAATTTTTAAACATAACAATGCAAAAGGATGCAAAAGAAAAAGTAAAGTGTATAACATCTCCCAAACAGCAATAAACACAGCCGCTAATCCTTATTGTGGCCAATCACAGGCATTTTTACAGTTGACGAATATCAACAAGCTGCAGATGGATAGTTTCGTTCATGACAAAGAAGTTTTTTTTCTTGAAAGCGAGTATGGCAAAAGCTTCGAATCTCTTCATTGCATTTTTTAAAAAGATATCATTTCCTCAAATATGGCGGCAAATGAGTGGAAGATCAGCAGGTCATAATTCTATTTTTGAAAAGTAAGGGATGCCTGTGGCATTTTAAGCTTGACAAAACCTTCGATACTATTATGAATATTTTTAATAAAAATATGGAGTGATTTATGCGTACACTTGCAAACATTATCTGGCACTTCCCGTTCTTCGGGTTTATTTCTGCATTGGGTGTATTTTTAGTTGGTGGGTTATTTGTTATAACGGTAATTGGGGCTCCTATTGGCTTAGGTTTGATCCAGTTGAGTAAATTTTTGTTGTCTCCATTTAGCAGTTCTATGGTTAGCAAATCTGACTTGAGCATAGAACAAAACAAAGCATGGAAAACATTTGGAATTATCGCAACTATTGTGTATATTCCTTTTGGTCTAGTGCTTTGTGTTGTTACTGTCTGCCAGATTGCGGGTTTGTTTATTTCTATTATCGGCATTCCTATTGCTTTAGTGCTTGCAAAGAGTCTTGGGACATATTTTAATCCGGTTAATAAAGTCTGTGTTCCAGTGTCAGTTGCCAAAGAGCTTGAGAATCGCAAAGCCAATGCTGATGTAGATAAATATCTGAACAAACAATAACCCAAAATTACTCAGTAATTCTTAATCAATAACTCTGTCTCAGCCTGCAAAACACTGTAGATGGTGAATTGTGCTTAGACTTCATCAATGACTAAGTCTTGGTAGATTATGCGTATGCAAGAGTCATTATTGTAAGATAACGGAAACTACCCTTCGATAGTCCCCGTGCGCTTGCAAGTTATTCATGCTTATTTAATATGTTTGTGCCTTATTACCTTAAAGAGTCAGGGAAATCGCCAATTCCGTACACCGGTTTTGCAATATTAAATGCAATATTATTCTATCCATTTATCGCCATTTGTAAATTTGGGTAAATCTTTATACGATAACTAGAACCCCACAGTTTCAAGCATATATTAGCGATAGTTCCTCCTGCCATTATCCTGCCGATATAGCAGAATATCCGCCTAAACCTTAGTTATTTATTCGCTAAGGCATGAGGGTGAGAGGCGGATTGTTTAGTGCTTAAAGCTATTGGTTTCTAAGTTAGCAAAAACCAAGCTGTCATTGTTGATACTTCTCTCTTCACGAAGTTTTCAAGCCTTTTTTATCATTACTTAAGATCTGCTGATGAATTGATCAAGGCCCAAACTGTGATCATTCCTTATCTTGGTGATATTTATTATAACCAATTAGAGTCTGTTGCACATCCAGATATAACAGACTTATATGCACGAGATCTCGGTTTGGTGGGCTTTATCAGATCGTAGCTATGCCCACCCACACACTTGTAGTATGGGAATCCCCCTTCCCCATGCCCAGATTACTCAACCGTCATAATTATATAATTGAGAGCGACACCTCGAACTGACTGAATAATATTTAGATAAGGAATAGAAATTGCTTCATAAATATAGGTGTTACATTGTCATCCCGAGCGAAGGAGGATATCATGAAAGCTATGCTTATAGCGTTAATATCGCTAATGATTTTACCGATTTTTGCATTGGACTGCTTACCTTATGGACCGAACGCCGATCAGATAACGGCGGTGCATCTGGCTGGCTGGCCTGAGTGTTATGGAGTAATTGAAGATGCTCAGAAAATGTTGGTGATATTCGAATCTGGGCTTTATCAGGAATATTCATTTAGTGGAGGGGGGCTTAGCATAAAATCCATATTGCTAAAAGACGAAAATACTCTGATGGTTCTAATGGGAGATGGCACATACAGCGATGGATTATGGGATTTTGATCTCACTGAACATAGCTGGACAATCAATGAATGGTTTGCATTCCCAAATTTCCTGCGTTATTCAGGGTACAATTCTACCTACTATCTGGGTACGGAACAGGGACTCTACCATTCTGCCGATGCGGAAACCTGGAATAGGATTTGGGATTTGGGCGAGGGCGATTTTACAGAACTAACATGCTTTGAAGGTCATTTTGCCTGCCTCAAAGACAGTTTTGTGTACACATCGCATAACGCCGGAGAGAACTGGCAAAGCACTACTTCGCCCTTTTTTGAATCAATTCGCTATACCGATAATGGAGTTTTGTACGGCATAATGGCAAGAATGAGCGATTCAGACGGACTTTGGCGCTCTTGGGATTATGGCGAGAATTGGGAACTGGTATTTTACAGTTCCAACCTTAGCTGTATTGGCCCGAATTTTGGTAATAAGCTGCCTTTGGGCTGGTCTGATGGCGAAACAAATAACTGCACAGTATTTCTTTTGGATCATCATGATAATCTGATTGAGCTGGACCATCCTAATCTGTATGCTCCCAGTATTCAGATGGACATATTTCCCTTTGTGAATACACCGTCATTTTATGTGGTGAACGACAATGGATTGTTCTTTATTACGGGATTTCTTGAAGTCGAAGTAGATGACCTCGTTTCTGCCCCAGCACATCCCATGACTATATATCCCAATCCAGGAAAGGCAAATTTGAAGCTAAAGCTTGGCAAATGTGAGGCAGGAGAAAGCTTGAGACTATACGATATAAAAGGAAGAATGCTTTGTAGCATGAATATTGATAACTCACAAGCGGAGCAGATAGAATGGAATCTGAACCGTACCTTGAGCAATGCTCTGCCCGCTGGAATCTATTTTGTGCGTAGAGTTAATGCCTTGGGCAAAACTCTTGCCGTTAAAAGAGTGACATTGATTAACTAATAGAGAGTTTAAAAAGAGGAAATCTTAGATTTTCTGCCTGTGATGAATAATTGAGATATGTGGCAGAGCCCCATACTACAAGGGTGCTAGCTAGGCTCAGATAAAGCCCACCAAACTGAGATCCCGTGCATAAAAATATGCTATATATGGATGTTCAACAGTCTCATTTACTAATGCAGATTCGGTTTCTGCGCTGTTACAAATAACTCGCCATTATCTTCTTCATCATATTGAGCTTTACTGTGCAAGATGCTGAACCCTGCACTGGCAATCTCAACCTGAATGCTTTGTGCCGTACCCAAATAGCGGAGGGCAACTCCTTCCCTCAATAAGCAACGGCTTTCAGAATCAAATCCAAGCAAGATGTCACTATCCGTTCTCTCGTAACACATTGTACTCACCAAATAGTATCCGCCTGGTTTTAGTAGTCTGAACACATTTTGCAGGTAGTTTCGGCGATCTTTTCCAATGATGCAATGCAGAGAGTGATTATCCATCACAAGCTTAAATGAGTTCTCTGGGAAAGGTAGGCTTTTTGTGGCATCGTTTACAGAAAACCTGACCTGTGAGCCGCGCTTGCTTGCTTCTGCTTCAGCCCACTGTATGGCTTCAGATGCTACATCCGTACCAAAAACCTCGAAGCCCATGCTTTCCAGCCAGAAGGATAGATTGCCCGCCCCACACCCCATATCCAATACTTTGGCATGCTTGGGCAAAGCAATTTTATTCATCATTGCCTCCATCTCCCGAATGCTTTGTTCTATAACCTCCACACTATCCCAACCAGGATAACCATCATTTTTGCGTTTCCGATAGGCTTTGTTGTGTAGTAAGTAATTGATGATGGGAGCTAAGTATTTCATTATCAAATTCCTCTCATTCTTGCGCTACAACCCGATAAAATTTGTGCGCAATCGTTGGGTATGCATCTTGCCAGAAATTGGTGATAATACCCGATTCTTCAAGCGTCCACCCGACTGGAAAAGCAGCGAGAATATCTTCCGAAGAATATATTCTATAAGAGCTCGCCACATCTTGGAGATCCCAAGAGATAATGACCCCTTCTTCTGAACGGTCAATTGTCACATTATTTGGAGCCACAACCATGTCATACAGATTGCGGATACTTGTTTCATCCAAAGCATAGTCATAGATACTGATCTCATCCAGTTTGCCTTTAAAGTAATGACTGCTTGATGCATCGGGATAAGCAGTACCAATACATAATGGGAAATTGGAGTAGGATATCTGCCCAACCAGAGCCACGGAATTGCAGAGTTCGCCATCCAGATATAGTTTAAACGCGGTTCCGTCGTAAGTAGCACAAAGTAAATGCCAGCTATCGTATTCAACCGCTTGAGGTGACGTAATGATGTTTTGTACATTATTAGCTGCAACATGAGCTTTGGGCACGGTAGAATCGTTACTTACTTCTAAAAGATACGATCCATAGGGAGCTGTAGGTATTCTGTATCTCTTTTCTAAGATTCTGGTGTAATCTGGTTTGAATTCACTACTGAACCAAGCGGTGAGAGTGAATTGTTGTGGTCTTAGCAGGGGGGTATCTGCAACCCAGAAATAGTCGCTAATTCCATTCAATTGATAAGCATGGGCAGATAGACCATGACGATCAGGGCAAAGTTGTGGATTACCCTCGATAGTAAGATGCAATCCGTTTATGCTGCTATCTAAGGCATTGCCATCAAAACTGTAATTAACAACAGGTGCAAGGGTTTTACTCTGTACCTGAGCCAGCGTATTGCCGATATTCAATATCAATGGTAATATAGCCACGATCTTAAGGTATATTGTCACATTTCCTCCCATTTGTTTGGGATTGGCAAACGATTTACTGATATTGTCATTATCTGGGATATTTCAAAACTTGTCAAGCAGATTATCAACCTCACTCCCCCCGTTTTTTAAGCGCCAGCAAAAATTATCAATACATTTTGCTTGACCGATCTCATTGAGCACAGTATAGCAATTATTATCAAAAGTGCGTTAGGAGTGAATCATGCATAACAAGTCCGAGCTGGATAAAGCAATCCGCTATATAGAAGCAGGGTTAAAAACAAAACTGATATTGGAAGATATCGCCGAACAGGCTAACATGTCTGCTTGGCACTTTCACCGTGTTTTTATGGCTTCCACAGGAATCACGGTGGGTGAGTATATTCGTAAACGCAGAATGTGTGAAGCTGCCAAAGAATTAGTATTCACCACCAAACCCATCAAACAATTAGCCAGTGAATATCAGTATGAATCACAAGCTTCTTTTACCAGATCATTTGCGGGGATAACCGGCGTCACTCCCGGGAAAATTAGACGCCAAATAGGTCCCTTACAATATTTTAACGCACTATCTTATACACCAAAAGGAGAAAACATGTTATCAGCTCAAATTAAACACAAAGATGCTTTCCGCGTGGTTGGTATCACCTGCCAAAACACAATGAAGGACAATAAGATCCCCGCTTTGTGGAACGACTTTAACCAAAAGATTTGCGGCAATGTACCAGATGCCGTTAATCCCGGTGTAGCCCTGGGAATTTGTTACTATCTCGAACATTTGGAGATGAATGAAAACACACCCTTTATATACCTTGCCGGTGTAGAATATCCCAAAGATACACAATGTCCTAAGGACTTACAACTAAGAGATGTTCCTGCCGCCGATTATGCAGTTTTTGAGCACCATGGAGCATTGGACACGCTAAACCAGACATATATTGCCATCTATAATGAGTGGTTACCTAAGAGCGGGTACAAACGCAAAAATACTGATGATTTTGAACTCTACGATCAACGCTTTAATTATGGAGAGCCCGATTCCGTGATGGAGATCTGGGTTCCTATCGAAAAAATCTAAACATCAAATTCTTGCTAGCACCGGTTTGGACAACTGATTGGTATATACTAATATCCCATCCGGTGCTTATTTTCTGCATATTGTGCACCATCTACATAACCGTAGGCTTAGAAAAGGTTAAAGCAGACATAAAGCTATCCGACGGGAGTATCTCGGGGGGAACTATGCCCAAAACTAAGCTGAAGCCATAGGGAAGCAAAGACTGAGGATATGAGCATCAAAGACTAGTGGATTATCCAAGTCCATAAGTGTCCAATTCCTGATAATTAGAAATGTACCATAGTAGATGGCAAAACCAAACGAACTAACCTATCCGGCATATTCCAGACCCAATATTGAAATACATTTGTGGCAGAATTTCCAACACATTCACAATATTTGGTCAAAAAGTTCTTGACAATCTTGATTCCAAAACAAAAATCGGTACACATAAGATAAGAATATCTATAACAAAGTGTTATGAACATTATATAGAAGTATATAAGCTAGTATAGTTAAAGGAGATATTGGAATAATGATCAAAAATGTGCAGATTGTGTCGCAACACTCCCAAGTAAAAGAATTAGCCAATGACCTTAAGTTTGAAATGCTCGGTCAATTGATTGGCTCAGCTGCCACTTGCCAACAATTGGCGACAGTCTTGGGTGTTAGTAAGCAAAAAATACACTATAACCTGAACAAGCTATTAGCTGAAGGTTTGATTGTGATAACTGATGATACTGCCGATAATGGCAAAGAAGTATATTATCGGGCAAAGGCAAAGAACTATGTTTTAGATTTTGCTTTGGGAAAACATATCAGTGATGGTACAATTAACGGACGTGGAGTTATTCAGAGCATATTAGAAAGCGAATACAAGCTTCCACTCTCCGTAATTGCAGCCCGCATTTTGAAGGAATCATTAAAACTGAAATCGAGACAGAAGCTTGTTATTGTTACTGGAAAATTCAATTTCCCTTTGGTAGAGAAGATACTTTCTGAGGCGGGGCGGCTGGGTATTCGCTGCACATTAATATATCAGGATGAAGAAATGATCCGCTCCAAGTATGAAGATTATTCGCTGGCTGCCTTCAATGCTGATTATGAGAATTTTAACCGCTTATTGCGCAGCAATGATGCATATTTAAACCTTAATGGAGAAGCGCGCTATATTCCGCTAAAAGATCCAGACAAACTAAAACTTAGGCAATCTCATTTCTTTAAGAGTTCTCAGATCATCAAGCAAAAAAAGATACGAGTGGCAATGATGCCCGGGCTTTTAAATGATACCCTTTCTGAAAAAGCTATTGAAAGCGAATTGCAATTTTGGAAAGCTTTGGATATCAACTATGATAGTTTGGCTAAAGATACAATCCAGATCTGTAAAGATTTTTCTGAAACTGAACACATTCAGATTACCGGTAATGGATCACAATTAAAATTCATGGTAAGTCGGGTGTTAGCCGAAACTGGGTCATTTACCAAAAGCGAATATCAAAGCCCGATGATAAACTTGCCGGGAGGTGAGATTTTGATAGTACCCCAGTCTTTTTCCATGAATGGGGAAATCCGTGGCGATGTAGCTTATGCTTTTGGAGAAAAAATACTCAAGCCTGTATTACAGATAAAGAATAACGAAATAAAAAAATACGATGCTGAAAGCAATTCTAAACTCTTGGGCAAAGCAATTCTGGGGGGTGGTTTGGATGGCAGAAAAATCGCCCTAATCTGCATGGGCACCAATCCCAACATTACCTTGGGTGATATCGACAATTCATTTAAACAAAAAACTCGCGGACTGCTTTCTGTGTATTGGGGTGACAATCGCGCCTTAGGCGGTGATGTTGCCGGCACCCTTGAATGGTTTATCCAAATTGAACAACCCAATATCCAGCTTACAAAAAAAGAGGTATAAAAATGAAAGCTATCTTAGGAATAATACTTATGCTGATTTGCTCTGCCATGTTGATGGCTCAATGGCACATCAACGAAGGCTTTGAGGACATTACTACCATTCCACAAGGCTGGAGCGTTTTTGATGATGGCGATGGTTTGGCGTGGAGAAATCTGCAACATGCAAACGCTCACGGCGGCAGTAGGGCAGCCTTTGCAGATAACTATCTACCAAATCAGAATGCCGATTGGCTTATCACTCCCCAGTTCAACGTGAATGCGGGAGACTTCTTGGAGTTTTATGCCAGAGCTTGGTATGGTAGCGAAAATCTGCAAGTGTATGTATCCACAACAACCGCACAGCCGGGTGCCTTTAGTAATGAGATTTTAGATTTGCAGGGATTGGGATCCACCTATCAATTAGCTCAGGTAGATTTGGATAGTTTTGTTAATATGGATATTTATATAGGTTTTTTTTGGCAATGCAGCACCTACGGAATCTTAGTTGATGACATAAAAATTGGGCAAACAGAAATAATCCAGCCCGAGCTTAATCTACCAGATTCCATCAGTTTCTTTAGTGGTGAAACATACAATATCAACGCCGAGGAATACATTGTTTGTACCGATATATCCGCTGTTTCGTTAAGCGTAGAAGCAAACCTCAACATAGATGTGGAAATTGAAGAGTTGAGTATTAGCATCTCTGCCCCAGATTACAGCGGCGAAGATGAATTAGTGTTTACTCTGCACGATAACAGCAGTGGCTTGGACGTAACCGATACCATAATTGTAAATGTTTTAGAAGAACCCGCGGTGGATTTTGTAATAAATCAGATACGATCCCCTCGTGATGTTGAGTATCAAAACATCCCCCTCATCCCTCAGTTGGATGTATCAAATATGGGATGGGCTGACTTTCAGAATAGCATTAACATCGAAATGCAGGTATTTAGTGAACAAAACATATTATTGTATACCGATAGTGTAACTGAGGATGTCTATCTTCCCGCACAAGAAAGTGTTTCAGTTAGTTTTGCAAACAGCTTTAGCCCTGCACAAGAAGAGGTGCTCCGCTTTGTTTTTACAATAGTCACAAGCGATTCATATCCCGATAATAATAGTGCCGACAAGCTCTGTTACGTATTGTATAGGCATACATCTGGGGGACCGGATGACTTTGGTTATCGCTTTCTGGATAGCAACGATCCTTTGGGTCCTGATTATGAATGGATAGATATAAGCGAAAGTGGTACTTCAACCATCATGTACAACGTTCCCGAGTTTTTAGGAGACGATAACTTTAGTGAAGCTATTCCTTTGGGATTTAGTTTCCCATTCTACGGATCTTCCTATGGCAGCGCTTATGTGGATATTAATGGCGAAATTCTCTTGGCAGAAAACTCATGGCAAACTGATTATCCTGCGCAGGGTTGGGGCAATGACGGTAATATGTTCAACTACATGTATCCCATTCCAGGTTACTCTCAAATGCCAGCATTGATTGCTGTTTACTGGGATGACTTGGAAGCTGATGAAGGTACTGGAGATGTTTATTTCCAAACCTTTGGCACAGAGCCTGATCGTTACGCAATTGTCCAATGGAACGATCTCCGTTTTCGTTCCGGAACAGGAGCTGAGAACTTACTAACGTTTCAAGTAATACTACATGAAGACGGCTCTATCAAGATGCAGTATCATACCGTGGCAACCGCTCAAACAGGTGCCAGTATCCCACATGACTTTGGTGCTAGCTCCACCATCGCCCTGCAAAATGAAGCTGCTACAGTAGGTATTACATATTTGAGAGAGATTGTACAGAACAATAGCTATGTGGGTGTAGAACCTTATGGCAATCTCTTGCACGACAATTTGGCAATCCTGTTTTATTTCTCAGAAGATGATCAGGCTCCCATCATCGCTCATGATGCTATTGGCAACACTCTATCTCAGGATATTGAGATTAAAGCAAACATCATCGATATGACACAGCCAATTAGTGCAATGCTACATTATGACACTGGCTCAGGATGGCAGTCAACAACCCCCACCACAAACTCGGATAACAATTACTATTTCAATTTAACCGATTTACCTCTAGGAAGCACAGTGAACTACTATTTCAGTGCCGAAGACGGAGCGGGAAATTCCGTTTCTTTGCCTGCAGACGCTCCCCTTACGTTTTATTCCTTCAAGGTATTGCCTACAGTAGACGCTCAGGTATTGATTGCGTTTAGTGGCAATCAAGACTACAATCGCATCGAACTGCCAATATATGAGGCCTTACTTACCGAGCTTGATATTGCCTACGATATCTATAATTGGGAGGAATACGATAGTTATATACTACCAACATCTTACAAAGGGATTCTCGCTTATGCCAATACCGGTACAGCCAATGAGAAGATGCAATACTTTGCTTCTCAATTAACCCAATATTTGGATAGTGGTACTGACGAGCAACCTCGAAATCTGTGGTTTGCATCGGATGGACTCGCCTCTTCCCAACACGCACATTCGAATTCAAGTAATATCCGCCGTTTGATGAGTGGATATTTTCGTACATATTATGTTGCTACTGGTTTGGGTGGGGGAACAAACGGTCTGGCTGGTCCCGATAGCTTTTCCTATGAGAACGGTACTCTCCTCGCCTTGCCGGGTACGCCTGTGGGAGCTGTAGATCAAGAGTATCCCGTATATGCCAATAGCCCCGATTGCATTTTCCCTAACGATGCGGCTGGAGATCCGTACTTCGATTCAGTTCCTCATCCAGAAATTGGCGCAAATTACATCTATGCGTTTGAGGATGGACCCATCAACGGCCATGCCTATTTATATCATGGAGTAGCAGCAACAGCAGTAGAAACACCATCCTTCAGAGCGCTATATTTCAGTTTCGACTTCTCTCAGCTTACAAACCCCAATCATCGTTATGAATGGATGGAAGACCTTATGGATTGGTGGAATATTGTGCCTTCAGCAACTGATGATCCACAAATTCCAGCTTCAAATAGCGGCTTGATTAGCATATACCCCAATCCCTTCAATCCCAATACCAGTATCTCTTATTACTTAGAAAAAGCTGTACCTGTTAGATTGGAGATTTTCAACCTCAAGGGTCAGAGAGTAAAGACACTATTAAATGAACAAAAAAGTGCTGGAATGCACATCATTGCCTGGGATGGTAAAGATAACAAGGGAAACACAGTAGCCAGTGGCATTTACTACCTTAGCCTTGTTACGCCAGATATCAAACAAGCTCGCAAAATCACAATGTTAAAGTAAAGGGGAAAACATGAGAAAAACTATGTTCTTTATCTTGGGCTTGATTCTAAGCCTATCCACGCTCCTTGCTGGAGACTTCATTATCGGAATCGATGACGACACCCAAAACAAAGTACCGCTCTACGGCTATGCAAATTATGGCTGGACAAAATTCTTTTACAAAGCCGATGAATTGCAGGCTGCAGGATTCACATCTGCTCAAACAATCGAAAGAATTGCCTTTTATGTGGGCAACGATCAAAGCAATTATCTAACCGATGATCAGCTAGTATATATGGGTTATTATTACAATAGCGATTACAGCAATGCTAGCTATCAAAACCCCGTAAGTCACACGTTAGTATTTTCTGGTACAGTTTCCTGGAATGGACCCGGATGGCAAGAAATTATCTTGGATAATCCCTATTCGTTTGATCCATCTTATGGATGGAATCTCGAAATACTATGGGAAAACCACGATGGTTCCAGAATTGGAGGTCCACCCAATTTCTACACGACCGATACATCTTTCTACAGTGCTGTATATAAAAACGGTACTTCCTGGTCAACAACCAGTGGAACGCGTTCCAAATATTATCGACCAAACATCTGGTTAATGACAAGTCCCGATGCCCCTCCTCCACCAGCAACAGCAACTCAGCCCCTAAATGGAGCTGAAAATGTACCTATAGATACTATGCTCAGTTGGGACCACAATGGTGGCATGCCCACTGGTTATATGCTCTGGTTTGGCACAGACAATCCTCCCACGAACATCATTAACGCCGAAAGCGTAAGTAACACCAGATATACTCTTTCCGAAAGACTGGAGTATGATACAGATTACTTTTGGAGAGTGGTGCCTATAAATGACATCGCACCAGCAATGGACTGCCCGATATGGACATTTAAAACAGAGGCTGATCCTTCTATTGTTGAGTACCCACATCTGGAAACCTTTGATGGAGATTTCTTAGCTCCCGGCTGGACTCAATATGCCGGGACCCTTACAGATCCAATCAGTTTTGTTAGCGGAAATCTTTGGGAACAAGACGACTGGTTAAACTATCCTGGGGATGATAAAGCTGCAAGAATTAATATCTGGGGTTCAATTAGCAGCTTTCTTATATCTCCCATGTTCAACATTCCTGATGAAAACTATGTAATGAAGATTGATACTGCAATACTTAAGTACGATCAGACCCCAGAAGGCACACCACCAAATTATAGCGCTACAGATGATCAATTTGCTATCCTGATTGGTGACGGGTATACTTGGTCTTTGGCAGATGTAGTAAGGGAATACAACAATTCAGGTTCGGAATATGTGTTGAACGATATCCCGATGGCGGGAGAGACCATTACCATCTCTCTAGCTGGACACACCGGACATATACGCATCGCCTTCTTTGCCGGATCACAGACTTATAACGACGACAACGACTATATGCTAAACAACTTCTGGATTGGTGATGCAGATTATAGCTATCCAACGCCTGAAGTGCAAATTGTTCAGGATGAGCTCACGGGTGAACTCAAACTCATCTGGAACCCCATTCCTTATGCTCGTAAGTATAATATTTACAAGAGTGGTGATCCCTTTATGGACTATAACATTATCAAAAGTATCAGCAGTACCAGCTATAACTTGGAGACTGCAGAAGAGAAAGCATTTTTCAAAATCGGTGTGGAATAATAGTTCCACTTAAACCTCAACTTTCGTAACAACTGTTATCGCACATTACGGGGCGCCTTAAAAAGCGCCTCGTTCTTTATGGTCCAGTCCAATAGCACAAACCATTTGAGTTAGTACTTCGAGATAATGAACCTAAGCAAGTCATTGCCCAGTTTAGTTTTTAACCGCCCATCCCGCCCAGATTTGCTAATAGCTTAGTTTTTACTCCCGAAGACCCCAATGATTATTCTCTTGACCTATAATAACACTCCTCAATCCTGGATTAAATGAATAAATCTTAAGGAGTAAACAATGCTAAAAGTGAATGAATACTTTGAAGGTAAGGTAAAATCGATTGCTGTAAAAAATAGCCTTGGTAATTCTACGATTGGGGTAATGGACATAGGAGAATATGAATTTGGCACCAACACAGTAGAATACATGACTGTGATTAGCGGCGTTCTGATTGTTAAACTTCCCGGAGCTTCAGAGTGGAAAAAATGTACTCCCAATGAAACCTTTATTGTGCCCGCAAATGAAAAGTTTCAATTGAAGGTGGAAGAACAAACCGCTTATCTCTGCCGTTACGAATAAACTTACAATAATCCACAGCAATAATCTTGGAGCACAAGCTTGATACTTTTTTGCTCCAAAAAACAGCTTCCTGGAGCTCATAATTCATAGAAAAAGTGAGTAGTAATTCTACTGTTTGCATCAAATGCGGATCGATACCCTTACTGGGCGGCGTTTTATTCTAGATAGTTTGCTCATGGTTTCAACATGATACCCTGATGTTTTAACTAGACATTACCTATAGTTAAACGAGAGATACTCCCGTCTGCATACGAGGATCTCAAGATGAATCATTGTTAATACTAACCCGATGCAATAAGGAGAGAAAGGTATAGGGATGGATTGAATCCAAATTTTTTCAATTGTGGAGCTTCAACAAAGTGCCACAAGGTTTGTTACGCCAAACTTGGGGGTACTACCACTTAAGAAACTCTAGCACTAGGAAAAGATTACGATTAGCACAAACTTTATAGCGTTATCTTGATTCTTCTGACTACGATGGGGTAAAACTTCGAAACAACTTCAAGTAGTAATATAGAATTTTGAGTTAACTGACGTGCCAGATACAAGCAAGATTTATACGCTATTAAGCGCATCTATAAAAAGATTTAGGGTCTCATCCGGATTTTCAACGCTAATGACGCGTTTGTCGCCATTATCGAAAGTGATAACGATTTCACCTAAGGCTTTGGTTACTTCTCTAATTTTTGAGATTACAATATAACTTTTGCCCAGATGCTCATCTTTGTATTCAAATATTTTCAAGGTATCGCCTTTAGTAGTGTTTTAGATTACAGCTTTGGCTATAGGTTTCGCCTGGACGCAGATATTCGGCAAAATCTGGATCGAACTCGATGAGAGTGTAATCCGGATCGTCATAACCGCTAAAATATTGGTCAAAGAAAAAGCAGCGCTCGGAAGCCTCAACTTTGAGCGCTGCATTATTTACGATCGTGGCAATTCCTCTTAAACGGATGTAGCCGGTATGACCATCTTCCGCTAAAGGTATGCATACTTCCACGTTTTTGTTGTTTTGGATCTGGGCAACCTTAGAATCTCCGGTAAAAGTGGCAAAGAAATAACGCTCATCATGCAAAAAGAGCACAATGGGTCTTACTCTGGCTTGGTTCTTATCGCAAGTAGCGAGATAAACGTATTGGTTTTGCCGTATCCAAGCCATTAATTCTTGTTGCAGGGCAGATTCGTTGGTTTTTGCCATAGTTTTCTACCTTATTTAGGGAAGGATACCCCATTAATGAAAGCTTGATTATCCTCAAGGGGATTATCTCTTTCATCGCGAGGTAGAGATTCGATGGTATGCACAATACTCATTCCGGATGTGACTTTACCAAATACGGTATGCCTACCATTCAACCACGGAGTACCATCTTCTTTTGTAACAATAAAGAATTGACTGCCATTGGTATTAGGACCGCTGTTTGCCATGGCAATACTACCGTAAATGACTGGGGCTTTTAACACTTTAGCGTAGATTATATCCTCGAATCCTATGAGTTCTTTGTAATACTCAACCGTGTTCTTTTTTATCGGTTCAAAGCTTTTGCTTACCTGGCAATCTTTCACAAGCTGGGCAATCTCCGCATTAGGAGATTTGTTACCATCCATATGCGGTGCAATTATCTTTCTCCAAATTTGCTCGGCTTCTTCATCGCTGGTAATATCGCCTGTAAGCTCTACTTCTTCATCGTAGCATTCATCTTCAAACATATAGCCTGGTCCACCCTGACCATCGTTCATGCGGTTGTCGTCTTTAGTATTGGGATCTCCGCCCTGAATCATGAAATCTGGGATTACGCGATGGAAGTAAGTACCATTGTAAAAACCTTCTCTACTAAGTTTCACGAAATTCTCGACTGTTTTGGGGGCAAGATCTGGCCACAGTTCTAATTCAATATTTCCATAGGATGTTTCCAGAATTGTTTTCACAGTATTTTGAGCTGCTTCTTTCACAGGTTCCTCCTTGTCAGCATCGTTTTGGGTTCTATTTTGGGTATATAACATAGTTAACCCCAAAACCAAAATAACCGGTATCAGAATCAGCGCTAGATAGTTTCTCTTTTGCATCATGCTGTTTCTCCTTTCTAACTGTTATATTGTTTAAGTTCTATCTTTCCGGAAATTATTTCCACATAACTGTGATGTGAAATCCAATCTCCGCTGTTTACATAGCTTCCGCCCTCAATTTCTTTGAGAATCGGATAATGACTGTGTCCCATAATAACATAATCTGCTTTTGAGCTTTTAATTAGATGCTTTGCATAAGCTTCTAAACCACTGTTTTTCTTTTTGCGAAGAGATGGAGTGTCTTTGCGAGCGCGGCTGCTGCGGGAAAGCTTGCTGCCCAAACCCAAGGCCAAATCGGGATGCAATAAGCCAAATATACGCTTCATCAGCGGGATTCGAATAACCCTGCGAAACACCTGATACCTGAGATCATTTACCGTGTGGGTATCACCATGGCATACATGAATTTTTTTGCCATCAGTTTCCAGGCAAAAAGCCTCATCGTAAAGCTCAAAATTCAAGAAATCGGGTAAAAAATTTCCAAACCAGAAGTCATGGTTTCCGCTTATATGTACAATTCGGCAGCTTTTCTGAGAAATCTCATAGAGCTTTACCAAGAGTGGGAAATACTGCTTGATGATGGTGTAATTCCAATCGTACCACAAATCAAATATGTCTCCGGCAAGAATCAGTAAATCATATTTCCCGATGATGCTGTTTAAAAAATCTAACACTATTTTGCTGTTTTGGATGTCCTCAGCATTCGGCTTTGTATATTTGAAATGTAGATCGGAGATAATACAGATTTTCATATTAATGAGTAGTTATATAGTGGATAATGTTAAGTCCAAAACTTAATGCAATTTCTCTCAGTTCTTGGGGATTGCCGTGAGTATCCGGATCTGCCCACCCATCGCTGATGTTGGTCTCATAAGTATAGAGCATCATCATGCGTCCACTATCGTCAAACATAGCAAATGCTTGAGCTGGATTATTGTCATGTTCGTGGATTTTAGGCAATCCTGTAGAAAAATCGAAATAAGAGCTAAATAAGGGATGTCTTGCATCCAATTCTATAAATTCACGTTCGGGGAATATACGTTTGATCTCGCGGCGAAAGCTTTGATCCATACCATAATCATCGTCTGCATATAAAAAACCGCCTCTAAGCATCCAAGTTCGCAAATTGGAAACTTCTACATCCGAAAACCTGATGTTGCCATGGCCGGTAAGATATACAAAGGGGAAATCAAAGAGCTTAGTATCGTCTGCCTTAACAACGCTCTGATCGATCGGAATACTGGCATCAAGCTGCTGATTTATGAACCTTGCAAGATTTGGCAAGACCTCTGGATCGTTGTACCAATCGCCACCACCATCATATTGCATGCGGGCAAAGCCTGTTTTAATGGGGCTATCCACTACCGACCATCCCCAGCTGAAAACAAACAGCATTATAATGATGAGTATTCTACGCAAATATGAAATGGAAAGTATCCGGCACATATATTAATCCTTAATTCGCTATCTTGAGTTGTATGCAAATAAGTCCATCGGCAACAATAGCATAGAAGCAATTAGAAAAGCTGTCGTATGCAGAAAGACTGTATAAGTCTTCTTTAAAAGTTATGGTCGAAAGGTTTTCTCCCCTCTGCGCATCCACTACGGATATCATTTTTGAAGATGGCACGATGATGATCGATCTATCCAAGCGTGGATCCTCATCTGGACTGATTCGGCTTGGCTCGAGGATGCCCAAATCTGTTATGGGACTATTAATGGTTTGTTGCCATATTTCGTCACCATCCTCAGCATAACCATGTGCTACATCTCCCTCCAAACAGACCATCAACACGTTATCGGAAAAGAACAACGAGTTGATGCGCATGTCGAAAGACTTTTTCCAAAGCAATTTGCGACTCTTTTTTTCGAACGCCACTAAGTGATTACCGGCGGACAGAAAGATGTTGTCTACACTAAATACAGGAGCTATAGTAACTTGATAATCCAGAGTTGAGTTCCATAAAATGTCCAATTCAATATTGCGAGCCGGAAGATTAACGATTCGTTCTAAATACTTAATCAGGTTCTGAGTATCTACAGTAAGATTATTGGGAATCTGATCTAAACGAAGAGTAGTATTGCGTTTAACGGTAATGCGGGTTCGATGGAGCAACTGATCCAGATAGCGGTTACCAAAAAGTACATAGATTATAGCCGACATAGTAACGAATATAATCACCACCGTGCTGATCTGCAATCTCGAAAGCTTTCTACGCCTGGGTTTGATTAACCTTGAACGACCATCTATTACCAGCCAAAGAGGATTCTCGGTGTCGGCAAAGCTTTCAATATAATGATCCAAACTTTCCGGATCATTACAAGTTTCAAACACTTTGGCACAGAGGTTCCCACTTAGTAAGACAAAGCGTTGGTTTTCTCCGATAAAAAGGCGATTAACTTTGACCGATATATCCTTGTCGGCAAAACCCAAAAGGTTCAGTTTTTCCAAAGTTTGCATCTGATGATGCCGATAATCTGTTCCGATTGTTCGCAGTTTCTTCCGATCGGAAATACTACAATACATACGGCCAAATTGGACAAAGAAGATTTCATGGTCGTAAACTACGGCAAAGAATACCGAAAGTCCTTTTTCCGAAAAATCGGAGCGCCGCAGTGCCGCATGCATCTTCCAATGCAATTCGCCCATGAAGTTTTTTAACCACTTCTCCACTTCCATTTTGCTGATTGTGGCAACATCAGAATTACGCACCGCTAACCTTAGCTCGGCAGCCATCTCTTCCAGGTGTACGCTTTGTTCAGGGTGCCACATCGCGAGAAACCAACCAAATCTACCATCTTGGCTCAAGTTTTTTTCTATAAAAGTATATGGAGGATTGTCGTGAATAGTCTGAACAGCAATCATATTAGCTCCACCATCGAATAAAACTTCGATAACTAACTCGAATTAAGGTAGGAAGATGCATCAGCATATTTGTATAAGAAGCATTTGCCAAAGGACACCAGCACTCTTTGTGGTGAATACTGCGTCTGTCTAATTTGGCTTTTTTTGAATACCATACTTTCTTGAATTTGTAGCTGCTCTCGCGCAGATTCCCTAAGGATTTTGCTCTTACACAGCAACTCCAAACATCTCCATCCGGAGATATTTGACATGAAGCGAGACCCGAATAGCATGGAATTACTTGTTTTTCATCTCTTAATATGGCTTTTACTAGATTGTAGTATTCAATTCTAAAAGCCATAGTGATCTTGCTCATACCTTTGTATTTCTCGTTCTTAATGCGATGAATCAGATAATCTATGGCAGATTTATAGGCCACTTTACCAGGACTTATATCTAAACCAACAGTGTCTAATTCAACTCTTTCTTCAGCTATTTCGGTAATGTAGCTATCTGGCTTCAATCGCATCAGCTCATTCGCTACTGAATAAAAGTTTTCCACATTAAAGCGCGAGATAACCGTATGGATGCCCACACTTAGATTTCTTAGCTTAAGCGCATTAAGCTTATTGAAAGTGGAAATTGCTTTTTTGTAATTTCCTGGTACATTTCTTATCTCGTCGTGCTGAGCTTCAATGCCGTCTATAGATACATTGATTATTATCTGTGCTTTGGGGCAAGCCTGTGCGATAGCTTGCACTTTTTCCACTATTGTGCTTACCAAAAGACCGTTGGTAGGAATATTGATAATGCGAGGCTTGCTTATTTTGTAAATTGTTGAGATAACCTCTACAATATCTCGCCGCAAAAATGGCTCGCCGCCGCTAAAGGTTATCCAGTAAGGGCTCTTCCCCACACTACGGAATATCTTTGCATACTCATCGGGACTTAAGTTTTTAGCTTTCTTTTTCCAAATTCTGCATGTGCTGCAGCGGGAATTGCAGGAGTATAACAAACTCACCGTGTAATTCATGGGCATTACACGCGGAAAGCCCAAGTACTTCATAAACCAATATCCAACGATGCGAAACATTATAAACAGCATTGTAATCCTTAATTTTTTAGCATTTTTGTGCTTTGGGATATTTCCCAGTTAAACGGATTTTTCCCTCTTACATAAAAATCCCATGAGCCCAATAACCGGCAATAAACCTCCAAAAGAACGGCTGCAAAAAGGCGGAATACTTCAAGAGGTCGCTCTTTAATCTCAGTTTTTAAAATGCGCACAAGAATGCCCTTATCCTGCGATATAACTTGGTAGTTCTGATTTTTGATAAGCCATAAATGCCCGTTTTGAATACGGCGCCGTTGCTTGATAAAATCGCTTATGTTTTCAGGTCCTTTATTCGTTATTAGTGCTGCGGGGAGATAACGCAATGAAAGTCCTTTGGCACGCACAATTGCCTCTATACTTGCCTCATCTACGGCTGAATCTTTGGGGATGGCATCCATGACCTTTCTAAATGCGATCATTTCTCCCAATTTTGGCGATATCAGTGCCATGCGATGGTGCAAACGCCAAAGAAGATTAACTGAATAACCAACAAAACTATCATTACTATTTATCGGCACAGGTCTGCCTCCGCTTGCTCCAACTCTCTCATCCTCAAAAACAGATACGAGTTGTTCAATTGTGCTTTTTGCGGGGATCACATCAGCGGAAACAACAAGCAAGATATCTTCTTTTGCATTTGCCATAAACAAATTGATTGCACTAGATTTGCCCTCCCTCTTTTGTTGCGTAAAAAGCTTAACCAATGGGTGTTTGAGGGCATATTCTCGCACCAAATCATCCGTATTATCTGTGCTGGCACTAGATACTACAATTATCTCGCTAATAGACACCTTATCAAGTATCTGCTCGCTTAAAGCTGAAAGCAGATGCAAGATATTTGCTTCCTCATTATGGGCAAACACGCCAACGCTGCAACAAATACTCATTCTTTATGTGGGCAATTGCCTTCCTGGCATACTATGAGGTATCCCTTTGTTAATCGCATCCAAAATTCCGTTAATAAACTTTCCGGTGTGTTCACTGCAGAATTTTTTAGCTATTTCAATACCTTCGTTTATAATTACTGGGGCTGGAGTATCGGTAAACATCAGCTCATAAACGGCAACTATCAATATGCTCTTATCTAAATGGGCTATGGATTCCAACGACCAGTGCTCGGTATACTTATCAATCTCTGCTTCAATATCTTCAATATTAATGATGGTGTTTTTAACTAATTCATCGGCAAAAGCATAAACCGTTGAGGATGGACTAATATTCTCTGCCGAAGTTAATTGACGCAGAATCTCCGGATATTCATTTAGTAATCCATATTCGCGATATTCTGCTTCAACATCGGCAAAATCCAACGCATAAATGCACTGAACGGCAAATTCCCGCGCTTTACGACGCTGCCCCATTGTTACAACTCCTGCATCAAGTTCACCATCTCTACAGCGTTTAGTGCAGCGGTAAAACCTTTGTTTCCGGCCTTAGATCCCGCTCTTTCAATTGCTTGATCTACGCTATCTGTGGTTAAAACCCCAAAAATAACCGGCTTAGATGTAGATAAAGCAACCTGAGCTATTCCCTTGCTTACTTCTGCCGAAACATATTCAAAATGAGGAGTACTACCCCGAATCACCGATCCTAGACATATTACTGCATCTATATCATTTTTTTGAGCGGCTTTTTGTGCCACAACTGGGATCTCAAATGCTCCCGGTACCCATATAACCGTTATATCCTCTTCCTGCACTTCGCTGCGGCGTAAACAGTCTAAAGCCCCTTCCAACAACTTTCCGCTTATAGCCTCGTTAAAACGGCTTACAACTATGCTAAAGCGATAGCCTTTGGAAACCAGATTTCCTTGTATTGTTCGCATTTATAGCTCCTTTAATCAAAATTGGTCTATAGTGAGTCAAGATATATTAGGGTTAAAATCATTCAAGTAAAATCTTCACTATAGAGCTGCCAATCTTCCCAGAGAGGATCAACAACCAGAATATCTCGTCTTAAATTATGCTTCAATTCCTCAAGACTCATATTATCTAAAGTATATCCTTCATGATTAAAAATGCAAGAGGGTACCACTATACAGCTATGCTTTGAGGCTTGCACTTGGGATAGTATATCCTGCGCAGTGATGAGTCCTGCCACCGAAACCTGTCCGCCAAAGAATTCGTTACGAATCACTTGCAGGCTGATTTTTCGATCTCTTAGCCTATTTGACATCACTTTCACCAATCGCTGAATTAGTTTTTGCGCACTTGTTGAACACAAGAAGTGATAGTCATTATCTGTTTTCCTCAATTCCCTTAAGAAAGAGCGCTTATATAGATGAAAATTCCGTTCTCCCAATCTCAACATACCAATTCCATTCTCCAGTTGAGGGTAATCCGCATAATATTCCTCCGATGGAATCGATACATCTGCTAATACAAAGAATTCATCGGCTGCGAAGATGCGTTTGCCCGTTTCTAGAGCCCTTAGCTCATCGATGATTGCCAAAGTATCTCTTGCATTTTGGGGTGTAAATGAATCCAGTTTACACAGTTTATGGCGATATTTAGTAAGCCCCACAGGCACTACTCCGATAGATTTTACATTCAGTTTAGAGTCCATCAGATCCATTATGCTGTTTTTAAGCTCATCTTTATCGTTGTAACCTGGTACACACACAATTTGGCTATGAAAAGCAATGTCACATTTTGAAAGTCTACGTAAGATTTGGATCGGATTAATGGCTTTAGCAGAGCGCATCATTTTTTGCCTTAGTTCAACATTAGTAGTGTGTATGGAAACGTATAATGGGCTAATATGCTGATCACAAATTCTGGTAAGATCTTCTTCACTCAAATTGGAGAGGGTTATATAGTTTCCATATACAAACGAAAATATGAAATCGTCGTCTTTTGTATATAGTGTTTTCCGCATTCCACTGGGCATTTGATCGATAAAACAAAATATGCAGTGATTGTTACAAGTCCGCAAGCTATAGTCTTCTGGAATAATACCCAAAGGTTTTGAGTTTTCTCTATAGATTGTAATTTCTTTTAAGTTTCCCAGCCTATCATCTAGTTCCAAATCAAGTTTGAAATCCGAAGCATAGAATTCCAAATCCAAAAAATCTCTGATAGCTTCTCCATTTACTCGGATAAGCGTATCACCTGGTGCAATTTCTGCCTCAGCCGCTAGGCTTTTTGGCTCCACAGATCTTATCCTAAGAGGCATTAATGCAATTCCACAGGTATTTTTAGATGGAAGCAGCTACCAACCCCCAACTGCGAGCTTGCGCTTATTTCGCCGCCTAGCAATTCTACAATCTTACTGGAAATACCAAGTCCCAATCCCAAGCCAGGATACGCCCTCGTAATACTGTTATCAGCTTGTTCGAATGCTTCAAATATAATTTTTAGCCTTTCTGCCTCAATTCCGCATCCAGTATCTTCAACCTCAATATCCAGCCATTGATCTCCGGTATTGGTGCTTCTTAATTGCACTCGTAGTGTCACAGATCCGCTTGCAGTAAATTTAACCGCATTAGATATAATAAAGCTCAACACCCGCTCCAGTTTTTCCGAATCCACTATAACGATAGGCATATCACCACATTCGAAAATTGGTTTTAGTTTTTTGGCAAGTATCAACGGATGATAATGCTCCCAAATCTGTTTAAGCAGTTTATCCAAATCACAATCCACAGGATGTAAATTTGTTTTCCCCATTTGCAGGTTAGATAGATCCAATAAGTTTCCAATTAGAATCAACAGCTTTTTGCCGCTATCTAAAATCACATCCACATAATCTGCTTGTTTAGGGTTTAGATCTGTAGTTTTCAGCATCTGCGCAAAACCCATGATCGCATTCATCGGAGTGCGTATCTCGTGGCTCACATTGGCTATAAAAGCATTCTTGGCATAGGTATTGGCATCGGGTTGAACTGGTTTGGAGCTTACGGTTTTTGCTTTTTCAGATTGTGCTTGTGTACAATTCATGTATTGCGAATCCTATCATAATGGAATTTAAAGCGTTTTATTCCTTCAAATATAGTACGTGCAAGTCTTATTTGGTACTCTTCATTTATTAAAAGCCGTTCTTCATCCTGATTGGATAAAAACCCCAATTCTATCAGGATCGATGGCATAAATGCTCCTCTTAACACATAAAAGTTTGCCTGTTTTACTCCTCTATCGTAAGCTTGGGTACCGGCAATAAGGTTTTGCTGAACATTACCCGCCAACTCATTACTGCTTTCCAAATGCTCCGTCTGACTCAAATCGCTCAATATGAAATCCAAATCGTCATATTTGCTGCGAGCAGATGCACCACCCTCATAAAGTTCAACTACCTGGTTTTCAAGCGCTTCCACTGCTCTGGCATCAGAGGTCATAGCCGTTGCCAGATAATATGTCTCAGTGCCCTTTGATGCAGGGTTCTTGGAAGCATTAGCGTGTATGCTAACAAACAGATCCGCATTATTTTCGTTGGCAAAACGAGTGCGATCGCCCAAAGAAACAAAACGGTCATCCTGTCTGGTCATCAATACTCTTACGCCCAACTCTTGTTCCAACATCTGTTTAAGCTTTAGTGCCACAGACAAATTTACATCTTTCTCTTTTACTTTCATCTTTTTACCCACCGCACCAGGGTCTTTCCCACCATGACCAGGATCCAGCACGATTACTTGAACGCTATGATCCACCGGTTTTTTAATACGCAATACGGAATCTTGAAACTGATTGTCGTTGGGAAAATGCATAGGTAGGTGAGCGGTAAAAAACTCAAGCGGCAAATAATAGTCTCCGGATATCCGTTTAAGCGGATACTGCATATTGTAAGAGTCTATTTTGTAGCTATAATATGCGCTACCTTCCAAAAAGATAAATGTTTCTCCATATATGTGCAGATATAGCCGTTGATCGGAGCGTTCCTGCTTTTGGATGCAGCGGAATATAGGGCTCACATCTTTGATTGCCAGATACTTAACCCCCTTAATTTCGGTTTCTGGGATATTCTCCCTCCCACTCTCGCCAGCAATCTGAACTCGCAAACTCCAGGCTATGTTTGCACATATCAGGATCAGTAATATTACATATATTTTCTTCATAATCTAATTTCTCGCCGCATATCTCGGTAGTTTAAGTTCTTTATTTACTCTAAACTTAGGCGTCCATAAATCCGAACAGGATAGCTGCTGAATATATACATTGCTAAAACCCAGATCTGTTGCCACAGCCAATACTTCCTGATACTCTTGAGCATAAATTCCACGATTTAGCTCAGGATAGTGATGCGCATTCCCGGCCGGATAATACTGCGCCATAATACTTAATGCCATTTCTGGACCAAACTCGTCGAATATCTTTAGCAAACTCTGCTTGGCGCCTGCCAATCCATGTGGCAAAACCAATAGGCGTATCAAAACACCGCTTTGGGCAATGCCATCTGCATCTAACTGTAACTTTCCTTTCTGGCGATGCATTTCCCGTATGGCTCCAAAAGCAATTTCTGGGTAATTTGCTGCATGAGAATACTTCTTGGCATACAAGCTGTGATAGTACTTGTAATCTGGCAAATAGATATCTATCAAACCATCTAATGTTTTTAAGGTCTCAATCTTCTCATAAGCGCTACTATTCCACAAAACCGGTATTTGCAAACCTAGATTTTTCGCTTTACGGATCACGCCAATAAGCTGCAAACTGTAGTGAGTAGGCGTTACCAGATTGATATTGTGCGCCCCTGCAGCTTCCAGCTCGAAAAACATTTCTACTAATGCCTCTTCGCTTATGTTTGTGCCATTCCCCTCAAAGCTTATAACACTATTCTGGCAATACTCACAAAGCAGGTTGCAATAAGCAAAGAATACCGTACCGCTACCTTGTGTGCCTGAGATGGGAGGTTCTTCACCAAAATGCAATTGCGTCAAATTTACTCTTAGCTCTGCCTTAACATTACAGAAACCTACTGCAGAATAACGATTTACCCCACATTCTCGGGGACATATTCGACATTGTTGCAATAGATCTCTTACAATCACAACCTAAAAGCTCCCGGCAATAGTAGTTTCATAGTGCTTTCCACTGTTTCGTTCCGGTTAGCATACACCACCGGAATACTCGGGGCAAATTCGCTTATTACCTGCCTACATGCCCCACAAGGCGGAAAAAGCTTATTGCTATCAACATATATCGCAATCGCAGTAAATTCTTTATGACCCTCACTAACCGCTTTGAAGATGGCAGTACGTTCTGCACAAATGGTTAGCGAATAAGAAGCGTTCTCTATGTTGCACCCAGTATAAATGCTCCCATCAGTACATTTTATTGCACTCCCAACTTTATACCCAGAATAAGGCACATAGGCTTGTTCTGCCGCTTTCTGCGCCAGCTTTAAAAGCTCACTTAACTCACTGTTCATTTTAAAACTCCTAAGCCAATAACGAAAGGATTATTCCGCCGGCAATGACACTACTGATTTGTCCCCCCACATTAACACTTACCGCTGGCATCAGCAAAAAGTTAAATGGATCTTCTTTCTGACCCATCTGATGAATCACTCTGGCACTCATCGGAAATGCTGAAATACCGCAAGCTCCAATCATTGGATTCACTTTGTCTTTACGAATCAGGTTTAGCAATTTGGCAAATAGCACGCCCCCGGCAGTATCGAAGATAAAGGCTACCAAACCCAATACCAAGATGAATAGGGTTTGTGGGCGCAAGAAGTATTCTCCCTGCATCTTGCTGGCAATAGTTATTCCCAACAAAATTGTAACTATATTCCCCAGTTCGTTCTGTGCGGATTTGGAGAGACTTTCCAATACTTTACATTCGCGCAGAAGATTGCCGAACATCAAAAAGCCAATCAACGCCAAAGAAGCCGGAACAAACACTCCGGCAACGATAGTAATGGCGATGGGAAAAAGTATCTTAACTGTTCTTGATACATCTCCGCTATGGTAGTCCATTCTTATCTGACGCTCTTTCTTGGTTGTTAAAGCCCTAATTACAGGAGGCTGGATAATTGGCACCAAAGCCATATACGAATATGCTGCTACGGATATTGGACCTAATAGATTTGGAGCAAAACGATTGGCTACATAAATAGAAGTTGGGCCATCTGCCGCACCGATTATCCCTATTGAAGCAGCTTCTTTGATATCGAAACCCCACGCTGCGGCTACTACAATGGTAACAAATATTCCAAATTGAGCTGCTGCGCCAAACAGCAACATAAATGGATTTTTTAAGAGCGGACTAAAGTCTATCATCGCCCCAATTGCAATGAAGATTAAAAGAGGAAACAATTCTGTATCGATGCCTGCTTTGAATAACACAGTTAAAGGACCATGTTCGCCAATTGCTGCCGACATTGGAATATTCGTTAAGATTGTGCCAAAACCTATCGGTAATAGTAGCGCCGGCTCGTATTTTTTGCTTATCGCAAGCCATATCAATACGATACCTACGATTATCATAATCAACTGCGTAAGTTGAAAATTCGTAAGAGCAGACAGCATTACTTCCATTATGACTCCATTTGTTCAGATTAATATCACACTATTTATCCGGCTCATTTTTGTCAAGTTTCCTTAAGTTAATAATGATATTGCACTTTCACTAAAACTTTTTTTTCTTAAAAAAAGGCTCCCATATTTGCAGATTTAGTTGCTATATCGCCTTTGAGCTAGCAAGATTCTCTTGTAGCAAGGATCGAAGACATTGTTACAAAATGCTTTTATCACTTCTTTGCACCTTTTTTAATTCACAGTATACAAAGCAAAATCCCAACACTCAAAAAATAATCCAGTTTCGGCTCAATATGCCACTACGGTAATCCACACACACTTTAAAAGAGCAAAAACTGAGCAAACTGCAATTTCTTACCCAAACTTTCAAACCATAATTATCGTAGCTTCATCCCGTGATACTCCCCAAATACAGGATCATGGCCGCCTTAACCAAGCTTGATTGTGAGCTAGTCCATTGAGGGCAGCTCAACATTTCAATTGACAAATCAATACCAGATTATTTGTTAGCTATTGGTCTTAGTAAAAATTTTATTGATTATCCCAATCTTAGGAGTTATGATGAAATTTGGATACTTATTGATTTGCTTTGTTCTGTGCTTCCTTAACTGCTCGCTTGGAGCAAAATCTTTTGAGGTCTACGACATTCGGGGAAGATATGTTGGCAACGCTCAGCTCCCCGCAAATACGAGTTCTGGAACTTGGGCAAATATACCTAATGCCCAAACATCAAGAATGTTATCAGATTTCCCAATTGGAAGATATATCATAAAAGAAATTATGCCTTACTCTTACACTAACTTTCCGAAAAATAGCGACGCATTTGCATGGCAAGATGTAACATCTCAGGTTTACCCGCTACTAGAAACCAATACTAATGCCATAGCTGTAGCCGATTTTAATGGAGACGGTAGGGACGATATTTTTGAATATTGCGCACTTAGCCCAGATCAGTTAACAGGAGCGTCAAAACTCTATATTCGTCATCCAGAGGAGGGATTTGTTGAAGAATCTGCAAGCCGTTTACCCGATATTTCTGCACAAGGCTTTACTGTTCAAGTTCTTGATGTCCAAAATGATGGGCATAAAGATATTTTGTTGATAGATGAAAGTTACAATGATCGCAGTACTACAAATGTGCTATTAATAAATGATGGCACAGGTCATTTTACTTATGCCAATCAGAGCGTGTTGCCACCAGTTAACGCACTGGATGCAGTAATTGGTGATTTTAATCAAGATAGCTTTGATGACATTGCATATCTGGTAATTGATGATGGTTTATTGAAACTACATCTATGGATCAACATTGACGGTGAGTATTTTATAGATCAGAGTGCAGAACGCTTGCCATTCTCAGAATCGGACATCATGTCGACGGATTTTATTTCTATATTGGATTTAAATCAGGATTCTCATCTGGATATAATAATGACAAACAGCGTTGTAAATGACAGTCAAAATAACATCCTTCATAATGGAGAAGACTTGGTATTGTTGAACGATGGAGCGGGATTTTTTGATCTTCCCCCAATAAATCCCCTATCTAATCTTAACCGATTTTTAATGCACTACTATCCAATCGATTATAATAATGATGGAGTTCAAGACCTGTTATTGAACTTCTCTATAATAGAAGAAACTGGAAGCAATTCCATCGGGATCTTTGAGCTTATTGATAGTCTATTTGTTGAAGTTGTAGATGCAATACCCAATATCCAGTATCATCATAATAATATTCTAATAGATGATTTTACTCAAGACGGATATCCGGATATATTCCTTCCTTGTGTATTATTAGGAGAAGAAGCGGAGGATATATTTTTGGTTAACAATCAGGATGGCACTTTCGCCAACATGGCAGAAGCCCTGCCTGGAAATGTCGATTTTACTATTGATGCGGCAATCATTGACCTCAATTTTGATGATAAAGCGGATCTTGCGCTTGGAAACAGCGGCACAGATGCAGGCATACCAGCACAAAACAAATTGTATCAGAATTCTACAATTACTAGCATAGACGACCCAGTAGCACCTGTTCCGGAAATATCAGTTTATCCCAACCCCTTCAAAGATTCTGTTCATCTGCAAACTAAAGACAAACACATTGATGCGTGCACAGTGTATAATCTTAAGGGACAGATAGTTAAATCCTTCAAACAAACTGCCGCTGTGTCTTCCTTAACATGGAACGGTGAGGATGATCGAGGTAGTAAAGTGGCGCAAGGGATATATCTGTTACGCTTTCATAGTGGACCGGATACTTATAATCGGAAAGTTTTGTATTTAAAATAGATATTGGCTTGTGCTCGCTTAAATGTTTGAGGGCTCATCCCCAAGGATTTGCCCTCATTTTATTAATTGCGCCTTTAAAAAAAAACCCGGTTTTCACCGGATTATAAGCTTTAATTAGTTACAAAATTAGTTGGATATGCCTCGTTCTGCATTCCTTACAAAATCTACAAAGACCTTCTGATACTCATCCAGTTCTATCTTTTCAGTTTCAGCAAGCGCTTGCGTAGTATTTAGTTTGCTACGGTAAAAGAGATTATAGATGGCTTTAATGCCGGCTATTGTTTCATTTGAAAAACCCTTTCGCATTAGTCCCACGCTGTTTAATCCTACAGTAAGATAAGGATTGCCCTGCCCGCGTGAAAACGGTACAATATCTTTTTTAACCGCTGATGCCCCTCCCACAAAGGCATGCGTTCCTATGTGCACAAATTGATGCACGGCTGTAACACCACCAATCGTGGCAAAATCGTGAATGTGAACATGACCGGCAAGCTGCACCACATTAGCAATTATGCAGCTACTTCCGATCTGACAATTATGTGCAACATGTACATATTCCATCAATAAGTTATTGCTACCCAGCACAGTATCTTCTTCCATTTGATTACTGCGATTTATGGTAACAAACTCACGAAAAGTGTTGTTATCACCAATTCTTAAGCTGGTTGGTTCACCAGAAAACTTCAGATCTTGCGGATCTGTACCCAGTACCGCATAAGAGAATATTTTATTGCCATTTCCAATGCTTGTATGTCCATCTAAAATCACGTTGTTGTGCAGAATATTATTCTCTCCTAAAACAACGTTTTCACCTATCACACAATATGGGCCTATCTCACAATTAGCGCCTATAACTGCGCCTTTCTTTATTATCGCAGTGGGATGAATCTTACTCATATACTCCTCTTGGTTATCATCGCCATAAAATCTCCCTCGGCCACCTTCTCGCCGTTCACATAGGTATCTCCGTGCATCTTAGCTAAGGAACGTTTTAATGAAATAACCGTTAACTCGTAGCGCAAAGTATCCCCTGGCATCACTGGCTTCCGGAATTTCACATTGTCTATAGAGGCAAAATATGCCACATAATCCTGAGGATTATCCAATTGATTGAGCAACATGATGCCTCCGGCTTGTGCCATGCCTTCGATAATCAGCACTCCCGGCATTATGGGATGACCGGGAAAATGTCCCTGAAAGAACGGTTCATTGATCGTAACGTTTTTCATCCCAACGATGCTTTCACCGGGAACAAATTCCAGTATTTTATCTACTAAAAGGAAGGGGTAGCGATGCGGTATGATGCGCATAATGGCGTTGATGTCGAATACTACTTCTTTGCTTTTGGTTTTCTGATAGATCTTTTGCAGTTCTTGCTTCTTCTGAATTTGACGCAGTTTTTTTACCAATTCCACATTGGTCTTATGCCCGCTGCGCGCAGCTAGGATGTGCCCTTTAATTGGCACTCCTAATAGCATGATGTCGCCTAAAAGATCACATACTTTATGACGGACAAATTCGTTGTAATAACGTAATGGATGGCTGTTTAGAATACCTTCTGAAGATACTGTTACTTTTTCATGATAACCAAAAACGTCTTGTAAATGTTTAAGCTCTTCATCGCTAATACCAGGTTCTGCTATTACCAGCGCATTCTCTAAGGAACCGCCTTTTATAAGCCCCATTTCTTTTAGCTGTAATATCTCTTTGATAAAACAAAAAGTGCGGGCACCAGCAAATTCCTTCTCGTAAACATCAATATTGGGTAACCATGTGTATTGAGTGCCCAAATAGGGATGCTTGTAGTCTATCATAAAAGTAACTTTAAGTTCATTAGAGGGCACTATCACCACATCCACATTCTCTTTAGGGGCCGAGAAACTAATGGGACCCTCTATTTCAAAATATATTCTCTCGCTGTCTTGCTGAATCTTTCCCGCTTGCTTTAGCAAGTTAAAAAAAACGATGGGGCTGCCATCAGCAACAGGAGCTTCGGGGCCATCAATTTCTATGCGGATGTTATCCAGATTCAAACCTTTAATCGCAGATAATACGTGTTCTATTGTGCCAACCGTTGCGCCGTTCACACCTATAGTGGTTCCTCTGGATATATCTACAACATGATCTATGTCCGCTGGAATTTCTGGTTTATCTGGCAAATCTACCCTTATGAATACAATGCCATCATCACTACCGGCGGGTTTGAATCTTATGGTGGATATTTCTCCGCTATGTAAACCAATTCCGGTGTAAGATACCTCAGAACCTATAGTGTGTTTGTACTCTGTCATTGATCTCTTTCCTTGAGTCTTTTTTGATAGTCTCGAAGCATGTCTGGAAGGTGTTTTTGTGCCACAAACACACGCTTCATCTGATTTGCATCCCCAGCGGGTGTACCAAATAGTCTGGCCCCCGCGGGAACATTTCCGGCAATACCACTTTGAGCTCCAACCATTGCCCTTGAGCCTATTGTGATATGCCCTGCGGCTCCAACCTGCCCGGCAAGATAAACATAATCTCCCACAATTGTACTGCCGGCTAAACCAACTTGCGCACAAAGTACGCTGTTTTCACCAATCACGCAATTGTGCCCTACTTGAACCAGATTGTCTATCTTCGTGCCTTTCCCAATAACTGTTGAGCCCAAAGTTGCACGGTCTACAGTACTATTGGCACCAATCTCCACATCATCATGGACTACCACATTCCCAACTTGAGGAATCTTGGTTTGGCGACCGTCAAGTACCAAATATCCAAATCCATCAGCACCCAAAACAACTCCACTGTGAATCTCACAGTTCTTGCCAAGCACCGTATCATCATATATGCAAACTTGATTGTGAATGATACTCCCTGCTCCAATAGATACTTTTTTGCCGATGTTACAACCAGACCCAATGCGTACACCCTTGCCCAAAGTAGTACAAGCTTCAATCACGCTATAGGCACCAATGGCTACTTCACCCTCGAATCTGGCTTCTGGATCGATAATGGCAGTAGGATGAATGCGATACTCTACTTCTCCTGCATCGAGACTAAGCCAATAAGAAACAAGCTTCATGAAGCTAAAGTACGGTTTTTCACAAACAATAACATTGCGGTTTTCAAAATGTGCAGCAAAAGCATCATTGGTAAGGATTAGTCCTGCTTGGGATTGTCTAAGTGTTTCCACCAACCTATCTTGCTCGCAGAAAACAACCGATCGCGCATTTGCTTCGCTTACTTCGCAAACATTATCCAGTTTGAGTGTTTGCTTTGAGTGTCCTTCGCCCCCAGTAACGGCAACAATTTCATCGATTGCTAAGGCGTGTTTAAACAGTTTCATAATCAGGGTTGTTTTTCTTCCGGCTTATAATCTGAGTTGAAGTCGTCCGTAAAGCCCCCGAACCCTTCCATATTCTTGTCTGCAAAAGGATCTTTGGGTGGCTCTGTTCCAGCTTTCGGTTCTTCCGTGCTTTCACTGGGAGGAATAGTATCCTTATTCAGTTCCTGCAACACCTGATCGGTTAGATCGATTGCAGGTGACGCATACAGCACAACGCCCATGCTTACATCCAAGATCATGGTATACTTTTCGTCTTCGGCAATTTTGGTGATAATATCATGAATCTTTTTTGTAAGAGGCTCGATGAGTTCACGGTAGCGCTGTTCAGCTCTGCCATTTTCACCAAAGTATTCTTCCAAAAGTCTTCCAGCTTCTTCTTTTTTGCTATCTATCTGACCCTGTAGCTCTCGTTTACTGGCTTCACTAATAGATAGACGGCGTATCTCGAAATCACGTTCCATCTGTTTGATCTCTTCATCCAAAGAGCGAATCTGATTGCTCCAGTTTTGTCTGTCGAGCTGGAATAATCTGGCAATCTCAGCCGCTTCATTGCTATCGAACAGAATTTGATCGGTATTTACGTACCCAAGCTTGGCATTCTGTGCATATATAGCTGCAATGCTTAAAAGTGCGAGTATTAATATGCTAAGTCTTTTCATTAATTCTCCTGTAAAATATTATTCCCCAATCTTAAAGATTGGATCTAGTTCTTTTACGGCACGTACGTCATCCACTCTCCTAACCGGTGTGGTAATTGGTGCCTCATGTAGTAATTCCGGATTTTGCTCCGCTTCCTGCGCTATTTCTATCATCGCCTGAGCAAATGCATTTAGTGATTCCAAGCTTTCAGTTTCGGTGGGCTCAATCATCATTGCCTCTGGTATGATTAGAGGAAAATACACTGTTGGAGCATGAAATCCCTTATCCAACAAACGCTTGGCAATATCCAAGGTACTTACCCCTTTCTCTTTCTTCTGTTTGCTTCCATCTGCAACAAATTCGTGCATACAATATTCCTGATGCTGTATGTGATAATAATCTTTGAGCATAGCCATTAAATAATTGGCGTTAATAATGGCGTTTTCGCTTACTCTGCGCAATCCTTCTGCTCCCAGCATCTTTATATATATATAGGCGCGCACCAATACCGCAAAGTTTCCGTAGAAAGTGTGCACTTTCCCGATTGATGTGCTTTTATGTGCATAATCCAGATGGTAACCGGCATCATCTTTGCTGATGGTGGGAACGGGCAAATAGGGAATCAGTTTTTCTACAACCCCCACAGGACCAGCTCCGGGTCCGCCACCGCCATGAGGGGTGGAAAAGGTTTTATGCAGGTTGAAGTGCATGATGTCAAAACCGATCTTTCCGGGTTGAACGATGCCCAAAAGCGCATTTAGATTAGCCCCATCCATATAGATCAGGGCATCAACGCTGTGCATAATTTCCGCGATCTCTTCAATCTGAGTTTCGAACAAACCCAGAGTATTGGGATTTGTAAGCATAAATCCGGCCGTGTTTTCATCCACCAATTCACGCAGACGAGCGATATCACAACGCCCTGCGGCATTAGATTTTAGCTCTATCACATCATACCCCACTAAGTGACAAGTAGCAGGATTTGTGCCATGCGCACTATCTGGAATGATTATCTTTGTTTTATTCGTATTTCCTTTGGCCTTATGATAGGCATCGATGATCTTGATGCCAGTAAATTCGCCCTGTGCTCCAGCTACTGGTTGCAAGGTCACTTTTGCCATACCGGATATCTCAGCAAGATCTTGCTGAAGCTCATAAAGAAGTTCCAATGCCCCTTGCAGTGTGCTTTCATGCTGATAGGGATGAATATTGGCAAAACAACTGTGTCTTGCCAGTAATTCATGAATCTTAGGGTTATATTTCATCGTACAGCTACCCAAAGGGTACAATCCTTTTTCGATGAAGTGGTTCTGCTGCGAAAGCTTAATGTAATGACGCATCACGTCCAGTTCACTCAGTTCCGGCATACGAGCCGCTTTCTCCCGATGAAATTTGACAGGAATGATTTTGTCTAACGGAGTATCGATCTCGCGAGGAGGCAAAGTTACACCTCTGCGACCAACAGATGTATATTCAAAAATCGTCTTAGGCATGGCACACCTCCTGCATCGCTTTTACAAAATCATCAATTGCAGCTTTGCTCTTCTTTTCCGTAACTGCCATCATCAATTCGTTTGTTCCTACCTCCACACCAGCGTATATGCCGTGAAGAAGCATCTTTTCAATGATAACTTTAGCTGGTTTAGGGCTTGTTATCACAAACTCTTTGAAGAAACTAGCAGCAGGATATTTTAGTTCTATTCCATTTATCTTGCAAAGCTCTTCTGCCAAATAGTGAGCTTTTTGTGTGCTTTGAATAGCTACTTCCCGCAAGCCTTCACGCCCCATCAGGCTCATATAGACGGTTGCAGCTAGAGTACATAGCGATTGATTGGAGCAAATGTTTGAGGTTGCTTTTGCTCTGCGGATATGCTGTTCACGGGCTTGCAGAGTAAGCACATAGGCTTTGTTACCATCTTTATCTAAAGTTCCACCAACTATACGACCCGGCATTTGACGGTTCATTTCCAGCTTTGTGGCAAAGAAACCAAACAGCGGTCCACCCATATACATGCTATTGCCCAAAGCCTGCCCTTCGCCAACCACTATATCCGCTTGATACTCTGATGGTGCATTAAGAATCGCCAACGAAATTGGGTCTACTGCGGCAATCAACAGGCAATTTTCCTGAGTGTGAACCATTTCAGAGATTTCAGATGTATCTTCTATATTACCAAAGTAATTTGGGCTTTGCACCACTACAGATCCAACGCTTTCATCAAGCATCCGCTGCAATGCTGCCAAATCTGTTAAGCCGTCTTTTGCTGGAATAGTAACAAGTTCCACTCCTGCGCCTTGAGTATAGGATTCTATAACTTTTACAAATTCCGGATTCAATGTGGAGGGCAATAGAGCTTTTTCCAGTTTATTTTTGCGCACAGCCATCAGAATAGCCTCTGCAATTGCGCTGGCACCGTCATACATCGACGCATTGGCAATTTCCATGCCGGTAAGCTCGCAAATCATGGTCTGATATTCATAGATAAATTGCAACGTACCTTGGCTAACTTCAGCTTGATAGGGGGTATAGGCCGTAAAGAACTCCGGGCGCGATACGATAGTATCTACCGCAGCGGGAATAAAGTGATCATACACTCCAGCGCCCAAGAAAGAATTGGCAGATTGAGCGCAGAGATTCTTACAGGTCTGCCCCTTGATCTTTTCGCTGATCTCCATTTCGGAGAGAGCTCTATCCAGTTTTAAGCCGCCCTTTATGCGGAATTTGGCAGGAATAGCATGGATAAGTTCGTCAAAATTATTCACTCCGATTTTGGCAAACATCTCCCGTCTATCTCTATCAGTATTAGAAATATACGGCATTTGTGCTCCTTTTTACCGCTTGGTAAAATAGTATTTTTTCCACGCTTTCGAATTGGCTGTTTATGTCAATGGAATTCTACGAGCCTGTCGAGCATGGACGAGCACTTTTGGCTATTATAATTTATAGGATTCATCTTGATATCAAATAATATCGATAAAGTGTCTGAAAAACTGCAAACTGAGAAAAAGTACTACTGTGAGATTGATTTTTGAACTAATATTTTCATAGTTGTTCAACTATGTTACCATGCTATGAAGCATTCTCAATATTCTTGCAAGCAAAAGGATAATGATTGGGACATCCTTATGCACTCACGGCAGAACCATAAATCTGTAGAGCGGGTAAAGGTGGTTGGTATGGCATGATTTTTATTCCCTAACGATTGCAGGCCTTTTCATAAAAGCATTTGCGATACTTCAGCCAACCAAGAGATTGCCGGATCCACCATATCTCCCTCATCACCTTAAGTATATTTCAAGCATGATTTAGGCAGGGATTCTCCTTTGCTCACAGGATGATGTCTGCTTAAAGCTTCGCTAGTGTTTACTTGAAAGAATGGGAAAACCACATGTAGTTATAAAAAAAAAGTAAACCCACTCCCAAATACAAGACCGTTGAATAGGCGGATACCAATATTACACGGGTGGTGAGTGAGCATAGATGCGATCCGAAGAAGCCCACCAAACCGATGTCTTGCACATAGATAATCTGCTATAGATAGATGTGCAACGGTCTCTAAGCGCTCTATTTCAAACACTTAAAAAGCCCATCCCCTCTCGGAGACAGGCTTTTCATGTTATATTTTTCTGATTTACAGGAAGCGTTTTACCACTTCTATCACTTCCGGTAGATCCATGCCTATATTTTTAAGATGTTCCAAAGTCGGCACGCCTTCTTTGGTCCAGCCCTTACGTTCATAAACGGCATCGACCAGTTGTTCATATTGATTTTCGCGATGCTTGCGGGTAATATCCATCTTTTCGGCTACGGATTTTCCGGCGGGGTCCACGCCAATCTTCTCTTTCAGAAGGTTATCGTAGCGTTCTTGGCGAGATATATACTCTTCCTCAGTAACAGGACCAACTGCGCGATACGGCGGCATATCGTCCTCGCGACGACCTCCACCCATTCTCATGCAGAAGACCTTCTGAAAATTATAAACCCTTTCACTTTGACGAATCAGCTCGTGTTTATCCATCGGTTTACCGGTGACGGCTTTATAGATATCCACATAGTTCTGCACGTGTTCAGGTACCTTTGCCGGTTCGTCGGTCTGAGCGTTATCGGAAGGCTCGATGTCGTTCCACGGCAATTTACATAATCCCTGCAAGCCAAACCAGGTACGAAACATGGGAAAATAATGCAAAGCTTCGGCTTTATCTTTGAATGTAGGAATTTGATTATTGACCATATCCATAAAAATTAACCAAGCTTCGTCGTGTTGCGGGCCTTTGAGCGCTAAAGTATATCCACCTTGTTGAGCCAGAGATTCTTTGCTCATATATTGGGAATATTCCAATCCTTTTGCTTCCATACCGATGTCTTGCAAAAACTGAGGATCAGCGCCATACATTTCGGCAAAGATCTTCTTCATGCGGCGTACGCCTTGACCTACGATCATGCCAAACCCTTCGCCGCGAGCCATTTGGTGAAGGATCTCCAAAGCGGCATCGGCATTGCCCCATGTGAGTTCCAAACCTCCGGTACGTTCTTTATTTAAAATACCGTTTTCGTAGCATTCCATAGCGAATGCTACGCTGGTGCCAAAAGAGATCGTATCCACACCATAGGTGTCACAATAAAAGTTGATTTCCACCACATCTTTGGGATCCCATACGCAGATATTTGAACCACAACCGCCGGCAGTCTCGTATTCGGGACCATCAACCGTTACGGGCTGGCCTTTGTAAGGACCGGTGCGTGGTTTGAAGTTATCCACCGCCTTACAGCAGGAAAGCGAGCAACCAAACCAGCAGCCATCTGCCATCCCTTGGGTAAAGAGCTTGGTAAATTCGCGAGAGTGCAATCCTTCGGCTTCGGGCATCTGACCGTATTTAAAGTTCTTGATGGGCAAAAGGTCATAATCGTTCATGATCTCCATCAAGTGAGCAGTGCCAACCTGATGCATGCGGCATTGAGAGTCATCTCCAGCTTCAATTTCTTTGTGGAGCTTGAGCCCGGTTTTCTGCAGAGAGGGCAAGTCTGCGGGATTGTTGGTATCCACTTTAAGACCGGAATATTTCACCACTAAGGCTTTGATCTTTTTGTGTCTGAAAGCAGTACCCGTACCGCCGCGTCCGGCTTGTTTAAGGCGGGCAACCTTGCGGCGTTTATCCCAAAACGAGAAGTTCAGACAAGTAATAAGGACATTATCCGCCGCCTGTCCCGAAGAAACCACCGATACGTTCTGCATCTTGTCTTCACTATCGGCAAATTCTTTGTGCAAGGATTCTGCAAGCAAGTGACTATTGATTTCTTCATCAGGTGCACTCATAATCTTTACAATTCCTTTGTCGCCGTCGATATATACAATAACCTCTTCATCGGCAATGCCTTGCAATTCCAGAGCATCAAAGCCGGCAAACTTGCAATAGGGACCAAAGTGCCCCCCTACGTTGCAATCCACCGGAATGCCAGTTAAGGGGGATATTGTTGTAACAATGGACTTTCCGCTGCCAGGATATGAGGTGTTTCCACAAAGCGGTCCAAACGATATGCAGACTTCATTTTCGGGATCGTTCCATTTGGTGTTATCTTTTACACCATGCCACATCAAATAGAGGTCAAAGCCCTTGCCACCCGTGAATTTATCGATCATCATGTTGCTTACTGGCTTTTCTTTGATTTCTTTTGTGCCCACGTTAACATATAAGGTGCGGCGGTTATATCCTTTTTCGATAGGTTTTAAAGTGTAACGGTATTCAGCCAAAACTTTCCGGTTCATCATCATATCTCCTTATACCTCTACTATTTCCAGTGCTTCTGCGGGGCAAGTTTTCACACAGGCTCCGCAAGCAATGCACTTGAATGGGTTATGCTTGCCAAAAGCTGTACGCATGCTGTTTGTAGGGCATACTGCCACGCACATCAAACATCCGATGCAAAGGTTACGGGAAAGCATCACTACACCTTGTTTGTTTACAGTAAGTGCCATAGTGGGGCAAACTGCCACACAGGCTTGACATTGGTTGCACACATTCATTTGGGGGGGATTTGTTTCGTCATGAATTTGGATGCAAGATAGTTCGGGATTGTCTTCTTTAAAATAGAGATTAGAACAAGTGCTCTCACACACGTGGCACGAGATACACTTATCCGGATAAGTTTTCAGCATTTTCATCGCCTTATGCTCCTATGAATTATATGATTATCTATTGGTGACAACTTTATGTAAGAGCATTTAGTGGTCAATCATAATCTTTGTAGATAACTTAATTAAAGATTTTGGCTTGACAGAAAGACGCCGTTTTACAGATTGGCAACACTGTTTGTGCTGAAGTGGTGAAATTGGTATACACGCTAGTTTCAGGGACTAGTGAGCAATACGCTCATGGGGGTTCGAGTCCCCCCTTCAGCACCATTATTTTACTCCTAGTTCAGCAATTATTCTCTCTAATCTCGTAAGTTAGGCAAGCTATCAATCTTTGGTTCAACGTTTGAATAAAAAGATTGACTTATAGTAGCATATAGCTTTTTATTGTTTCATCATCAAAAAGGAGAATGCCATGCAAAGCTATCGAGATATTATCGAGCGGTTAAACCTTTTGCCTCATCCAGAAGGAGGTTACTATCGTAGAAACTGGCAATCTGAGCTAGAGGCAGAAGCACAAGATACAACTGGCAAAAAGATACATTCCCGACGCAGTATTGGCTCATCAATACTATATCTGCTTCCATTTCAGGAAGTTAGTGCTTGGCATAGGGTATCTTGTGATGAAATGTGGCATTATTATGCAGGCAGCCCGCTTAAGCTTATTCTTTTAAGCAAACAACACGGCATGCGGCAACAGGTTTTGGGAAATAATTTGCATAATGATGAACTGCCCCAGTTTATTATTCCACGCAATACCTGGTTTTGTGCAGAAGTGATCGAGATAGATTCATACAGTTTTTGTGGTTGCACCTTATGGCCTTCATTTAGCTATGCAGATTTTGAATTGGCAAATAAGGAGAGACTTTTGGAAGAATTTCCCGAACATCGTGATCTGATAAATCACATCTTCGACAAACAGAAATTTGAATAACGGAGTTAAAATGGAAAAAAAGATATTTGTGCTGGATACAAATGTGCTGATTCATAACCCACGCGCTCTTTTTGCTTTTGAGGATAATCGAGTAGTAATCCCAATAGTAGTAATTGAAGAAATAGATCAGTTTAAGAAGGGTCTCGATGAAAAAAGTCGTAATGCCAGACAAATTGGCAGGTATTTGGATGATCTTCGCAAGAACGGAAAGCTTCAAGAGGGTGTGCCAACAGATCAGGGGGGCATAATCCAAGTAACGGTAAATCGAGAAGTTACAGACGCAGCATCGAAACTAATATTTATGGATAGAAACGATAACCTGATAATCGGAACCGCTTTATATTTTCAACAAAAATATCCGGATTCTAAAGTAATCTTAGTATCGAAAGATGTTAATGTACGCATTAAAGCGGATACTATGGGTATTCAAGCTGAGAACTTTGAGAACGATACAATCAATTTTGATGAATTTTTTACTGGCTGGACTCATGAAGAACTACCTGGAGAATTGCTGGAAAAACTCAATCAAAATGACTATATTAATAACCCTCTTGAGAACCTGTTTCCCAATCAGTTTGTGCGGATTACTTCTGAAGGGCACAGCGAAAGAATTCAAACCTTACGCTACAATGCAGAGAGTAACAAATTGTTTAAACTTAGCCATTATAAGGGGCAGGATGTTTTTGGCATCACAGCGCGAAATTTTGAGCAGGAAATGGCTTTAGACTTGTTGTTGGATGACGATATTAAGCTGGTTAGCCTTTCCGGTAAAGCCGGCACCGGAAAGACGCTTTTGGCTATTGCCGCCGGTTTGGCAAAAGTGGTCGATGAAGAACGCTATACTAGACTGGTTATCTCTCGCCCCATCTCTCCACTGGGGAAAGACTTGGGTTATCTGCCCGGCAATAAAGCCGAAAAATTTAATCCTTGGATGCAACCTATTTATGACAATATGGACATTCTTCTTTCCTTGCATGACGAGAAGCAAGAAGGACAAAGAACTAAAAAGAAAGCCACCATTGATGATTATATGGATTATGGATTCTTGGAATTGGAGCCACTCACCTATATTCGTGGGCGTAGCCTTCCAGATCAGTTTATAATAATTGACGAAGCGCAGAATCTTAGTCCCCACGAGATGAAAACTATTATAACCCGAGCAGGGAAAAACACCAAAATTGTGCTCACCGGAGACCCATATCAGATCGACATCCCTTACCTGGATGCAATAAGCAACGGTCTTTCTGTAGCTGTAGAAAAGCTAAAGGGAGAACCGATGGTAGGTCATATGACTTTAGAAAAAGGAGAGCGCTCCGCTTTAGCAGATCTGGCGGCAAAATACTTTTGATGGAACGTAAAATAGTGGAACGCAGCTGGGTAGAAATTGATCTGGCGGCGTTTAGAAAAAATCTTAGCTTTCTCAAGACTTTTCTGCAACCGTATCAGTCATTTTTACAGATCGTAAAAGCAGATGCCTATGGACATGGCGCAAAAGAGATCGCCGAAACAGCCCTTTCAGAAGGGGCAGTTTATCTGGGAGTTGCAAATGTGGAAGAAGGCAAATTGCTTAGAATACAGGGTATATCTGCCCCTATTCTCATCCTGTCTCCCAGTTTAGCATCTGAAACTGATGAAATAGTAAAATACGATCTTGTACCAGCAGTTTCAGATTTGGACTTTGCCGATTCTCTGACACAAGCAGCCATCAACGCAGAGCAAAGCGTTAAGATCCATCTAAAAATCGATACAGGTATGCACCGCAGTGGAATACGCATAGAAGAAGCCAATAGTTTTTATACAAGTATTCTCCAGTACAAAAACTTGGAAGTAGAAGGCATATTTAGTCATTTTAGCTCGGCGGAAAGCGATCCGGATTTCTGCCATGAACAGGAGAAACTTTTTGAAGCATTCATAAGAAATATTGTACCAAAACCTAAATACATCCACATCTCAAATAGTGCCGGAACCATTAATGGGCACGGGAAGCAGTGCAATCTGTCCCGCTTTGGAATATCCAGTTTTGGGGTAGATAGCATTGGAAAATACCACAATAAACTTAGTCCGGTAATGACCTTCAAATCCATTCTTAGTCAAGTTAAAACTATTAAAACCGGTGAAAGTGTAGGCTACAATAGAGATTGGGTGGCCACTTCACCCGGCTGCTATGGCATTATTCCTATTGGCTATGCAGATGGTTACGACTTCATGCTTTCGGGCAAGGGGCTTGTGTCTGTGCGCGGTGTTTTATGCCCAGTAATCGGAAGAATCTCGATGGATATGATTACAATAAATCTTAGCGCTCAACCAGAGGCCAAAGTTGGCGATGAAGTTGAGCTTCTGGGCAATCAAGCCTTGCCTTTACGAGCCGAAAATTTGTCAAAACTATATGGTGGTTCTGCTTATGAGCTCTTATGCCAGTTGGGAAGAAGGGCACGCAGATTCTATAAAAGCAATGACCACATATTACATAGCACTCCTTTGGCAAGGCGGGATTTTATCGCAACAGATTTTGGCGATAGCAAGTTGAATCAGATTATCTCTTCTGCCTTAGCTAAACGTCTGGAAAGTGAGGAAATAGGCGAGCTAATCTATCGTGAAATCTTACGAAGCTTTTTTTACGATAAAGATCGGGATGTACATTATCGGCGAAATTTTGTTCATAAAATCAGTTTTGTGGATTGCAGTGAAAATGGATACTTCCGAGTAAAAACTCTGCTTAGCTACCGCAAGATATTGGATTACAACTATTTTATTGTGGCTTGTGCCGGCTCGGACGAAATATTGAGGAACTACTTTATGCGCTCTGATGTTGAATATAGATGGCTTCTAGATTCAGGCGTGAGCATCAATAGTAGTAACTTCAAAGTGGATTCGGTAAAAGTGAACCGACTGGATATGTTAAAGGAGTTAAGATTTCAAAAAGGCGCTTTGGAAATACACTGTCGTCATGTAGAGCTTGATGCCCTGCGAGGCACAGAAGTTGAATTTGAGATTTGCACAAGCACTCTGTATCCGGCAAATATCCATCAGTTATCTGTATTTATTAGCGAACTAACACGAGGCATAGAAATATCCTTTGAATACCCAACAGAACTTGGTAATGTAGAGCCTGTCAGTATATTCTCAGGACAAGAAAAGAATCCTGATGTGAGCCGAGAAGAAAACAAGATCACAATCAAGACCAAACCAGATGAATGGGTATTCCCACTTTCGGGTGTTGTTTTCACATATTAATTTTCTGGGATTGTAATAAATCGGAGTAATGGACAGCACTACACCCAATTAGTATGGTAACCAAAAAGACCATCATTACAAAACCTAAATGTGGCTATTTCCCAAACCATCAATTGTTTTAAGCTATATGACAGCAATCTTAATAAGTTAGCCAATTTCAGGATGCTTATAGTCTATCACAAGAAGTGTAATATCATCCTTACTTCTTGCCCCTTTAGCAAAAATATGTACTTCTTCCAGTATCTTTTTTGCCGTAATTTCAGGATTGGATAGAGTAAGCTTCCCCAAAATTGTCTCCAAGCCTGTTAAACCTAAGAATTCGTCGTGAGCATTCATTGCTTCGGTGATTCCATCCGTAAACAAAATGATTTCATCACCCATATTAAGTTGGATCTCATCGCTACCAATCTCCAGATTCTCAAAAACTCCCAATGCAGTAGAATGAGTTTCGCCATACTTAATGAAACTTCGGTCCATTCTGCGTATGTATAGGGGCACATGCCCGCAATTTGAGTATTGCAACGTACCGGTTTTCAAATCCAAGATTCCCAAAAGTGCCGTAACAAAATTAGTTTCAATATTGTTTCTGCACAAAAAGTTATTAAGTTGCAGCAAAAGATCACTACTTGTTTTATAGAAGGGCGCTATAGAAGGTAATAATGTAGAAGCCATGGTCATTGCCATTGCAGCCACTATTCCCTTTCCTAAAACATCTGCAATTACAAAGCAGAAATGCTCATCATCAATTAAAAAATAGTCATATAGGTCACCGCCAATATCTCCTGCTGGCTCCAGAATGCCATAAGCCCTTAATTCGTTTATCCCGAATGGGTGTTCACTGTTTACTGGAATCAGCTTGTTTTGAATCTCGCTGGCATATATTACATCTCCGCGAATCTGGTTCTTTTCTTCAGTAGTGATCCGCAAGTTCTTGATATAATCCTTTAGCGATGCCTGCATTGCCGAAAAGGATTGAGCCAGCGTTGCAATTTCTGCAGTTTTATCAGAAACAGGAATTTGAGCATTAAAGTCTCCGGTCCCAATACGATCAGCTACTTGCGCAAGCCGCTTGAGGGGGCGCGATACATTTAATACCCTAGCATAGATCATTATTGCTACACTCAAAAAGATCAAGATGTAGGCAACTGTTTGGATCATTAGTACTAGACTTACGTCACGCATCAAATAATTTTCATCAATTGCCACACCCACTGACCAACGGTTACTTAATAAGGGCTGGTAATATATCCAAGCCTTTCTAAAAGGAGAGTTACCTCTAATGCGTACGTGTCCTTGTTTGCCGGAAACCATTGCATAACCCAAGTCGGATAGATCTTTATCGTTATACTCTTCGGCTAAACTAAATAAGCTTTGATTCATGATCAAATCCGAATTACGGTGTGCCACCAGTGCCCCCGTGGTAGAAACAAGAAAGCTGGAACCAATCTTAAAATACCCACTGCCAGAAATAAGCTCTTGTAGATAGCCTAGTTCTATATCAAACCGAATCATCCCTGTGCCTTTACCTGCTTCAAAAATGGGTAATGAGTACGAAATAACCAGTTCTCCCTTACCTTCGGTATCTACCCAAGGTTCAGACCAATAGGGCAATTCGGTTATATGGGGGATCTGAAACCAATCTTGAAAGCGGTAATCTAAACCACTTATGCTTCTGGTTGTATATCGATGCCTAAGCGTAAAATGAATAGTTGGTTCAATACCTTTATCCAAATTCTCCGCAATACAAATAGAATGTATTTGGGGGTTATCTAGAAGAATATCGTGCAAAAAAATCTCTTTCTTTTCCACAGTGATATCATGCTCGGATAAAACCTTTCGTGTAATTCTGGCAAAACCTTCTATTCTAAATAATATGCCATCAATTAGATAGATCCGTTCGTGAGCAAGATGGCGCATATTATCTAATTGATTATCGAGCATGATCTTATGATATAAAGAGCGAGTAATCAGAATTGATGCTAAAAAAATTATCAACATAAAGACAAAGACAAAGGATATCAAATGATATGCCAGAGTCCTATCTTCATTTTTGTACGCCATAGGGGAAAAACTCCTCATATCTTATGTTTCGTGGAAAATTGTTGTATTCTACCAATGCATTTAAAGCCAGGTTGAAATCTGTCCTTTTTAGCCAACCTAATTGCTCTTTTGTGGGAGCAATTGCTTCTTTCATGCCTTCCAACATCCATTGTTGATGAGCCCTGTTTGCCTTAAGATTATCTGCTTGCATTCTTTTTAGTACTACATCCAAGGTTTCATTTATGTGGCTAAATGCATATAACCAACCATCCATTGTTGCCTTTGCGAATGCCTCACACTCTTTGGGATGAGACTTGTAGAAACTGGGGGTCACATATAAACCTTCATCTGGTATGGATAAGCCGAATTCGGCAACATCTACCACAAATAAATCCTCTTCTTTGATACCGGCTTGCAGCATCTGATGGTACTCATTATAGTGCATGGCATTGATAACATCAACTGCATTTTGAGTGAAGAGATTTATCGACCAGTCTATATCAATTACTTTCATGGGGATTTGTAGTTTGTTCATAAAGATCTTGGAAATTAGAAATGAAGCACTGCGCCATAAGCCGATTTTTTTCCCCTTAAAATCTTCAATAGAGTTTATCCCTCGAGATCTCTTGCCTATAAGGAGTAAAGAATTCTTCTGCGTAATTTGTCCTATATTTACGATCTTGGTGCTATCTCGACAGTGCTCCAAAGCATGAAGAAGATCCAGGTGTACGATGTCGGTTTTACCCGCAACCAAACTGTCTAGAGCGTCATGAGATTGTAATAGTTCTTGAATTTGTACATTCAAACCGTGTTGCGCATAAAAACCCTTTTCCAGCGCCATGTATATTCCTGCAAATTGAGCTTGAGTATGCCATTTGGGACGATAGCGGATAGTAAATAGGTCTTGCGTTGAGTTCGCATCATTGGTAAAAACACTGGAATTATGTTCGCGCAACTTATCTGATTTGCACGACACAAGAGTAAATAGACATAATAGAGCAAGCGTAACAAAACTTAAGTTACATCTATCCTTCATACTTTCTTCTCCAATGCTTTTTATAGTTTATGGTTTCTATTACAAGCCGAAGAACAGACGCTCATCAACTCAACTATAAATTCATTTAATATATTATAGCGCTGTGATTGCAATAAAAATATTGGGATTTAGCCAAAACAACTGTAGAAATAATTCAACTACCCTAATTAAGTTCTATTCTTCCAGCAAGATAGAAACGGCTAATGCTACAGGTATTTCACCCTTCGCTACCTGTTCACGCAACCTAGGTAGGCGAGATTTTGTAGAATTAGATTGATAGAAGCGAGTGAGTACTGCCTCCGAAATTAGATCTTCAAACCAAGCGGCAACTTGATTGAGCCGTCGCTCTGTAAAAATGCCTGATGCCTTTGTTTTATCTTGAAATTCAGTTATTGTCTTCCATATCTCGGGAATGCCCACACCATTTTGGGAGGAACAAGTAAGAGCTTTTGTTTTCCATCCTTTAGTAGCATTGCGGATATAATGTAAAGCATTGTTATATTCACGAGAAGCCAGTTCTGCATTATGGATGTTATCCCCATCTGCCTTATTCACTACAATCAGATCTGCCAATTCCATAATACCTTTTTTTATGCCTTGCAATTCGTCTCCAGCTCCGGCTATCTGCATCAAAAGGAAGAAATCTACCATCGAGCGTACTGTGGTTTCGCTCTGTCCTACTCCCACAGTCTCAATTAAGATTACTTCAAAACCTGCCGCTTCACATAGGACAATGCTTTCTCTGGTTTTTCTGGCTACTCCTCCCAACACTCCGGCTGCAGGTGAAGGGCGAATGAAGCTCATTTGATTGCGGGCAAGTTCTTCCATGCGAGTTTTATCCCCCAAGATACTGCCGTGTGAAAGGGTGGATGAAGGATCCACCGCTAAGACTGCAATCTTCTTTCTCTGTTGGGCAAGATACAAGCCAAAGCGCTCAATGAAGCTGCTTTTCCCCACTCCAGGAACTCCGGTAATTCCGATACGGATGGAATTACCGGAAAGTGGCAGGAGTCTTTTTAACAGCTCCTGTGCAATCTCGAAATGTTTGGGAGAGTTGCTCTCCACCAATGTTATAGCCTTAGCCAAAATGGTCCTGTTGCCTGCTATAACTCCGCTTTCCAGGGCATCCAAATCCCAGATTTTTCTGGGATGCCCTTTGTGGGGCTCAGCTACGGATTCCTTCTTGCTTATAACCGAGCTGGCAAAAGCTACGCCCGCATTTTCTGGAGTCCATTCTGGTTTGCGTTTATTCATTGTGCTCCAGCAGTTTTTCCATCATTTTCGCTGCTGCCGTAGGCAAATGCGTTCCCGGTCCAAAAATTGCCGATGCTCCATGTTGATACAGATAATCATAATCAGCTTGGGGAATCACGCCTCCAACAATAACCATAATGTCTTCTCTATCATGTTTTTTAAGCTCTTCCATCAGTTGAGGCAGCAGAGTTTTGTGTCCTGCCGCCAAAGAACTCATCCCAATAATGTGTACATCGTTCTCTATTGCTTGACGCGCAGTTTCTTCCGGTGTTTGGAACAGCGGTCCCATGTCCACGTCAAACCCCATATCGGCATAAGCCGTTGCCACTACTTTCGCACCCCGATCATGGCCATCTTGCCCCATTTTGGCAATCAGGATACGGGGTCTACGCCCTTCCTGTTCTGCAAATTTGTCGGTTAAGGCTCTAACTTTTTCGATGTCTTCCATATTTGCATACTCGCTACTATAAACATTGCTTATTAGTTTTATCTCTGCCTGATGGCGTCCAAACACCTTTTCCATAGCATCTGAAATCTCACCCAAAGAAGCTCGGGCACGAGCAGCTGCGATAGCCAATTCCAGCAGATTCCCGTCCTTATTTTCTGCAGCATTGGTAATGGCAGCCAATTTATTCTGTACTACCGATTCATCCCGATTTTTGCGCAGCAACTCCAAGCGTGCAAGTTGGGCAGTGCGTACTGCTGAATTATCTACTTCTAAGGTTTCGATGGGATCTTCTTTATCCAGGCGGTATTTATTAACTCCCACAATTGTATCTGCGCTACTATCGATCTTTGCCTGGCGTCGCGCAGAGGCTTCTTCAATGCGCATCTTAGGCAAACCGGTTTGTATTGCTTTAGCCATACCACCCAGTTTTTCCACTTCCATTATATGATCCCAAGCCTTATGCATCAGTTCATTGGTAAGTGTTTCTACGTAATAAGAGCCAGCCCAAGGATCTATAACTTTACACACATTGGTTTCATGCTGTAAGAACAATTGTGTATTACGTGCTATGCGTGCCGAGAAATCGGTAGGCAATGCAATCGCCTCATCCAGTGAATTTGTATGCAGACTTTGAGTATGCCCCATCGTTGCCGCCAAAGCTTCGATACAAGTGCGAGCCACATTATTGAATGGATCCTGCTCGGTGAGGCTCCAACCCGATGTTTGCGAGTGTGTTCTTAGCGCCATGGATTTTGGATTTTGAGGCTTAAATTCCTTGATGATTTTTGCCCAAAGCATGCGTGCACTACGCAATTTAGCTATCTCCATAAAGTAGTTCATACCCTCTGCCCAAAAGAAGGACAATCGCGGTGCAAACACATCAATATCGATTCCCGCAGCTATTCCCGTGCGGGCATATTCCAGCCCATCTGCCAGAGTATATGCCATTTCCAGATCTGCCGTAGCGCCGGCTTCATGCATGTGATATCCGGAAATACTGATACTATTGAACTTCGGCATCTTACGAGAAGTATAACTGAAGATATCGGCAATAATGCGCATGGATGCTTCCGGTGGGTAGATATAGGTATTGCGTACCATATATTCTTTCAAAATGTCGTTTTGGATAGTGCCGTTAAGTTGCTCCGGTTTCACCCCCTGCTCTTCGGCAGCCACGATGTAGAAAGCCATAATCGGGATCACAGCCCCATTCATTGTCATGGATACACTCATTTTATCCAAAGGAATCTGATCGAAGAGAATCTTCATATCCAAAATGCTATCCACTGCCACTCCGGCTTTGCCCACATCCCCTATAACGCGAGGATGATCCGAATCGTAGCCCCTGTGTGTGGCAAGATCAAAAGCTATTGAAAGCCCTTTCTGCCCCATTGCCAGATTGCGGCGATAAAAGGCATTAGATTCTTCTGCTGTCGAGAATCCTGCATATTGACGAATAGTCCACGGCCTCTGCACATACATGCTGGGATATGGCCCTCTTAAATACGGTGCTATGCCGCTCAAATAATCCAAATGTTGCAATTCTTTAATATCTTCGGCGCAATAAACTGGTTTAACGGCTATCTGTTCGTTTGTATGCCAAACATTGTCTATTGTATTAGTTGATACTTCCTTATTTATGATAGAGGAGAAATCCGGTTTGAGTGTCGTAAAATCTGGTTTCATTAGTTCACCTCCATTTGTCGTGCTAATTCTTTGAGCGTATCGTAGACATTTGCGCGTATGTTTATAAACATATCGATCCCAGATTTCTTGTAGGATTCCACCATATCAGACGGAAATCCTGCAAGTATCTTAATTCTACCGCTCAACTTTGCACATAATGCCGGTACCAATTCCTGATATTTCTCATCTGTGCTGCAAATACACACAGCAGAGTAGTCTTTGGCTGCTTCCACCGCTGTTTCCACATCGTCATAACCCGTTTTGTACACAACCTTAAATCCTCCCACTTGAAAGAACCCGGAAGAAAAATCTGCCCGTGCTTTATATTCTGCCAAAGTGCCCATCGTTAGCAAAAAGACTTCCTTTCCAGCTTGTTGCACCTTTGCTCTAAAAGCTTCCAAAGCCTCCACTGCTCTAAGCCTCGGTAATGCACCCCGTTCCAAGCTTACCGCCGCTTCATTCGCTTTACTCAGGCTTCCAATTATTGTTAAGGCTTGATCTTCGGGATTGGCATACATATTGACGCCCACAAATACATCACGCCGTTTGTGTACTGCATCAATCTTGGCTTTTGCGGTTTGGGCAATCATATCATGCACCTTCCCAGCTCTTAAAGCACGTATCATCCCCCCTTCGGTTTCCAATTTCTGCATTATCTGCCAAGCGAGTTCTGCTAATTGCGCAGTTAGGCTTTCAATATAATAGCAACCTCCTGCCGGATCTACCACTTTGCTGAAGTGTGCTTCTTCTGCAAGAATCAATTGCTGATTGCGAGCTATTCTGCGAGCAAAAGCATTATCCTCTTTTACGAGTTGATCAAAAGGATCGGTTTCCATGCTATCCACTCCACCTATTACTCCCGAAAAACTCTCGGTTGTGGTACGTAGCATATTTACATACAGATCGTATGTAGATTTGTTGAAGCTTGCCGTTTTGCCATGAATCCAGATTTTCTGAGAATTTGCATCGCCTCCAAAGGCTCTAATCATCTCAGCCCATAGTAGGCGGAATGCACGCACTTTAGCAATTTCCATAAAGAAATTTGACCCCAAAGACAGCTTAACAGCAAAAAGCGGTGCCACTGTATTGATATCCATCCCGGCAGCCAGCATCCCATGAATGTATCCAATGGCAGTATCCAGCACAAAAGCTAATTCCTGCGTACTAGATGCACCGGCAGCTTCATATACCGTACCGTCTACAATAAACGCTCGGATTTTCGGTGCCCGATTTGCCCTTTGAATTACGCTATCCGATACTTTTTGCCAAACTTCTTCCAAAGGTTTAGAAAGATATCCCTTGCGTGCAAATTCACTGGTTGGATCATAGCCCAAAAATGCTTGCAAATCGCGCAAATTCTTCTGCTGTTCTTCCAGATACTCATCAAGAATGCCCAACACATCTTCATCATCGGTATCCATCTGAATAAACAGCGGAGCCGCAGCCAAATCTATACCATCTAATGCAATACGCAGATCCTTTAGGCTTTTAAGCTTGATCCCACCGGGAAAATCGTCGTGTGCCAGCTTCAGATTTACCATCGAAAGACCACGCATCAGTTCGTACTTTAAGTTCTTATTCAATTCTTTCAGGTCCGGATTTTGTTGCGCTTGAGCTACTTTCCAGCCCTCTGCTATAAACTTCTGCGGATCGTTGCCTCTTACATAGGGTGTTTGCCCAGGTTCACTTTTACAAAATCCAAATCTGGCAATATCTTCTTTACGGTAGATCGGATTTAAAGTGATTTCTTCAATCGTGCGAGTTTTCATCACCTTGTCGTAATCCGCACCCTTCAAAGAATCCTCTACCAACTTCTTCCATTCTTCCCATTTGGGTGGAGAAAAATCTTTACTTAAGTTCAATTTAGTATCCACTTAGCTGAACTCCTTATCTTATTCTTGTATTAAAGCTTGAACTGGTTTCATGCCCATTGCCGAACCACTCTCGATAGCTGAAAGAATAGCACCGCCGCCTGTAAAAAAATAGTACGATGCATTTCTTTGCGCTTGAGCAAACATACCCGGGAGATAGGTACCAAAATCTTGAATTGTATCTCCTCCCCCAAATAACTTGCGTGCCAGCGAGTTCTCATCGATCAGGCGATACATAGCCATGCTGCCCTCAGCAAAAAGCGCCGTATAACCCATTACTGCATTTACAAATACAGTGCCGGCACCAGCAAATACCTTTTTAATCTCTTCTTGCGCAAACGATTCCGGAGCCGCATCCAAAATATAACCAATGGCTTCACTTTGATCCCATTCTGCTAAATCCTTGATGTTATATACATCCCAGTTATCCTCTGTACGCTCATCAATACTGCTACACAATACTACATAGGGCAGTTCTACCACTTTCCGGATACTTTCTCCGCTATCACGGATGAACTGCTTGGCTGCCGAAACATCAGCTTCGTTGATGCCGCTAATATTAATGCCATATTTTGCAGCTAGATAGGCATTGTAGATTACCCCTCCCAAGACCAGATGGTCTGCATTTTGGATTAGAGCGGAAAGTGGTCCGATCTTGGTATCGAATTTACTCCCCGCTACCACTGCCACTAAAGGACGCTTAGGCTTAAACACTTTCTCCAGACTGTCGATTTCTTTTTGCATCAACAATCCCGCATAAGATGGCAAATACTTGGTGATATGATAGGTGCTCGCATGAGCCTGCCAACTACCAAAAGCATCGTTAATATACACATCGGCAAAAGCCGCCAGAGCTTTGGCAAAATTATCCGCACTTTCGTCTTTGGCTTCTTCGCCTTTGAACCAGCGCGTATTGGGTAAATAAACAAAATCGCATGCGCCCTTTTTTAGGAGGGAAACACCTTCTGCTAACGGATTTAAATCGCTAATCCCATAAGAATCTGTTGCCGGCATTTTCGGAACAAAACCTTTTAGCTGCAATTTTTGGCCTAGATAGTCCACAATCGCATCTACAGATTCCAGCTCAGATATACTTATCTTTTTTGTTAGCTTATCGTAGGGACGTCCTACATGACTCATCAGGATGGGCATGCCGCCCTTTTTAAAGATATGAAGCAAAGTAGGAATTGTGGCATCAATGCGCATGGGATCTTTGATCCTGCCTTTTTTTACCACATTATGATCCATACGGACAAGCACAATCTTGCCCCTAAGATCTGCATCCATCATGCCTGGTATGTAGCTCATGTTTCACTCCAGTTTTATGTTTTTTAGCTCAATTCAACTTAGAGATTTCATTGTTTGTGCAATTGGCTTTACGTCAAGAACTTTTTGGATTCTGAGTAAAGTGAATTTAGCAACAGATGAATATAAAGAGTCACTCATATTTACAAATGGAGATCGCTTGGATAAATGGGAATGAAGTCTTATGTGGTTGGGAGATAGAAAAGACTTTTTATGGATAATTGCTTGCTTGGGTTTAGACCTTTTTGTGCGTGTTTGGATCACCAATTATTGCAAATTGAGCTTACTTCGGACAATTTATGGTCTTTGGCGTTTAGCTCTGAATTTACCGAATTTCATAAGCCGCAAAGAAGTAACAATACTCCGATCAGAAATGCATCACCCCCCTTTTCTTCGTCTATAATCCTAACCTTGTAATCTGAATGATTAAGTCGCATTTCTACCAGTTTAGATAATAAA
>Ga0172377_10000145_pt1 | contig 60960 bp, 80 predicted proteins | sample Pumphouse3metaG_FD_119749 | JGI IMG/M metagenome (GOLD analysis project Ga0172377, IMG submission 119749) | Leachate microbial communities from a municipal landfill in Southern Ontario, Canada - Pumphouse #3 metaG | ecosystem: Engineered > Solid waste > Landfill > Unclassified | place: Canada...
GACTTCCCCTATGCAGGAAACGTGGAGATCACTGCATACAATGCCGCTAAAACGGCATAATCTCCCTTTTTCACATTTTGGTGGGCATTATGATTGGAATAATGGCAATATCTAAGAATGAAAATCAAATAGTGTTCTGGGCACCTTCGCTTTATAGTGATGCACACCCCGTTGTGTTAAGCCCCCCCTCGCCCCCCCCTGTGACGTACAGTGACATATACGCCTTTGCTATTGCGTTGGGCTATGCTCCTGAAAGGCTCCCTCCTCATTATAAAGGGAACCTTACCAATGTCGCTTCAGGTTATTACCGCCCCTTAGAAGAGGGCAAGGAGCAGAATGCATACGATTTCGTACGCAGGAACCTGGGTGCGTTTGTCCAGTTCGTCGCATGGCGATACATAGCACAGACTATGATAAACCGGAGCGATGCAGATGAACAGGCACCTGCAGTGTGTACCTCACTCGCTTCTGCAGGCTCGGAATCTCAGAACATCGACTGGATCGGAGATATGACTGTGGAGCGCCCTGCAGTGGTCCACCTCCCAATGTCGGGCGGGCGGTTCAAGTCAATCAATCTCCAATTGCCAGACGGGATGGTGGGGAAATTGGCAGAGTCATACGCTCCTCAGAAGGAGGTTGCGCAGGCTTATCTGTCTGCGGTACGAGCGTTCAAGAATGCCGCACAATCTGAGTTGATGCGGATGGAGCGTCAAAGACGCAGCGCAGAGGAAGATGCATTCGAGAAAGCAGCGCAGACGATCAGCGCCCTGACAGATGGCACAGGATGGAGGTTGGAAGGTCAGTATTTGGTGTATGATCAACCGATCATTGCAACCCGTCTGATGTTCAGGAATAAGATATTCAATCTCCCTGAACAGTACCAGGGAAAGTTCACTATCTATGAGATAAAGGTGAGAGTAGGCACTCGGATACTAAATCCAGTGGCAAAGGGGCACCATCCGCACGTACAGGGAGATTATCCAAATGATTTCACCACAATGTGCGTAGGGGAACTGGAGGCTACAGAGATTGCCAACATCGCTAAGATCCCTGAGATGATGGAGACCCTGTATTACCACAGCATGTGGGAGAATCACGCCAGCCATATGATTAACTATCTGGTAGACATCGGGTTCCGCAGGCAGTTTGCCGATGAATACCCTGGCCTATCCGAATACATCATGAAAGCCTATGAAAAAGGAGAATGGGATGAGGAGGTGTTCCACACATGAGCCTTGAAAACAATGATCAGATCTATGACCGACAGAGAGATCTCTATGAGGTCTCAGCCCCTAAATTTGTCTGTGTTGTGGGGGTTGGAGGCGTAGGATCGTGGGTTGCATTGGAATTGGCATTGGCTGGGGCAAGGGACATTGTCCTCATTGACGACGACATCGTAGAAGCCAGCAACCTGAACCGCACATTATTCACAACAGCGCAGATCGGGAAGAGCAAAGTGGAGGCAGTGGCGGAACTGATACTAGAACGCCGCCCCTATGTGAATGTAATGCCGTTCCAGTGCCGGACAGACAACATGCCACAATACCTGAAGGAGACACTTTCGGGGTACCTGGTGTTCGACTGCAGGGACAGTATAGAACCTCTGGATCTCCCCGGCACCGACCCCTGCGAGATCACAGGCGGTTATGACGGTACAAGTGTCACCGTCCACGCAAACCCTGTGCTGGAGTCCGTGTTTGGGACTCGGACTGTGAGGTATCGGGTGGTGCCTTCATACGTAGGGGCACCTGCACTGCTTGCGGCAGTGATTGTGAATTACGCATGTATTGAGGGAATGCGGACCGCCACGGAATGCATTGTTTCGTTTGAAATTGAGGATCTACTGAATATCCTCGTGAAGGGCGCAAGAATAAACAATGGAGAGTGAAGATAATGGCAGCAAGAAAGCAAACAAGAGCAATCAAAAGTAAGGCGGAGTCCCACGGGTACATTGGCAAAATGAGGGCCATATCGAGTGGCCCCGAGGTATTCAAAGCCTCTGTGAATGTGCAGGACATTCCAGAGGTGTGTATGCCTCCATCCATCCTTTCCCTTTGCAATGCCCTCCAAAGCAAATACTCCGGGTTGGAGTTTTCAATTCTCCTTAAGGGGGGTTGGGCAAAGAACGGCTTCGTAGTGGAATGTGAAGACTATGTAATCCCGAAGCAAACCGTTGGAGGGGCTTCAGTCGATTATGACACTGAGGACATGAGCAGGCTCTGCGCAGAAGGGTACAATTGTGTACTCCACAGCCACCCCATGAATATGAATGTATTCTCAGGGACAGATGAGAACTCCATAAATGTCAATTTCGATGCATCTGTACTCTACTGTAAAGGAGACATTACAGATGCGAGAGTGTGCATAACGGCGGCTCCGGGGCTGAAACTCCGCCTTAAGAGCAAAGTGAGGTGGCAAACCCCCGCCATTGATATCAAAGGCACTGAGAATATCACTGTAGAGCAGCACCCACTGGTTGACTATTATGGTTTCGGGTGGGGGCGAGGGTACCAGCAATCATTGCAGACGGAAGATGAAGAACTGGACTGGGATCCCATAGAGGATCCTGTGTATTGTTGGGGAGTAAAGAAGCCCTCGAAGAAGACCAACAGAAATGTGATTCTTAGGGAGTAAAGGGGTCTCAGTGACTGTCGTTAACGCTACAGGGCATGAGGTGAGGAAGCGGAGGTCGGACGGATCTATCCGCTCATATCTTCCCTCCCCCCTTACCATTCGCCTCGCCAGTGTGGATCTCCCTGATAGGTCAATCCCCGGTGAGGATGTTGTGCAAAGGCGGTTCTTCCATGAGCCATTGCCGGTACCGAACACAGGAGTTGTCTATATCGTAAGCCGGAAGGTGGCCTTTGCATATGCGGGGATCCGCAATGACTTTATCTATCCCGACACTGAATCCGGCGCAGAGCGAGACTCGAATGGGAGAATATTGTCAGTGCGGCGGTTTCGCCGCCCAGACATTCTGATGCTACATGAAAGTCACAGTGAATGATATGCATAAGGCATTGCAGAAGGGGGCTGAATCCTCCTCCACTCATGCTATTGTGGGGGGGGAGAGTCTCCCTATGCCTTTGCTGAACTTAATCCTCATGGATATTGAGGTGCGAGTGGCCCCCTTTGCAGAGCAGCAAGGTTTTGATGTGGGGGAAATGTGGATGGAAATGGCCGACATCAAAGCATATGTTAGCCTGATGGCCATAGTAGACAAGGAGGAACCAATGTCAACAAAAGACTTCGGAGATGTGACATACAAAGACTTAAAAAATGCGTACCACAAAGCAGCAGAGAACAGCGAAGAGACATTCACTCTCAATGGTATTGAGTTCTTCACGAAATACGCTCAGTACCTGATTGAGTATTTTGAAGGGATTGGAGTCCCTGACACTATGCTCATGAACCGGCTTGTAAGGCCGCAGGAGGAGGATTAACCGACCGATGTACAGCAAATCTGAGGGGCTTCCACAGAGCAATGGGTATGATTCATCCTCTGAGCATGTTCGGCCCCTTAGAGTGCGGATATTTGCCTTAGAAAGGAAGTGTTACAAATGACTAAGATGGTATGCAAACTTTCAAACTATATGAAGTCGCCCTCAGCCCATCTGCTTGAGGTGGACAATCTGGAGATATATTTCTCCTATGAAACCCCCATTGCCTTCCGCAATGAGGAGGGCACGATGATTGTGTCTGAGAATGTGTGGGGCAGTACTACAGGCAGGCACATTGCAGCGCTTGGAGTGGACAAGAAGGATCGAATCCCCTCTGAGGAGTTCGATGCATTGCTTGGAGAATATATTGCACGGCGGGTCAGGAGGATTGGATAATGGCAGTGCCGTTTCGAGAGCGTATCATAGGGTGGCGAGCAGACACCAATGTGAGGTACAAAGGCAGTTCAGGGATGAAGATGGGCTCGGGATGCAAGATCAGTTCCCCCGAGTCTGACTCTGGCAAGTACAAAGTCGTATTGACGGCCTTATCAACTCAGGGGCGAGACGGAGCATCACAGATAGAGATCCCTATGGATTGTGTTTTGGATGTGGTGGCTGCATTGCTTGATGCAAACACCGCAGCACAGGCCCTTCCAGACAGCCCTGTCACAATGGAGCAGGATAAAGATTCGGAGTAAGGGGATATCACATTCCCTTTTAGAGGGGCAGCGGACCGCGACCGCTATGTGATTTCTGGCTCGCTCATGCCTGTGAGTGTGGGGGGCCAAGACCAGAACAAAACAAAAAGGAGCAATGGGAATGGTATCGACATTTGGAATTGGGTACATTCAAGACTACCACGAAGCGAGTGTGGATCAAGCCCGCCAAGCAATCCAGACCCTTGATGGGGTGGATATTATCCCTTTGTATAGGGAGAATGAAGGCAATTACGAACAGACTAAGAATATCTATGGGGTTGTGAACACCGGGACGAACAAAGTGACAATGCCTGTGAGTCACAGGTACAAACCGCTCTCTCACATTGGGGGGTTCGGCCCCGCACTGGACGCCATTGAGAGTGCAGATATAGACCGGGAGATGATGTTGAACATTGAGAACCATGGGGACACCGCAGAACTGTATGTCCTCTTCCCTGAGATGATGTTCAATGAGGACAAAGAGGGAGGGGGCATGATGTACGGTCTCCGCTTCAGGAACCAGTATGACCAAAAAACCTCTTTCAGAGGCCATGTTTTCTGCTGGAGGGTGCAGTGTCTCAATGGATCGACTCATGCCCGCCTTGGGGAGATGATCATCTCAGCGAGGCATGTGGATTCACACATCCAAAGCCTCAGTGAGAAGATCCACACCTTTGTTGAGCATATGGTCGCCAATGCAGGGCAGGTAGAGACAGTGGTGGACGCCGCTATAGAGTCACCAGTGAACTTCAGTGACTATGATGAGATTGTCCGTACCCTCACGGGCACTGTGACCGGCGGAGAGCGACACAGCAAAGATATCGCCCCTGCAATCCCTCTGGAAACCAACCGCTGGCAGATCTTCAATGCTATCACAGACTATGCCTCCCACAGTAACCGGGTTTCATGGAAAACACGGGATCGCTTGCTGGACAATGCTGAGCGGAACATCCTCATGGCAGGGACAGTGAGCCCCATTGTAGACCCCATAGAGGTGTGAGATGGTTCCTCCTTGCACCCCTGTTTTTGAGAAACAGCAGAGGCCCCGCTTTGTAAAGGGGAAATTCTACACGGCACAGACTCTCCAGATCTTTCAGGAGCATTGCCCTCAGAACCCTCGCTCAGAGGCCCTTGGTGCCGCATTTGGGACAATACTATGTTTCCATAAGCGGTACAACCTCGGAGACCCTGTAGACCCTGCACTCCCCCCGTTTGAGTCATGGTCTAAGTTAGAAAAGAACCTGAGGGATCTTTGCAATGCTGAGATTGTGCTCCCGCTTTACCTCTATGATCATGGGGTACGGCGGATGAACACCACCGGCTTTGCTTGCGGTTGGGATAGCGGGCAAGTGGGCTTTATTTACATCACTGAAAAAGAGATCCGTGATCTGTACGGAGAATGCGAGCGTACATCTTCGTTCATGCAGCGGGTTTCAAAGGCGCTTAAGGGCGAGGTTGAACTCTACAATGCATATCTCTCTGGAGAAGTGTATTGGTATCGTGTAATGGATGAGCACAACAGGATCGTGAACTCCTGCGGAGGATATTATGGCAAGCAAGGAATTGATACTATTGTTAAGGAGGCGGGATTCGATGAAAGCCGGGAAGAGTGCATCACTTACCTCAATCCACTCTCAGATTGAGGCGAAGGAAAACCAGTATGTCAGCCTACTGGAGTCTCAAACAAAAGTACAGGAGAGATTAACAGAGGTGAAGAATGAGATCAGCGCCCTCAGAGTGAAGTATCTCACAGAAGGCGGAGCCCTGAACACTGTGGCATGGTCATATCTTAGCCATTGGGATGATTTGACTCTGATGTGTGATCAGGGCCATAAGTTCCTCAATGAGCATGCGAGCGTATTGCGCTTGGAGGAGATCCTGCAGACTGAGGGCGGGCAATGGACTTGTTGGCTGACCCCTGACAAAGCCTGCCGGTTGACAGTAAGTGATGGCATTATCCGGCTGAGGATAAAGCACGACAATGACCCTGAACTTCTAGTACAGAGGCTGGCAGAGATCAATTTCGATGGTCAAATCCGAGGAGTCAAACCCAGAATACGAACTTGCAAGGATGAACTGGGTATACTAACTCCCGTCTTAAGGTATAGTGAGCAGAGCAAGATCAGATCAGAACTGAAGGAGTGAGCCAAGATGATTGATATCAAAGCAAATGACGAAGCAGTTAAGGCCATTGCCCTGAAACAGGCCGCAATCACTGAGATCCAAGGGAAGATAGACAACCTGTATGTGCATAAGGGGGATCTGATTGAGGAAATGGAGAATGTACGAAGCACCTACATCCTCAAGGAGAAGGTGCTGAGAGAGTATAGGTGGGTGATTGCGAAAGTAAGGATAGGGGGCCGCATTGTCCTCAAGTGCCTTGAGCCTAAGAGATTCCTCATGGGCCTTGGAGAGGTGATCCAATGCAAGCCGGGGGACTGGTGGACTATCTATCTAGACGCCGACAAAAGAGTATCGCTCCGTGGCGAAGATCAGAATGTGTTCCTCACAATTTATGAAGGAGAGGACAAATCCATCCCAGCGTGGCTGGCAGAGTTGGATTTAGACATGGCGACGGACGCATTGAGCCACGAGATCCTCGACTTGAAGGTGAAACTATACGAAATGGAAGCCCTGCAGGATCAGTGCAACAGACCTCTCCCTGAAAAGACAGAGTGTATTACCATCCAAAGTACTGCATGGAGATGTGTCCTCTCCAATTTCAATCCAGATACAATGGAGTGTGACTTTGAGATGCTTACCCCGGTGAGAGTGAAAGGGAGAGGGACATATCGGGATAATTATGGAATGCGGTTCATTGAGATCCCAAGAGGTACAGAGTGCTCTAGAGTTATGAGCGATTATTATGGCTCAAAGGATCGGGACTGGCAGATTACCTTGACTTTTGAGAACGCTGCAGCGGTTCTGTATGCTTTGGGGCGCACACCGGAGGGGGAGAAGTACAAATGAAATTTGATCACATCGACATTACAGGGCTCGACAGAGTGTGCTTTGAGCGCAAAACCGTGTGGAACAGAGTACGCATCGCTAAGGGTAGAGTATGGGTGAAAGAATGCGATGAGAATCGGTACATCCCTGACACTAAAATGGTGCGAACCATCAAACGTCTGCACAATTCCCCCCGCCACAGAGTATGGATTCACGGCACCACTGTGAACATTGTGTCTATCCCTAAGGGAGAAACACACTAATTCTTTTTCTTTAATACTGAGAGTGTGATCCAATGACGCAGGAGAATGAAGAGCGACAGGGATGGGGAATTGCCCCAGACCCCCACACGCCAACAGGGTTGTGCAAATATTCCCGGCTAACCCCTCTTGGTACATATGACTGTATCCACACTGCCAATATGAGAGTGTGGAAGCCCGCATGGTTCCCCGGCAGGACTTTCAAATCACCTTCACAGTGCAAATTCGCTAAGGATATGGTCGTTTGCCCGCTTTATGAATATTCGGACACGTATAAACCCCCTCAGGAGTGAAACGAAAGTGAGTAATGGGAGGACAGACCAGAAACATTATGCCCCTATCGGGAACTCTGGATCCTTTGGGGCATGGAGAGCAGTGATCTTCACTACAGTACAAGGAGAACCCCAACGAGAAGAGAAGATAGTGGTGTCGTCCAGCCTAGTGGCGCTTACTGACTACTTCGGAGAAGCACTCATGGAGGCTGAATATCTTGGGGAAGGGGTATTCATTGTAAAGGACGGAGGGATTGAGATTCCTGAGGTGAAGCCTATCCGTACTTCCTCGAAGAAAAAAGGAACCAAAGTCTGAGGCTAAGTGATGAGTGGGGATCTGTTCCGGCAGGCGCAGAGGTCACGCCTCTACCCCACATTTGCCCGGATAGGATTCAAATCCTTGAAGGGAGAGGTATCGAAAATGAGATATGCCGGAAAGTATGTAGTAACCGGAACCGCCAACAACTACGAGGGCTGGACGCCCTCAGCCTTCGCTGAAGCGCTCGCACAGACCATCGGACAATTGGATATCTTTGTAGACCTGCAGGAGAACCAGACTGTAGGCGGGGGCCTTGTGATCTTCAGCGACCCGGAACTGTGGCCCACACCCAACACAGTGCCTAAGATCCATGAACTAGTAAAAGTCGTCGCCACAGAAGGGGTTGACTCTGAGCGTGCACAGGAGATGATGGAAGAACTGCTTGAGGCTAGAGCCTTGCTCCCGCCCCTTAATCCCCCAAAGGAAATGGCCCCCTCTGAGGAATCCGAACCCGGAACTCCCTCTGAGGAGAATGCCATTGGTCCCGAGGAGATTGTAGTCATGGCACCGCCCCAAAGAGGACGTACGATCGACATCCCCACAATCAAAGGTGAAGAAGCCCTTGAGGACGCTAAGGCGCAGTATTGCGCATTGTGGGATGCCACAGAGGAGGACACTGAGGGTCTTGTGACCATTGCCGAAGGGCTCCTTAAATCGGCAAAAGCGGTTCGTGCAGCGACTCGGAGGAGGAAGAAACAGCGCCTTGCAATGGTGGATGAATCCCCCTTCAATGAAGAAATAGAGGTGCTGATAGCACTAGGGTCCGGGAAAGCGAAAGGGATCAGCCGAGAAGTCGCTGAACTCTGTAAGGCGTACGTCCTGGTTGGAGACAAGGCAGTGTCACTGCGGGAGAAGATCTGATACAATGGCCAGAAGAAAGACAAAGAAGAATGGAGACGAGTTTATCCGAGCAAACCTCCGCCTTAAGACGGGGGGAGTGATCCACGACACTCTATGCGACGATGTGATGATGATTGCATTGTCAGAGGAAGTAGTCTCAGCAATCCGTGAGGGTGCAGGGAATGTGTACCTCACCGTGCAGCGGGATGACCTAACAAAGGCAATCGTCCCCGGACAGGGATTAATCCCTATTGAAGCGTCAGTAAGAATATCTAGGAAGGTTGATTGAAATGGAAGCACCTAAAGACAGCGTATCTCCTCGCCCGATAACTGATTTTGCCATGAAATGTGTAGAGGCCGGATCTGCGATAGTGTTCCTCCCCGTTGAATTCACCAAAGATAGTGTGATTGATTCCTTTATGCACCTGATTGCTCTCCAGTCACGGATTAGAGAGGAAGTAGGAGTGGAGCCATTCCTCATCCCCGCAGACATGAACTTTATAGAGATTGCAGTCTCTACTCTGGGCTCAAAGGTGGATCTCACTGAAGATGGCTGGATTGCCACATTTCACCCCGAGGCTGTGAAGTTGGCTACAGACAAAATCATGGAGCCCCCCACGATGCCCAAAGCGACCAACATCGGCTCAGGGGAGTTCCGGATCTGCTTCTGCCCAGAAGGAGATTGTGATGAGTACGGCGGGGATGCTCATTGCCCGGATGCCCTAGTCTGTTCTCTTGCATCCAATATGTCTGTCCAGAACATGATCAAGGCAGTGTACAGGGCAGGGTTCCGAGCAGGGGTATGTGAGAGTTACCGCACTAAAAAGGGGCAGCAGTAAGCGCCTTAAGAAGGGGATCCTCCTCCCCTTCCATTCCGATTGCAAGGTGGTTAACGAGTGCAGTCTAATTCAGTATATACCCTTGAAGAACTAGAGTCCGCAAAAAATTACATCATGGGGATTGTAAAAGATGAGAATCCAATGGATTTTCTCCCTCATCTAATTTGCCCCACGATTGTAGGGAATGATGATGCAAAGCGTGCCCTGACTTGCATGTTGGCAAGTCGGTTTGACACTGATCGCTCCCGTCAGCGTGTGCATCTGTTATTCTATGGGATTGCGGGGACTGCCAAAACGGGCCTTATAGACTGGCTCACGGACTCATGGAACGCATTGTACATCTCTATGGAGGCAAGTCAGGCGACATTAAAAGGAGATGCTCGAAGGAAAGATGACGGCGCAAAACTACTGAACGCCTATGATCAAGGCATAGTATGTTTTGATGATTTTGAGTTATTCCCTAAGAAAGATATGCTTAGGGATGTGATGGAAAAGGGGTACTATACTCAGGCAAAAGGAGGGAGGTACCGTACACTACCGGCCAGAGTCCGAGTTATGGCCGCATGCAACGATGTATCCGCACTGAGCGAGGCAATGAAGAGCCGTTTTGACATAACGTGCTTCTTTGATATGCCAGACATTGAAGAGTCTATTGAGATTGCAAAGGCCATGGCCACAGAGCATGAAGGTGGGGAGAATCTCAATGAGATTATCCGCATGTACATGGAATTTGCTAACGAACAGACTCCCGCATTTACGGACCCAGAGCGACTCTCCTCTGAATTTGAGAGGTATTTCAAAAGGGAAGGAGAAGGGAAAACAGGCCGATGGATCGGCAGCGTCTACAGAATCGCAAGTGCAATCGCAAGACTGAGATTTGAAGATATCACACCTGAAGACGTAAGGTGGGCTTTGGAGATAAAAGCACAGTCTGATGATGCACTGGATGAGATTATCTGAAGGCAAACGGTATATATATACCGTTTACCATCTTCATGGTAGATTGAGAGGGCGGCAATGTATAAAGTATATTTAGTAATACAGGGGCAGGTATATGAGGCGAAGGAGCCCGCAGGCAAAGACCTTGCCGCAGCAAAGGCTCTCGCAGATCAATACCATGCAGTGTCAGGACAGGAGACGATAGTAAAAGACCTCACCTCCAATAAAGTGGTATATCATGGGGCGGCTACCCCCTCTTCTCTTGGAGATAAACAGGCTCATCTAATAGGCCCCCCCATGGGGGCTCCACAATCCTATACAGTCTTGTCAGAGGATGAGATCCGAGAGATAAAACGCAGAGAGACGGTGCCCTTGGACAAGAGTTATTTTATCTCAGGGGCAGTCGTGCTCCACAATTCCTCTCGCAATCCATATGTCTTTGTCTGCCCAGATCCTAGCGACCCTCACCGTTTAGTCTTTATGGATCTTCGCACGGGGAAGATGGAGCCATCTGTGCCCCCGGCCATCGCAGAAGGATTGTATGTTTTGGTTGTGCCCAAGTTCTCAGATTTATCTTCCTTGCTGCCACATTACCCAAAGGAGGTATTTTCTGCAATTTACCAAGAGCATGGAGATCCCTACAAGGATGAAGAGGAGGAAGGAGAGCCTGCTGCGCCTAAAGTAGTCGATACGACAGCGACTTCTCGCAGAGAAGTAGGGAAAGCCGCAGCGCAGCGGAAAGCAGAGGCCCCTGAGCACCACGAGCGCTTCCTTGTAGAATATTTACAGAAGAACTGGGTGCACTCTCGATTCTTTGAAAAGACGTACAAAACAGAGTATCAGGCGACCCGTAGAGCAGAAAAGATGCTGGAGTCTCTAGAAGTCAGATGGAGCGCAGTCGTAGACTCTGCAAAGGGGGAGAGGATTCTAGTTTTCCCTCCGGGCTTTGACCCGGATGCAAGCACAGAGCCCCCTGAGACCTCAGATATCACATATCGACTCGAAGTTCTTGATGATACCAACACATGGGCATTGTATGAGAAAGAGTACAAATCCATGGCCCCAGCACAGAAGCGTGCTGCAAGGATGGTCACAGGCCCCACTGGATTCAATGTGATCAAGGTCATTGAGTACCCCTCTGAAGAGGTGATATTCCAAGCCACAAGAGAAGGATATGCGACTGAAGAGGAAGAGGTGCCGCCCCCCACCCCGCTCAGTACTGATGCCCTACCTACCCCTCCGGCTCCCGAAAAACCCCCCCAGACTCCTGAAGAGCGGCTGCGAGCACTTGAAGCAATTGCAAAGCCCGAGCCCCGTGATGCTAGACGGAGAGTTCAGGAAGAATTGCCCCTCGCAGTTGCAAGGAAGATCATCTCCCTAGCCTGTGTGTCGGTGGTCTCCAAGTACAACGTCTCAATGGCAGAAGCCACCGTGATCTGCAAGGAGAACGTCGAGTGGTTAGATGAACTTGCACAAGCCTTGGCTACAAGTGAGATTGATGTGTATTCTGCAATCCAGAAGATGGACTTCCACCTTGCAGAAACATACAATCTTGTGGATCTCTCCCAACCCCCTGTGACCCCTACTGTCAAGGCAGAAGGTGGCGAAGTCTCGGACCTTGGGCCAATGATTGAGAGGGCAGTAGAGGCAAAACTTACTAATATCTCGAACCAGAGGGCCGTATTCCTCTCCCAGAAAACAGCGAGTGTGACCAGAGATGAGGTTGAAGAGGTCGCCTTTGAATTAGCATTCGGTAAGAGAAAACGGGCCACAGGGAAGAGATCAGATGTGACCCTATACTGGTCGGGGATAAATCAGGATGTGGCTGATCAGGTATGGGATGATCATGGAATTGTCATTGACATGGATGAAGCAGATGAACTCCAAGGCGAGTCTCGATTCTACCTTGCTGTGACTACAGTAGGATATGTACTCAGTCAAGAGACTGGAAAAACATTCCCCGGCAAAGGATTTATGAAGTTCGTAAAATCTCTGAGAAGTCAGTATGGATGTAGAATCATCCTGGTAGAGGATAAAGACCGGGTAGATTTGCAGTACCTGGTCTAATGATCCTCAATTTATTCTTCAAGCGCCTTGAGAACACACAGGATCCCCCGTTCTGAATTCCATGCTCTAAGTAACGCCTTAAGGCGGACCGCATAGAACTTTGCAGAAATAGGATAGTCCTTACCAACGTGTCTCAATTCTCTTATGAACTCACCCACATGCTCATGGGCAATTTTCCCATTGCAGGCAGTGAGTTCGTGACTGATCTCTTCCAGATCTGCGTCGAGTTGATGTCTCTTCGCCTCTGGGAGCATCCGAATCGGAGACTCCATGTTTATCTTCCAATTCCAATACGATAAAAGAATATAGAGGATATTACTCCCCTAGCCCTTCATGGCGATACTGGTGCGATCAGAATGCGATTTAACGCCGCTTAAGGCTCACAGCAAACTTCTTCTTGGAAGACACGTCTGCATCAGAGATGTCATAGGCGTCCAGTTTGGTCTGACTGACCTTGCCTCCCACACCGGCGACACAGGTGATGAACTCCCTCTGGAAGTCACGATCATACCGGCCAGCATGCGGGCTGACGCCGGACTCTTCCATGCACTTTCCCACTGCAATGTTAAACTGGCTCTTCCTCTTCTTGAACCTGAGACCGCCCGCACCGATGGTGATGGCAAGGCCACCAAACTTTTTAGTCGAAACCATTGCTTTTACCTCACCCTTCTGTTATCTCGAAGCCTATATATAGGTTCTTCAAAAAAGTTTTGATAAAAGGATCTCAGAGGTTCAGGTAATTGTGCAGAGGAACACATTCACCATATACCGAATTGTCTCTCTTGCAGCATCCATAGCCACAACCCCTTCACATACCTCTATCGACCCTTCAATGCTCCTCGCTAGGGGTAGCAAAGCATGAGCCATGCCTTCAAGGAATGTAGGGTCATAGAATACAGGTTGGAGGGCGTAATACCTGATGCCGGTCTCATCATCTATAATAGGGACGACCACGCCCCGATCTACTAACCCCTTGAGATGATAGTCAACATGCTGCGCAGCGAGATAGGTGCGGCTCACAATTTCATTTTGGCGGGCTGGATTCCCTAGATCAATCATCGCTATGACAATCCGCATGCGGGGATCGTCGATCTTTGAAATTGATATACTATTGAAAAAATTAGGCATCTCTGATTTCCACCAACGTCTGATCAATCTCCCTCAGGATATACTCCTGCTGCTCCACCCACTCCCAGTCTGTCAATTCCTTAGGAGTTACACCCCGGTAATATGACAACTCGTTCTTAATCCGCACAATCTCATTCTCAAGAGCCCGCATACAGATGATCCTGGCGGGGGTGCTCATACCTCTCATGCTCTGTTCTCCTGTACCATCTGCCGTGTCTTTTCAGGGTCTTCTTGGTTGCAGATGATTGTCCATTCAGCCTTGGACATCTCTTCCCCAATCGGTTTCAAGTCACACTCAGTATATTCCTGTGTCTCCTGATTGTGGAGGGCGATGAAAGGCACTGCAGTGATTCTGTCGAACAAATCATCTAGTTTCTGCCCTTCCTCAGAATAAATATCCACATATCTTACACCCCCCGCTTCCAACTCCTCTTCAAAGAGTTTTTTCACCGCCCCGCAGTTAGGGCATTCCTCCGCACCCACGATGATAATCTCTGCTTTGAGGGACTCGCCATCTACTGTGGCGTCCTGCGGCACCATAGGGGGCATCTCATCGAAGAGGTCAGGCGATGGTTCGGGGGTTTGGATGTCACTCATATCCCTACCCCAAACCCTTCGCAGATCAGGCGCACGTCTGACCATGCCTCTTGGATCGCCTGCTTGGGTGTGCTCCCTGCATCCTTTACCTTGTCCCATGCCAATGCCAAGATGTACGTCCTGACCTCAGAGTAATCTGTGCATTGACCGTCAATAAGTCCATCCTCAAGAATGTCCCGATATTTCTCTTCGATAGGGAACAGCCTATTAAGATCATCCTGAGTAAATCCAAAGAATGAAAGTGCCACCTCTCTGAATGCGGATTCACTGCCCTGACAGAGTGAGTTCAGGGCTTCATCAAGGGCGATAGAACAGTACATTCCATCATCCACATCAATCACCTGATTACCGTCATTTATTTGCATGTTGCTTCACCAGATCCTTCTGCTCATCTGTTAATCCAGACCACGCAATATCTCGGGGCAGAGCCCCTTTCGCTTTAAGATCCTGCATAGCATTCCAGAGTTTTGTTGATTCCCGGATAAACCCTGTCTTTTCCCGAACTTCTTCTTCGAGTTCGTTCAAGGTTGCTCTGCACAGGCTGCAGCGAGTGTGGCCCTTTGCAGATGCAAGAGAACTAATGGCCGTATCAATCTCATGACCCATTATCTCCATTGCATCCCGGCCCTCTGCATTGTACGCATTTGGAGGGGTAGCGGGGGTAGGCACAGGAGTTGCTGGGGCTTGAGAGACTACTGAAGGGGGCACCCCCTCCACTATCTGCCTTGCTTCCATCTCTGTCCGGGGGAGATTGCTGGAGTCAATAGCCTGATAATACTCTTTAAATAACTCTTTTGAATCTTTGGGGGGAGAGAGAGCGTCAATAGCCCTTCCTCCTAGAGACACAATCGCACCCCCTATAAGCCCCGGCAGCGCCTTTATCGTAGCATCTCGCAATGTACCCATCTCTTCACCTCTTCACTGTGATCCCGAATTCATTCAGGATCTCAAACACTTGCGCCTCAAGCCACTCTTTACCCCCATCGGTATTTAATAGTAGCGAATGATAAATGGGCTGATCTTCGACCAGCCAGTCCATAACTAAGCCCACTATCCCCCCATTGTAGGTCTTCTCCAGCCGGTTCAACTGGCGACTCGCCATAGTCATTGCAATTGGAGGGACATATGCTGCATAATGGTGGATCTGGTCATGTGCATTTCCTAGCAGTGACGCATTGGTCTGCACAGCCTCAATGAGTTGGTCAGGGGTTGTCCCCTGAAGTGAACTGTTAAGGATTTTACGGATAATTTCCGTAACTATGCCTTCCCCAGCCATTAATCACTCCTCTGGGCCTTCATCGGGGGGAATCACATCCCCTTTAGGGTCTTCAGGGGTTTGTATCTCATCCTGTGTGGGGGCATCCTCTGGAGGGTGAGGGGGCCGAGTGATCCTGAACTTTTCATGGCAGGCTGGGCACTCCGCACGCTCCGAACCTGCAGGCACATAGATCGGTGCGCCACATTTCAGGCATTCCAACGTGGCCATCCCCCCCCCCGCTGAAGGGGGTCGCCGCACCCTCTGGTTTGCGTGATCCCCATGGGGGGCGGGGGTGTCATCCTCTGCATCATCGTGGTTGACTGTAGGCCGCATATGACCCTTAGAGAACATCGGTTGAGAGGGGTTAGTCCCCCCTCCGGGCTGGAACTCTGGCGGCGTCTGCTTCCCCCCTATGCTCTGCTCAATTACCCCGGCCACAGTATCCCCCACAGTCTCTGCTGCAGTGTTTACAATCTCTTTCAGGGACTCTCTCTTCTCCCTTTCATCCTGGTATTTCTGCTTGGTCTCATCCATTTGGTTCATGAGTTCTTGGTACCGAAGGAATAAATTCATCCCCTCAATGGACTGGGAACCCGAACCAATTCCGGTCTGATTTTTTTTTAATTCTTCCAGCGCCCCTAGGATGATCCCCGTGTTATCTCTGTTCTGACTGTCGAGCAGATTCTGGAGGAGAACCTCGGTAATCTTTGACTGATGCTCTGCCATAGGGTCGTTACGAGGGGCACTCGCAGCAGCCGTCTGGCTCTTCATCATCTCAAACATGAATGCTCGATTCTGCTTGAGTTCCTCTACTAATGCGTCGTCTTTTCGGTCTGCTTTTGATTCGACAAGGATCTTCTTGAGTTCTCCAAGTTCTGCACTCACTATAGCCCGGACTTCATCACGAGACATCCCTTCGTCCTTGGGCTTTTGCTGATTAGAAGCGTTCCCAGCCATCTGAACAAACTGCACCATCAATGCTGGGTTCTGAGCCACAGCCTGCATGAGTTGCGGGTTTGAAGCAAGCATCTGGAATGCTTGAGGGTTCTGCATGGCTAAGGGAAGCAATGCTGTGGGATCGATCTGAGGGGGCTTGTTTTCTACCGGGGGGGTATTGCTCCCGCCACTAGGCCGTGGGAGGGGCGTAAGGAACGGATTTGAAGAGGCATTTGATTGAGGTGGAGCAGGATTGCCGGATGGCAATACTCCGGGACCTGGGTACTGAGACTGATTAGGCTGATTAGTCCCCGGAAGCGGGACGCCAAGCAGTGAGAACACCTGTTTTTCCTGTTCTAACTCCTTCTGCTGGAGGCTCAGATCAAACTCATATGCTCTGACCACGGCGAGAGCGGGGGCGTTACCTACTCCGAGATATGTTAGCACACTATAGAGTTCATGAGGTGCAAGACCCTCCGGCTTGAGATCGATAAATCTGGTCACTTTTGACTTTATGGGGTCAGGGAGATTTGTCGCTCCAATAGTGTCCCTCAGGATATCATTCCGGTCTCGGATGTTCGCCGCAGTCCCCATTACGTCAATCGGGGGGTGAGGGCGTCTAATAGACTGAGCAGGCGCAGAGGGTCTGGAGCGGTTGTTGAGTGCCTCTCCAAGCATTTCACTCAGCGAATGTGTGTCCACTAGTTCCACAGGAAGTGTAGGGGCACTCGGGGCGTAGGGGGCTATGACTTCATCCTCCCCCTCATCTTCTGGTTCATCTTCAATCTCCACATGGCTCGGACGGAGCGCCGCTTTCTTGGGAGTAGAGGGTGATTTGGCACTCGGTTTTGCCTCCCCTGATTCCTTCAGTTCCCGAGCCATCTTCTCTTTCAAGGCTCTTGCTTCTTTATTGTCTGCAAGACCCATAATCTCAATCACTTTGGCATGAGTTAACTGTGCAGGGGCACGGCATTCAGGACAAGTTGCCTTGAAAGATGTTCCCGACTTCGTGACCCCAACCATATCTTTTGTCACTTCAAAGACATGTCCATTCATACATTTTGCTTCGACCATCTAGTCTTCCCTCCTTGGCGGGTGATTTTCTCTAAGACGCTGGGATGCTTTCAGCGACCCATAAATGAATCCTCCGATGGAAGCAAATCCTGTGGCAGTCTTCCTAAGTCCCTCTTCATCACTCAGTTCAGGGTTGGTGAGTCCATCTATAATAGAATCTGTAGCACATCCAACTACAACTCCTGCAGATGCGCTCGCATGCGTAACTTTTGCAAAGTCTGTAACCTGATCCAAGATGTTCTCTCCCGCACGGGGGATTATTTGCCGATCCTGCGCAGGTTCAGAGGCACTAACTGCCATTGGTTGCTCTGTTTTTGGCTCGGCATTTGCCCCCAACTGGAGATCTCTTAGATCCTTCAGATATGCACGCACCCTTTTTACAGTCCTCCCAACAGTTGCGTCACAGATATTGTACTGCGCCGCAACCTCTTCATGCTTCATCCCATCTTCCGTTACAAGCCGGAATATCTCTAAATCCTGCGCACTAACACGCACTGGCGGCTTGCTAGATACGGGCTGCTTTCCCATAGGATAGGATACACTTGTTAGGTATATAACACTTGTGGATAAAAAGAGTTAGAAGTCCCACAGGGAATGTCGCCCTGTAGGAGGTTACTGCTCTGAAGATGACTGCGCATCACTTGCAGTGAGGTTGGGGATGGGGTGATTCGACAGATACTGCACTTTTCCAAGATAATATAGTGTCTCTTCCTGTGCAATACGTGAGATCAACTCTGCAATCTCAATCATGCTGTCATCAGAAGGCAGGTACTGAACTTGCCACCTCCCATCATGACAATATGCGAATGTCAGATGAGGATACTCCTGAGCCAGAGTCTCGTGGAATGAGCCAGGGCCTGTAGCGGACTGCCACGCTCCATTGACAACAGGAGACGTAATCTCAATGACAACTGTGTTGTCCTTAGCCTCCTTGATGAGGTTCACATCTACCATAACTGTTACTTAGATGACAGCCGAGATAAAGGTTGTGTTTAAAAATAGGCTAGAAGCGGCGACGAGAGCGAGTAGGTCTATTATTGTAATTTTTACGCATATCCTGAACGCATTCAGTCATCTCTCTGCATAATCCCTGCATGCTATTGACTATCTCCTGCATTTGGCAAAATTCTTCCTCAAATGAGGCGGATTTGGTCATAATCTATTCACCGCAGAAAATACATTCCAATACTTACGGCCATTGAGATCCCTGCAGATATCCCATATGTCCGCCATTTGAAGGCTTTAAGTTCGTCAATGTCATTACATGATCCTTCTGTTATGCTTTTGATCCACACCATGTCTGTCCGTAATGTTGCAAGTTCCTCTCGGATCTCCCCCAAGGTTGTTACGATCCCTCGCAACTCAGTTCTCAAACTTGATGCTTCGTCTTCAGTGTACCTCAATGTCTCACGCTCCAATATTGTGACCATATCTGAGAAGGGATGAATTAATAGTCATAATAAAGGGAGCGGAGAGAAGAACGCCCCTGAACTGTGAGATGTTGCTAATCCCTCCCCAGCAAACCTTTTGATCCCGATATCCCCTTCCCCCGCTACTGCTTCTTCAAAAAGGGGATCCGTTGTGCCGCTGCAGCCCTGTACTCTGGATGGAAAATCCCGGTGAATATCCCCCAAAGACTCGACTGCGCTATGATGCGGATAAGTTTCCGGGCCTCTGCAAATACTACCTGCATCTTTGCGAAGATTTCTCGAAATTCATCCTCCGTATAATCATCATCGTCCATAGCCTCTGTGATCTCGTCCATGGCTTCATCCAGCGCACTGATCACAGTTGCAAGTTGGGCGATCATTTCCTTCATAGCCAAGTACCCTACTGCAAAATTAGTGGCAATATATGACACTATAATTGCAAGAATAATTGGGAGGAAACTCAGAATCGCACTCACAATCTCTGTCAATTTAGCACCTCATCCTCTTCTTAATCAACTCGATGATGTGTGATGCTTTTATATATACATTTCTAGCAATCAAATGGAATTGCATCGCAGGCGTGATCTCCAGCGTAGCATATGCCTCTTCAAGTCCCGGCTCAATCTCCAAACAGTGCTCCTCTTCTACTCCATAGCCTTCGCTCCTGAATTTCAGCAAGTACTCTTCTCTTTCTTTCAGGGGCAGGCAAATAGGGGTATGCCCTTTGTATTCACCATTTATCCACAATTCTGCGTCAAACCAGTTGCACCCTATGACTACATTAGTGTACTTTGCAAACGCAACCCGGTACTCTTTGTCATCCAGTACCACATAGCCTCCACAGAATCCCTGGTCAAAATAATTCTTGCTGATCCATCCTACTTTTTTCCACGAAGGGGAGCCATCTCGGTTGTGGCCGCACCACGAATGGAGGAAATACAGCCGGTCTGCACTATACCCTACAAAGCACAGGGCATGGGCCCCACATTTGGCTCCTGAAGGATCAGGGAGTTGCGCTTCATTTGGTTGAGAGCCATAATTCTCCCATACTGCGATTGTGCCAAGAATATAGCCATGTTTGAAAATTGCCTCCTTGACCTCCTCGAATGATCTTACAGCCGCATACCCCACAATCTTATGCTTTTTAGCAGTCTCTTCTGCATGCTCACATACAGTGCTTGAGAAATCAGGGTATGGTTCTCTCCATGCCTCTATTCCACTTTTGGGGGCAAGCCATTGGTCATGCAAACAAATCCCATTCTCCTTCAATGACTTCATTGAAGCCGAAAGGTATGACCCGCTAGGGTACAACACATGGCCTACTTCTCTGGATTTCCGGTAAGCATACTCCGCAGACATTGATTGTCTAAAATAAACATCATACCACAGTCGAGGATTATAGTACACATCCCGGTCCACTCTCTCAAAATCATCATCGTCTGGATACTGCCCAACCATACGGATGAGGTCGAGGTCTCTCCCATATGCTGTCGCTTGGCCTACACATGAGCCGACGTTCCCCTGATCTCGATGAACGACATAATCAATGTCAGAGTTAATAAATGTCCCTGGAATAGAGACTTTTTCAAATTCTGCAAGGATGTCACTGTACTCAACTACCCCCGCAGTTTCCTGTGGAGGAATGGGGTCAAGAACATGCTTTAGATAGTAGAGGCTATCCTCAATGCCGAGATACCCTTCATCAATCAAGGAATATAATGCAGGTTTTACTACATCATCTGGCTCATCTATATTTGCAGCAATTGAAAGAGCGCTCTGGTAATTCTCAGATTTCAAGGTCTTAAAAATCCGAGCCCTCAATGTCTTTCCCATAATACCAAGTATGGCCAAATAGGATATAAAAGTGATGTTTTAGAGGCTATCCCAGATAGTCTACCGGAATCGGAAACACCACCTCCTCGGGATTAGAGTAACTCTGAGGCAAATCTCTGAGAGCCTGCCGGTATGTTCTCCATTCTTCTTTTTTCTCGTTGGTAAGCGGGGCGTCCCCAACCTGAGTCCAGTCACACTCCAAAAGGAGCCCGTCCCTCTGTGCCCGGATCGCAGCCATTTTTTTAAATTTATACAAATCTTGTAACTATCCGTACCCCATAGGTCACTGCATCAGTATTTGCATATGTCACAGCCACGGCGTCGCCTGAGGTGCATAGAATTGGTTGCTCGGGGATATACACTATATCCGACCCGCCATCAGTGGAGGGGTCGATACTAAACAATACGGTGTCATAGGCTTCTCCTTCTGCCACATCTAATGCTACTTTCAGAACTTCAGCGGTTGTAGGCACTGCTGAAAGATGAATAGTCACATTATCTAACCAAAATGTAGCCGCAGGAGCATATGATGCCGCAATTGCTCCAGACCCTGTTGAAGGGGTAACTATTGGAGTAGTATGTTTCCCCTGATTTTCTCTAATCTGAGTGACATCTCCCTTTAAAGTCACCACATCAGGTTTTATCAATGCGATATCTGCATTTGCTCCTTCCACAGCATTCTTTATTGCAGACAGATTCACATCGTTGGTCGCATTGACCACCCTCAGCGTCCCTGCGTCTGCATCCCCTATATTTATAGAGGCCGCTGTGCCTGCGATCTGTGTAACATTTGCACTGCAAGGGTTTGATGGATTTATCGCCATATGCAGAGGGTTCGCCTCAGTACCCGCCTCTGCGCCATCACTACTTCTAAGGTTGACCCTCAGTAATCCGTCCAACACAGTGCTTGCTAGGGTGGTCAAATATGTTACTATACTTTTGATTCTGGGCGCTCCCCCGCTGTTCATTTCTCCCATTTTACTCACACCATATAAGCCACAATCAATGTTTCTCCATCAATTTCCGCAATTGCATGCACAGCATTTGTATTGCTTAGCGCCAACTCCTGAACTTGCCCTGGTTCTAGAGGGATCCCTACCGCTGGAGTGACTCCTGCTCCTCCAATCCAGATCCGGCCAGTGTTGTCAGGATGATTTAGAATCATCATGCGGAGGCATTCATGATCCGAAAGCACACCCTCTGCCGAATTTGAAACCACCACATTAAATGAACCTAATGACCCCGCAGGAGCAGACATTCTAGGGATCACAGATTGAGGTGCCCAATCCCCAGAATCGGGGTCTTTACTGTAACAGCGGATCTGACCTTCTTTTATTGTCAGAAGATTTTCCACACTGTTAATTACATCCAGCATCGCCAGTGGGGAGCCTTTGTTAGTCATTGTGGGAAATACGCAAATTAACTATTTAAATAGTATGTTAAATGATGGTCTCCCGTTATTCGATGTGGAAGCAGGTCTTTTTCAAAAAATATATTTTTCCGCCTTAAATCTCTTTAATAAGTATTTGAAGGCCATAACCTGATTTTAACCTTCATCCCAATCTTTTTAGCCTCGACTATCTTGGATCTATTAGTGTATCCATCTGCACGCACATTGACAAGCAATGGGGTACCATCTTGGATTGCCAATGCGCTTGTTGGAGATTCTATGGCAAATTCTCCATTCTCATCGCACTCCACTAAATACTCTCCCACGGATACTTTTGCATAGGGTACAGGTACATCTCTACCTTGGTTTACTTTCGCCCATGCATCATATACTGCTCCCTTAAAGGAGAATGTCTTTTTTAAGTCCGCATACACATATGGGTCGGATTGTGTAGTAGTAAACACTTTGTGAGCAAAATAATCTGGGGCAACCCTACGATAACTAGTACTTCTAAGATCAAATTCAATTAGACCTCCGTCTTCTAAAATTGCGAGCCCCCCAGCCCAATCACCGCCATATAGTGCCACTGCGGTCACTACAACATCTGGAACCCTAATGTATGACCCAGAATAATGCTCACGCCCCCATGCAACTATCTTGCCATCGAGTCCAATTGCTAAAGCGCCCACCCTTGCTGTGGTGACTGTGCCTGGGACTACTCTCACATCTGCTGGGGGGTTATCAGCATAGTACTCATATAGCGAATCATCTCTTATCCCCACGACTGAATTGTCAGGGAGCGTAAATAGGGCAAATGGATCCGATTTGGATCCACAGATGTCAACTACCCTAAGACCTTCAGGAACTGAGAGTGGCTTATATCCCCATATAATCACCTGTCCATCCTCAAGCAGGGCTATGGCCATCTCCCCCCTTGACCCCGCAAATCGCACTTTTACCGCATTATATATAGAGACCGGCGGTTCTGGGTAATCCCATACACATAATTTTCCATCTGACCTCACGGCTATTAGCGCGGATTCACCACAAGGATCTTCATACGTTTCACTTACTGTACGTGCAATATCCACCGAGATGTACCGCTGTTGTTGTTCTGCTTCTGAAAGATAACTAGATACATTTTTGAGTTGCCCATCTGAGGTTAGAATCACATGCGGTTGTTCCCACCCTGACGCTATCTCAAATATATCCTCTCCAAACGCTTCATAACCTCCCCCCTCTTCCGGGCAGCAACTGAATACCCTCGCCGGTTTAACCACAACGGCATTGGGATATGTGGCTTTATATTTACCCTTAGCCCCCCCATCAACTTCCACAGAGATAGTGTATTCTCCCGGCAGATACAAGTGAGAGGGCGTCAATTCAGTGGACCTGGTACCATCTCCTAGATCCCACACTGGATTTGAATATCCACTATACCCATCAATCCCACTTACATATAACCCAACCTCAGCAAATCCCATCCTAGATATACTACTTGGACCACTGCCTACTGGATCCCTATAGGGGGTAATACTTAAGGCTCCTATCGGACTGTCTACTCTTATCCAGTAATGATAATATTCAGGATCAGAAGTACATGATACTACCACGCCATAACCAAAGTCTGCTGTGACAGTTACATTATATTTCCCAGGAATTTTAAACGTATGTGTTGGATCCCTCTCTGTGGATACTTCTCCGTCTCCAAATTCCCATGTCACCGCCTTGGGTTCACTATCCGATAGAAGAGTAAATTTTACCTCTCCCGGTACATAAATGGTAGTTGTTTCCCACATACCCGCTCGATCAGAACTCCATGCGACATAGGGCTTATTTACATTGACTACTTTAGTAAAAGAAGTCTTTCCGATATCCGGCCCGTAATCTGAGATGAGAGTCACATAGTACTCTCCGACACAATTGTATGTGTGCTGGGGATTTTGTTCTTCAGACGATTCTCCATCCCCAAATTGCCACAACCACGAGGTTGGTTTTGATTCGGAATTATCTGTGAAATTGTATGTACCTGGAAAATCTACCCTGGTACTAGGCACCGTAAACGAAGCCTGAGGTTTGCGAACCGCTATTTCTCTTACACCCTCTTTTGACCCTGATTCATTTGAGATATTTAATTTGATTGAATATGAACCGGGGCAAGCATAGGTGTGTTTTGGATGCTGATCTGTAGAAGTATATCCATCCCCAAAATCCCATTCCCATGAGATAGGATTGCCTCCAGACAGATCCGTGAATATAGTTTCTACTCCTGCAATTGGATCATCTACTCCAAAATCGGGGGCAAGGTCTTCTTCAATTTCTTCAGTCCTATAAATATCTCCGATTACAACAGATGTACCCTCACCTGTGGCAATCTCTGTCGCAAGTAAGCCCTCTGGAGGTAGGAGCAAGTAAGGAATCCTCTCTGCAAAGGGTACTGATTCTGCACTGATCCCCACCCCTGCATGCGTCATAGCAAAAACATCTGAATATGTGCCCCCACTAGGCGGGACTGCTAAATATGGGGGTCTAATCTCCCATATGATCACTGGTACCTTAGGAGGGAGGACTTCTCCTATAGTCACCGTAGTAGACCCTCCTGCGCTTAATTGTTCTGCGACTAATCCTTCTGGGGGCAGGACAATATAGGGGGGTCTCTCTTTAAATGGGGTACTCTCAGGATTGATTGCGACTCCTGCTCCCCTTCCTGCGAATACATCTGTTGCTGTTACCCCCTCTGGAGGAACAGCCAGATAGGGGGATCTAATCTCAAATGCCATATGAATTATTGCTCCTTACATCGGCTCCGGGGAAATATATCCCCCCCACGCTGCAATTGACCCATCATCTTTCAACGCAAACGAGACCCCCTCTCCGGCTGCCACTTTTGTCACTCCTGTCAAATCCATAGGTACTTGACACTGGCCTGCCTCAGATTCTCCCCATGCTACCACAGTCCCATCTGTTTTCGCTACAAGTGCATGGCCAGATGACATAGATATTGAGAGCGCAAGAATCCCTTCAGGGATCCCTGCCACCAGTCCATCGGCATCATTCCCCCATCCGATTAAAGTGCCATCCGGCTGCCTTGCAATCGCACAATCTCCTGAGACTGCAATCTCGTCCACTTTCAAATCTGCTGGAATATTTTCCCATCGTGCATCGCCGAGACTCCCCCACGCAATTACATCCTTGGCCGCCGACACTGCAAAACATACCTGCCCATTAGAGCAAATATCTACCGCAACAATCCCCTCAGGGATCGCAGGGACTTCGCCTCCATAATCATCAATATATTTTACAGATCCGTCTTTCATCAATACTAAATTAGCCCTAAACGTCTCAATATTCCCTCCCTCTACGCTCGCCGGGAGCGGCATAATTTGGCCATCTATCACATTATAAAAGACCATCTCACCCGTCTGAGTCACCGCCCGGACCTCAGCCATGTCAACCCCCATCATTCCCGAATAATCTGAAAACATCTCTGCATATTTAATATCCATATTTGCAAGAGCCGCAGGAGTACCCTCGTATCTTTCATCCCAGATTACAATCTTCCCCATGGACTGTAATCTTGGCTTTATCTATAAAATAGTTATTGTTATTATGATTTGGCTTTAGAGTTATTTACATGGGGGGTTCCTCAGCAGGAGATCCACCCCATGCAACTACATTCCCATCACTTTTAACTGCTACACAATGCGTGGCCCCCGCTGCAATGTGCTCTGCTACAAGCCCAGAAGGAACTGGGGGGATAGAATTGGCATTATTGCCCCACAGAGTGATTGTTCCATCCAATCCAAGGCCCATCGCAAATCCATCACCTATTGCCACTTCCTTAGCCACATATCCCTCGGGGGAGTTCAATAATCCATCACTATTGCTGCCCCAGCCCTGTAATGTACTATCTGACCCAATAGCGAATGCTACATTGTGCCCCACCACTACATCACTAAATGTACCTTCAGGTGGATTTTGCAGATCATCTGATGAATAATCTGAATTTTTCCATGTTATAATGGTACCATCTGTCAGAAGCGCCACCATCGCTGAAGAGTTCGCACCTATCTTCTGGGCAGTAACCCCCTCAGGGATAGGGATTGAAGGGTCAAAGTCCCCTCCAGAGTATACTAGAGTACCATCTATTTTCAGTGCAAGAGAATTGCAGACCTGTTTGAATCCCCCTCCAACCCAATTTGGTGCGACCTCTGTATTATCTTTGACTAATAACGCATCCACGTAGAACAATATAATCTGATCGTTTACATCAATTATCTGTATACAATCATTATATGCAAACCGGCCCAAATGCACACTCTTTGGTTCAATATTCTCAAGGGATTCAGGAGTACCCATCACATGCTCGTTCCAGATAATCACCTTGCTCATATTTGAATAGAGGCACTCCAGTTATAAAATAGTTAGTGTTGGGACGGGATCTCCATTATTCCCAGATCCCATTGACTACACACTCATAGGGAATTCTATCTACCATAGTGTCTGCAGACTCATTAGGATATGCTTTTAGATTGTAGTTGTCTATCCGCAGTTCTATGCTCACATATACCCGGATTGGCTTAGGGAACACATATGGCTCAAGTACAGTCCCAATTGCTGGACCAGATATCGCCTCGATCTCAGTACCATCTATGATCCAATGATATACTGAGTTGTCATGCTGATTTGTACCTAATGATGTGATTTTCAGAGGTCTTTCAGTCTTTTTCTCAAAATAGAATAATTGGTGCCCCACGGTATTTGCAGGGACAGGGTTGATTAATGTGGAAGCCCTCCGCTCATAGAATAGGCTACTCGCATTCATTACCCCGCCTGCCATTGATCCCCCTTCAATCCGAATGTCTGCCATTTATGCCACCGTCAGGATACTTAGATTCGTCTCAGCCATACTTGTCACGTAAATATCGTGGATTGCGGCTTTTGGAGGCAAGTCTGAGAGGTACAATACTCTCCTTTCTCCTCCCAGAGGGATAGATACCCCTCGGTCTTCATTAATCCAGATATTTATCGGTGCATCTGTTTCAATACGGATTGTCCGTGCCGCAGGGTAAATCTGGTACTTCTTCCTTTGCGCATCTGCTGGAACATTGATCTCCCTCGATGTGATCACACCCTGCCATGCAGCATAATGCTCGTATATGGGTTGAAGCATATTGACCAACTGGCTAAGATAATAGGCGACAGCCCCCGAGGATCCGTCCCCCTGTTGCGGAGGGGTATTCCCGTTACCTACAGGCCCAATTGACACCTCGTTAGGTACAAAACGATATCTTGAACCATCAATACACTTCTCCTTTTCATTACCCACAATAGTCACGCTCCCGAGTTTAGATGCAGTGCTTCTATCCCTATTGCAGCCAAAAAGAGCAATAATGGGCCTTTCCCCATCCTGCCCTCTTCTACTCTCTGAGGCGTAGTGGCCTCATTGGTCATAGCATTAGGAATAGCACAGGCAGACGCCCCTCTTTCAACCAATACCCAGACGCCCCCCACATCTGGGATTACGTCCTGTGCCATATCCACATCACCTACTGGATTGCACAGAACTCCACGTTGATTTCAAAACCACTCACCCCGGCTGCAGCCTGATCGTAGGTGAATCTGACGGCCTCATTCCCTGTCAGTCCCCGGAAGAGCAGGGGTCGGCGTTTCTCAATGTTCCTGTCTCCCTCCACAGATGCAGAGAATACATCTTTTGAGAATATAGTCCACTCAGGGGATTCAGCGCCGATGTCCTGTGTGAATTCAGTATTCACTGTGACTGCTGCACCATTAATATGCTTTGACCAAATCTTAAGAGCCAGCCCTTTTGGGATCTGAATTGCCTCAGCCGTCCCGTAAAGGACATCACCATTAAGATTAAGCGTACCCTCTGCGGCAGCCCCATCAGTGAATGCCATGAGGGTCATCTGCTCAGATTTCATACCTTCATCCCCCTGATAATATCATTATACGATGCAATGATCTTAGCCCTGCTTTCCTCCCGGTCTTTTGCATCACGAGGATAGACTGGGAATCCTTCGTATCCATAGGTCTCTCTAAGACCCATCTGAACCTGATTGCTGTAGTATGTGATCGGAAGACTGATCCACGATGCAGGGCGCATGCCGGTCAGGATTTCAAGAACAGTGTATGGGTTCTTGACGCTCTCGATCATGTATTCCCCATAGGTGAACCGCACGCCCGTGCGGAGATTCAGGTTTGTATCATTGCCGACCATGAGGGCATGAACGACCTCAGGGATAAATGCAGTCTCAATCCGGCCCCTCGGAATCGCACCAAACAGATCAGAAATGCCTGTGGCCACATTCGAGCGCTGGAACTTGCTCTGATCAGAACCCGTAGGGATCTGGAGATCCAGTCTGAGGACGGAGGGATAAACGTCAATGATTGCATGGAACATCCGCTCCCGGTACTCGTCAGGAGTGTAGAACATATCATTCTCATCCCATGCATTCTTCAGAGGGAACCTAAGCCCGTTCCCATTCCGAGTATATGCTCTCGCCGGGACAACCCCATCTGCGGGAACACTAACTGTACTCCCATCATATGTGGGCATAGAATCCCCCGCACTAAGGGGGAGAGCGCCGTACTCCAAGACTGTTTCGAGCACATTTGCCCGATTTATTACACGGTGGACAAGCGCACACCTCGTTTCAGGAATGTACACCACCATATAACCATTATCAGGAACTAATCCCTGAGAATCCGTAATGCCATGCATGATAACTGATCTCTCTACAGAGGTATATCTGAACAGCGACTATATAAATATTAGTCAATTTGTAAAAAAAGATGTGGAGTTTTCATTCTTGGCTCTCCTATTGGCTGCTCAACTATACTGGACCATAGGCCATAAATAAAAATCCTGATGGAGAATACCCTCTTTATTGTAATTAATTTTCACTATCTCTTTGGCCCTATTCTCCGCAATGCATGATGCCTCATGTGGCCCACTTATCATTTTGTCTTGAGGGATTCTTAAGACATATCCCCCATCTATCCCTGCGGTGGAGGTCACTCCATTGCAAGACACTATAGCATAGGGAACTGTTTTCCGCACATCCCCTTCTGTCCCCCCTCCAATCTCATACACTCTCCCTGCAATCATAACTTCTGATACCATCATCGGACACCCCTCTACATTCACTTTCTCTAAAAATAAAAACTATATCTATCAATACAGCCCTCCTGAGCCAAACTCAACATCTACATCTCCATCTACACCCCCATCAGGATACATCTGAGCCAGTGCTGCCTCGTACTCTGCTTCATCCTCAGCCGTCCAGACAAAGTAGGTCAAGTTCCCATAATAGTCATAAAATTCCTCTCCGTCCCAATAGAACCATTCTCCTCCATATTGGAACCACCCCATACACACTGAGTCGTCTAAAGCACACACTGCTTCTGGAGTTTCATCTTCATAGTATTGGACTCCCCCATTGCCGCCTCCATACCATCCTCCATCAGTAACGCTGCCCGCAGAGGCATAGTCCCCGCTTCCTTCAATATATTCCCCTCCTGCGTATCCTCCATCTGTCCCTTCTGAAGCCCCTTCTTGGGATCCCCCTGCATTCTGCTCCTTTATATAGTCCGTGTATTGCTGGCAGAGATCCTTGTCATACCACTTTCCATACTTGTCACAGATAGTCGCATGGATCTCTTCAACTGTCATCTCTTCCCACGGGGGTTGGTTTTCTCCTTCACCCTCAGATCCCTGAGGGTCATTTACTTTGAACCCATATTTGTCCGCAATCGCCTTTACCTGAGCACAAGCATCAGGGGAGTATGATGGACTCGCAGGGTGGCAATACTGTGAAACCATCTGATCAATCGTCTCCTGATTGACTTCCTGCGACTTCCCCCCATAGTCTTCAGGGGCCCCTCCCTGATATGGGACTCCTGCCTGCGCCGCTGCAACCATCCCCTGCACAGCCTGACAGACATTCGGGTCATAGATGGGACTCCCCTCCACACATACTTCTTCCCATGTGGTAGGATATGTCTTTAAGAGTTCATTCACCTGCGAGACCATTGCGCAAGAGATTTCATCATAATACTGGCCTTCAGGATCACACACTGCTTCCTGATATGCTCCAAGATCATCTCCCAGAGGAAGGGCATCTGCAGGGGAGAGCATCATTTTTGCAACCACCCCGCCGGTGATCGCTGCGCCTCCTACTACTGCGGCAGTCTTGTAGATGGAGGTGCTCTTCCCAAATGCCGATTTTGCTCCTGAACCCATTGAGTTAATCTGATTCCGAAGGACATCATCCCCGACATCACTCACTTCACGAGTTACCTGTCGAGCCCACTGCTGAGATTCTCTCTCTGTAAGTTCCCGATAGACATGGTGAACCCCGCCATCCGCAGTGTTAAATGTCTTCTGCATCAGGGGGCGTCCAAACTCGTCCATGACTACTCTTTCACCGGCAAAGGTGTCTCCTGCCAGCGGACGGAGGTTTGCATAATCCGAGTGACTCAGAACATCGCCTGCGTCATCAGAAGCCCTCAGTGCCGACACTCCCGGCTCATCCACTGTGCGAATCGCACTAGTTGCTACATCGTCAGTCTGCCGCATTGCCGCAGATACAGGGCTGTCCTTCACAAGAACATCTGCTTGTGACTTGATCTGTCGAGAAAGAACTGCGGGGTCGATTGCCGCTTCTTTAGCAAACTTTGCCCCTGCATCATCCAATTCCCTCATCGCTATAGAGATTGCGTCAATCTCAGTCTTTGACAGCGCTCTCCCACTGTCTGCGGTTGACCTTGCAATCTTGTCTGCAAGTGCCTTTGTCGCTCCCGCAGACCCGTACATCCGAGCCACTGCTTCTGGCGGTTTGAACGCAAAGGGTTTTCCAATTGCCTTCTCCGGGGTTATGATGATTGGCTGCTTCAAGAGGTCATCTGATCTTTTCTGAAGTATCCTCAGTGCATCCGGGGCCGGGACATTTGCCAATTTTGGATGGAGTTTAGAGGGAGTGGGCGCACTGGCCATACGAGCAAGTCTCCGCTGAGACTCCTGAACACTATGCCGATAGATAGAATCTAATTCTGATTTGAACTGCTCCGGGCGCAGATATTTGTTAACTGGAAGAGGAGCCGAAGGCACCGTCCCATGGCGCACACCCTGATGGATTACGTCTGGAACAGCCCTTGTCAGATTTACTCTAGGTACCTGTTTTGCACCCATTTCCAACAGCGGATTTTCAACACGCCCAGTGATTGAACCTGAGCGCCCGACAAGATTTCGAGCCTGCTCGCCCAGGAATTTCCCAAACTTGTTTAATGCCCCCGCAGGAACAGAATGCGTTATCTGATCACAGTCATTGCAGTCCATTATTATACCTCATCCTCATTTGGAACTCTCTTACAATGCATTTAAATTGATCCCCCTTTAGAGGGGGATTTCTTTGATACCATGTACGCACCCATAAGCAATGCTGCCCCCATAGCGCCGATCACAAGTGCTGGCGATGCGCCTGAAGATTTAGATACTTCCTGTGGATTCACCTTTGCGTTGACTATCTGGCCCTCCTCTCTAATCGCCGCCCCTGCAGTCACATTTCCTATGGGGGCGCTGAACCCAGATACTGCGGGAGTCACTGCAGGGTAATAGGTACTCTCGGCACTAGTTTGGGCCTCATTGATTGCCTGCCGATACTGTGCATCTAAACTCCTTTGATATTCTTCCATCCGACTCTGGTATTCAATCTGATCCAGTTGCTGCTGTGCATCAACAGCCTTCTGATAATCATCTACCTGCTGCTGTGCCTCTGCAAGTTTCTCCGCATACTGGGCATCCAGTTCATTTTTCGCAGCATTGTACTCATCTGCGGCACGCTGATAATCTTCAGAGTTTTCTGCATACTGTGATGCTGCCTGCCCGTACTGATTCTCCATATCTACCTGTGCCTGCTGATACTGCCTATCTAATTCCCTCTGGTATGCTTCTGCCTCTCTTTCATATGCGTCCTGATCTCTCCGGTACTGTTCGTCCATCTCTCTTTGAGCCTGAGCATACTGCTGAGCATACTCATCTATTTGCCTCTGGTACTCTTCAGTATTAGCCTGTGGCTGAGTAACAGTGCTTGGTTGAGGAGCATATGAGTGGGGATTACGCACAGGATCTGTCACTGGTTGTACATTTGGGATTGTTGGTGGAGCATTCTGAGGGATTTCAGGCTCTCCGGCCCCCAATAAAGCATCTCCTATACCTGCAGTGATCTGCTGAGACGCCAACGCAGTTGATAGTGCTTGTCCCCCTTTACCTAATGCGCCACCCAGCCACATTACAGACTCCACAACTGGGGCTCCGAGTTGTGCGTTGGCTAATTCAGTACCAAACGATGCCAGCCCGCCTGCAACATCTCCATGAGATTCTCCTACATCTTTGGCCCACTGATCCAGAGCCTCGTGTCTTATTTTATCCCTGTCCGCCTGCGTTCCAAAGCGAGATCCCGGTACGTGTCCTCCGATTTCATCTCTTTTGAAGATCTCATTTTTAATCATATCTCCATATTGGGTGCGCTCATAATCCCCAGACCCGAAGGTTTCATCGGCCACATCTACAACTGAAGTAGCCAGATCTATGACCTGGCCGGGAGTAGCAAGAGCATTATATCCCACATCTGCGAAGGATGTAGTGTAGAACTCACGGGCTGTGTCCTTCTCCCTCTCGTCCTTAAATGCAGATTTGCCGGTCGCCAGCCACGACCCCGCATCCTGCAATTCTGCAGTTACAGCGCCCAGCGCACCAGACGGAGCGTTCACTGCAAAATCTCCCACACCTTTCACAATATCCGCTGGTGAAGATTGAACAATCCCCCCGAGTGTATTTGTTACTGCTCCACCAAAATCCAGTGCTCCCTTGACAAATCCCCCCACAATGCCGGGGGTATCACTCTTGGACGGAGCGGATGTAGTCACAGCCCCTTGGGGCGCTGAGATTGCACGAGGGCGGTGTGTTGAGTTTTTAGAATTTTCTTCTTCTCTCTTCCTTGCTGCCGCCGCATTCTCTCTATTCCTCCGGTCTATTTCGGCCTGCCTTTTCGCCATCTCAGATTGATATGATACCCCTAAATTGTCTGCAACTTGGCTTCCCCATGTAGTTCCTCTGCCTGCAAATCCGCCCCCTATTGCCCCCGGAAGCCCCATTATCGCTCCCGCAACTCCCTGTGCAGCACCCCCTGTAGCGCTAAATACTCCCCCCACTATATCCTTCAGAGGATTCTTACTCTGACCTGAAATTGAAGAGGACAAATTGTTCCGAACTACATTAATTGGGCCTGAATTACTCCTAGAAGCCGCCTCTTCCACCCTTGTCCTTCCAGGCGATTTGGGCTTCTTAGGTGGGGAAGGAGGCCGTACAGATTGTCGGATAGTATTATCCACTGTTCTCCCCACATAATCTACAGCCCCGCCAACTGCACCAGTTACTGCATTTGTTGCCCCCCCGATGGCCCCCCCTACAGCATCCGTTACTCCTCCCACTGCTTGCCCTACAGCATTTGCTGCGCCACCTACAACTCCCCCAACTGCGTTTGCTGCGCCACCTACAACTCCCCCAACTGCGTTTGCTGCATCTCCTACCCAGTCAAATAGTCCTGCTGGATCAGATACAGTAATTGGTGCTTCAGAATAGGGAGATATCCCTACAACTCCCCCGGTGATCGCTCCTATTTTTACTTTGCCCTGCTGCCGCTCCATAATATCTTGTAACTACCAGATACAATATATATATAACTTAAGTATTGTTCAAAAAAGGGTCAATAATAGCGGGTTATTCCCCCTACCCTTTTACCTCTATTTTGGAAATAGGGGGGATCAGCATTCCGCCTTAATGGGGGCCACCCCCTCGGAGAGCCGTCAATTACGAGGGGGTCTCCCCACGGAAGCGCATGGTTTTCTGGAGGCTCTCGCTTATCTTCTTGGATAGGTCTGTTATTGAGCCTATTTTCAAGACTCCTTACCTTCTGCTCTGCCCTATTCGCTCTTGCTTCCGCATCCCTTAATTTCCTTTCAAGGTCTTTGATTCTTGATGCAAGATTAGGAGCAGGGCCAATCGGATCCGGCGTAGGCGCCGGTTGAATCACAACCAGGGGGGGGTCTTTTTTCTCCTTTTTCTTATCTCCCTTTTTAGGCATCATCATCCCAAAACTGAACATTCCTGCAGGGACAGACCCTTGATCGTAGTCCTCATTTCTGGACGCAGCGCATGCCACCCGCCCAGTGATAGATCCTCTGTAATGGTATGTGAGTTTTCTAGGCATAGTGGCCGAGAGTTGTATCCTATATTATATATCTGTTACTATATCTGCTAGATCACTGCGCCCCTCGTCTCTTTTGCAAACAGATCTAATATATACCCTCCACACTATAGCAATACAATATTATGCCTCATCCTAGCGCCTCTAATCTCCTTGTAGACCCCTCCCCCGAGGGAGAGATTGAGATTATCAATCAATTTGATGGAATTCAATCCATATCAAATTATGAAGATAAACAGCATTATCATCGGATTGCATTACGGAGAGATATTGTCCAACTTCCAAATTTGCACCCTAGTCGGGGGCATGAAGTGGAAGCAGTGACCTCCAATAATCGAGATGCAATCCTAGAATTAGACTCCCCTGCTACTCTCCAGAAATCAATTGTATCCGGGGATGTAATCGATCCTCCTCACCCGGACCCCTCTTTAATGGCCCATGTCAGCAAGGATTTGACTGCAATTAGTGCCCCCATGACCTGCACTGAGTACACCAAATCTAATTCGCCTAACGATGTGTTTGTTCAGTGCCTAACCCACTACTCCCAAGAAGAGGATCCAATCTCTCCTAAAGCATATCTTGCCTTAGAGACTTATGATGAGCCCACTCTCAGAAAATTGATCTCAGAGGAGGACCAAGCAAAAGTATTACAGCAAGCCAAGGCAGTTGTAGCGTCCGTACCGGACTCTTTATATCATAAATGCTCAGTGAGCACACTCATAGAGAGCCTTGAGCATGCAGGGTACCAGAAAATATCTCACATTGGTGCAGATTACCGTACCGTGAAATCTCACGCAATGTCTACTTCTGATGAGTATCTAGCCCCCAGAACACTTATCACTCCAGACATTAATCATCAAATAACTATCAAATTCAAAAAACCACGCAATGCTTGCCCCCTCCGCATTGCCTATGAAACCCCTGCATTCCATAGGGGCACAGACATTGACCTCGGAGGCAAAATTGCATACCCCGACCTCAGAGGGGCCGTGATGGATACATTGTATTCTATTGAGGTAATGAAAGAATTGCACACTCAATACCCTCAACAGTGTGAATGTATCGGCCAAAGAGACGTGGAACGGAGAGCCAAAATCCATCCCTCATATGCATCTGAAAGGGAAATCTTGTTAGTTAGCGGGGATAACGCTCCTATCTACATAGCCCCTGATGAAATTGAGGAGATTATTCTTGATGATGCCTGTATATATCATGATCCCGAAAGTAAAGGGCAGTGGGATCTTCAAACGCTTAAGTTTGCTTTAGAAGATGCTGGATATCCAGAACTTGTATCTAAAGTCCATGAATCTCAGTTCTGCCAGATGGCGCATGAATGTTCTGAAGAACAGATGGAGGATATGTTAGATGACGCCCGTCTCGATGCCGTGGATAGAGCCAAAACTAAAAGCGAGGTGTGGAACTCAAAGTGGTGGTGATGCCCCATCCCCCTCAATCTCTATTTATATGCGACATCCACACGTACAAAAAAACTAACGAGCCCACAACTGCGGCTCCAAAGCGCCTATCCTTCCGACCCTCGCAGTCTTTTGGCAATTCTAGGTCTAATGACTCCATAACATTACGGATTTTATTGGCTACTGTGTAATGTTTCCCATCAATTACAGTAGTCCCATTCAATAATCCCACGATATTATTTTCATCATCTAAGAGGACAGCCCCAGAATCCCCGGCTTCCGCAGGCATATCTATGAGCAACTGATCTACATACTTGACGTTCTCCCCTGTAGGATATTCCATAATTGTTGTGAAATCCCAGTCCACTACTCGCCCCCATCCACACCCGGTTGTGCGTCCACACATCTTCACCCGGATTGGCTGAGTTACCGCCCTGATGCCGTTTATCTGCTCTAATTTTTCACCCATAAATATCCTGCCATCCATGCTGATTTTAGGCCGAGGAGATGCAATGGCTGCATCGACTAGATTTACACCATCTAGGCGGTATGGAATCCATCTCGCCAGTTCACCTATGATATCATCTGGCGTACCCCCATCAGCAGGACTGGGCTGCAGGATAGGATCTCCTATTCTCGCACGAGGCGAGTGGGTCGAAGAGCAGCGTGCAAAGATATGGTTATTAGATAAAAAGACCGGCTGTTCTGTGTTCCTATCATACATTACCGCCCCTAATGTCCCTGCAGGAGTTTCATAGTGTGCTGCGCTGATCCCCCCACATATGGGGCGGAATTTATCCCTCGTGCGGATTTCCGAAGACGTAGGGGGCCGGACCGGAGAGGTCATCGCAACTTTCCGCACCGGGAACCCCCCTATCATCTGAGGCAATTCTGGGATATCAGGGACATCTCCATCTTCCTCTGTTTTAACATACACTAGGATTTCAGTCCGATCAATGGAAATCCCTACTCCCGCTACATCGGAATATGACTCAAGCAGCCATTCCTCTGCATCTCTCTTCACCCCCCGGATCCCGGAAATATCTGATGCAGGCTGCTGAGATGAAATTCCCCGCATTTGGAACATAAATGCGGCATCCTCTTGCACATCCATGCTTCCCCGTACTGTCGGATGGTCTCGATGCAATATTTTATATTCACATCTCCCTTTAGGGACGCCTGCAATTGTAAATGACCCGTCCCCCGCACACAAGATGATTTTATCCCCGAAAATCACTGTAGTGTTATCTAATCCTCTTCCCTGAGAATCAGTGACAAATCCACGGATAGTCACAGTCATTGTTTTTCTCTCCTTCCGGCGTATTGGAGATCCGAACATATATATCCTATGTAATGAACGATACATCATGGCTATAGGTACCACGATTGCGAAAACAGGGGCGAAATCTGCAAAGGAGGGGCTTGGTGTGCTCACCACCGAAATCTCCAGATTGTCCTCAAAAGTAGCCCCCGCTACAAAAGATACAGCCCATAAAGTGGCAGGAGTTGGCAAAGATATCTATGATCGCTCCCCTTCATTAATCCGAAAATACCCACGATTATCTGTTGGGCTTGCGGGGGCGGGCGGTGCGGGCGCGATCACAGGGGGGTTTATGGGATTAGAAGCCATTTCCCCCCTTATCCCCGGCGATTTCAATTTTGCTTTTGGCACTCACACACCTAAAGGGAACGAATGGAAACCATGGAATCCTAATACTCAACAGTTCGAGAAAGAGAAAGAGGATTACAATTGGGTGAAGTACGTTGCTATTGGAGGGGTGGCAATTGCAGCGATAGGAGTCTTGGGGTACTTGGTCAAAAATTTGAACACTACAGTCGAGTTAGTTACTCCTAAAAAATAACCCCTTACATATCTTGTATAGTATCACACAATGGTCCAACATAATTATAATTTATCCCCCTCTATTTGTTCTCTCCTGAACCCCCCTTGTAGACCCCGCATTTTGCAATATCTCATTAACCTCCTCTCGGTTTGAGAATAACTTTATATATATTACTGTCGATACCCATTTGCTATGAGGAAAGACGACATCATCACTATGGGTGTTGGGGCGGCCATCGGTTCTGCCCAGACCTTTGTCCTTCGGGAGTACGTTGACAGAAACCATAAACCCCTTATCCCCCAGTTGGGGCAGTGGGGAACCCCGTCCTGTGTTATTGGCATTGGCACTGGCCTTGTCGCAACCCTTGCTGGTGTTGCCGGGGCACTGTATGGGAAGGGGATCACCAATCCGAAACTTCAACTCGCTGCGGTCTCGTATGGGATTCCAGCCATTGTTACGGGGGTGGCGAGTGGCTACTTTCAGCCCCCGCTGAGAGTGGTTAGACTCCCAGCCCCGCCCCGTGCGAAGGCAGACTCTCAGGTGCAGACTGCGGCCCCCGCAGGAGTGCTCGCATATGACACCCCTGCAGGGCAGGTTTACAATGTGGTAGATCCGGCTACCAACCTGCTCTAAACCTAGAGCAAATCCCCTTTTCCTTTTCTCAATACATTTGGATCGAATTGCGATATCAGATAGGTTAGCGCCGCCTCTGAATCTTTAAAATACCCACATACTACCTTGAAATCCTTACGTGTACTTGATTTGCATCGGATTACTACCCGATCATCCTTCCAAGTTCGTGAGTTGACCATGTTACCCATGTGTCTCTTGGGTAACATACCTATATATATCTACCGTGCCTTCGAGACTATGGTGTAACGCACCATGAAGATCGGAGAAATTTTCAACGATGAACTCACCGGCGGTATCCCCTTCTTCTCTGGAGGGCGTACTGATGTTGAGTTTGAAGTGCTTTCTGAGCCCGAAGAGACCGCAATCTCGAAGATGGTTCGCAGGCATGCAAACATGCTCCAGTACACGAGTCCGATTCTTGCCCGTTCCCTGCTCCAGCAGGAGAATGCAATCGTCAAGATGGCAGCGGTGGTCAAGGCTCTGTTCCCGACCGAGAAGGTCGTTAAGCATCCCGGCACCCAGAACTCCATTGTGGCCGATATCATCACTCCGCAGGCTCTGTTCTGGAAGAATACTGCCGATACAAGCAACCCCTGCTATACGGGATATGAGGATAACTCTTGGGATATCAACCTCACTGCGGGTGTTCCTGCGTACCTGTTTGGCGATGGCACCAACTACTACGAGGCCCGGAAGGACAACAACAACTACATGGCGGCAATGCTGCTCCACAACGGTCTTTTCGAGGTAGGAACGGCCCCCAAGATCAGTCACATGCACGTCAAGACCAAGCAGATGGATCTGTACGCCCCGACTGCGCTCAGTCCGATGGTTGATCTTGCTGTTGACCCCGACCGCCCCGTGTACATCTACAACACTCCAGGCATCATTCCGCTTACTCATGACGTGGGTACGGAAGTGTCAGTTATGCCTCAGATGTCCGGCGTTTCCAACCTCCGGTGGCTCGGCGTTGTGTTCTACGAATACAACCACATGGGTACGCTCACCGAGTGCCGCAGGTCGTAATCTTCTCACTGAGGTGAAGAATTATGGCGCAGGTTGAAGGTATTGTTGCGCTCCTGCCAGGGGGTAAGAAGGCCGTTGCAGTCGAGGTGCAGGCCCCTACCCTCACTACGGGGGCGGCAGCCATTACTGTGAGTGAAGTCAACAAAATTGACTATGTTATCGGAACTCTTCGGAACCCCAATCTGGATGCTGGCGTTGCATTGGCGCTTGTATACGGGGTCGCTACGACCCCCAACCAGATTGATGTTACGATCAAAAAGAGTGACGGCTCTACATGGTCCGATGCTTTGACTGCAGATGTGGATGAGACGGTTATCTCATTCCTTGTAGTTGGGGCTTAATCTTTCCTTTTTTTCCACCATCGTCTGGTAAGCCCCACACCCAATGCCCCTGCAGCAACTACTGCTGCCCCAGCCACAAGATATAGTGAATTTGATTGTACCCAGATACATCCCACCCTAGAGATTTCCACAGCAGAAGTCGGTGAAGCAACTGCCCCTGCAATGGCATTAGCAACTGCATGCACTGTGTGCTCTCCAACATGAGGACAGGAATCATGGCATTTCCAGCGAACAACACACTCTAGGGGGGAGGTTTGCAGGTACACAACATGACATCCAGTAAATATTGTCACTGCATCTTTGATTTTGTTATAGTCAACTGCTCCAAGGTCTATAACACCATCAGAGGGTTTGACTACTACCTCATATGTCTTCCCGCATTCCATCTGTGTCCCTTCTCTTAGGGGGATTACAAATGTAGGGGCTCCTGATTCTCCTTTTACTTGCTCTACTTCCATCATTACATCTCCTTTATGTACATGTCTCTACTCAAATGTTCCTTTTTCCTCTCTTCTACTCTCCGTAACATCTTCCCTGCAAATACCTCTAAGGAGTCCATCTCCCCCTCTATTTCTTCTTCGCCATTCCAGTACTCTGGGGGGATATCTCCCATTTCAAGTGCCTCTTTAAATTCAGAGATCAGTCCCGGCATATCTTCATCGTCAATATCAATGAAATGATAATCTGCAATCCTATGGGCAATTTCTTTCTCCATAGACTCCATAGATTTCAGATCGTCCAGAATATCTTCTGCATTCAAAGGAGGCACCTCTCTGAAAAATTCTAGCATCCCCACTGAGGGTATATCTGAAAGATCGGGGTAATATCTGCTGTTCACTACATTACAGCCCAATGTGCCCTTTTTTCTCACATGGCTCTTGGGGGAGTAACAGGAGATCTGGTATTCTCCATCCACTATCCCTCCAATGCACATAATCTCTTCGCCTTTTGAGATTGCACATTCAATGTCTGCAATTGAGGGGGTGGTCCCGCCCACGGGATGAGTGTGGAAACTCCCGATATTCTTTCCCCCCTCCCTTTCGCAAGAGCCTTCTTTCAATCGGCACCCTGCACCTGCCGAGGGTTCCGATATGTCCCCTAAGAATATTTTATCCCCCTTTTGGCAAATGGGGCAGCCAACTTCCCCCAAATAGGATGCGATCTCATCCTGATCGTACAATGGTTCTCCATCCTCCACTACTTCGATTACATCCTCTGCAGGGATAGCATATTTTTTAGTCAGCCGCCTAAGTTCAGCACCGACTTGCGCTTCCACAGCAGCCATGTTCTCTTCAAACTCAGACTCAATATCCCGATTAGATTTTAACCGATATTTGACATCCATTAATCTCAAACCCAAACTCTGATATACTCGCTCTCACCAATAAATATATTGGGAGATGGTTTCCCCACAACATCCACGCATATGGTTTTCACCACCCACCACACTCTTTGTGGAACCATCGCTCCCTTTTTATGCTCTCCTGTAGAATTTTAGTTATGGGGTACAGATTGTATTGCTGGGGTTGCGGCAAGACGTTTGGATCATACAAATCCCTCAGAGGCCACGTCGGGAGATGCTATTGGTATCGGTGGTTTAAAGAAAATGACATAATGGAACAGGCCCCCTTTTACCCCGACAACATCGCAGCCTCTTTAGAATTTATGCGAGGAGAACCAGTACCTGAGGATTCAATCAAGAGACGCTTCCCCCATCGGGAGCGGAGCAGATATAGGGACCATAGCAAGGACGATATGGACCCCGAAGAGGGCAGCGACATCTATTAATACTTTTTACTCCAGGTATCGAGTATGACTAGCACTGCTATGGGATATCACCATAAATCTCCCATTGACGCTATAGGAGACAGATTCATCTTCAATGATAGGGAGACTGCAGCAATGTCTGTTGCAACAGCAGTGGGCGGGTGCCAACTCCTTATCATTAACAAACTCTCAGGAAAAGAAGGAGCAGCCATCTCGTGGGCGTCACCCACTACAAGGGCTGTGGGAGTCATAGGTGGGGCCTCTCTTGGCCTTGGGGTGGCAGGCTTACTGGGGAAAGTAGGTCTTGGAAGAACTGTTTCTGCAGGGCTCATGGGGTATGGCATGTCCACCCTGATCAGCATCGGCCTCCCGATTCTTCTCAGTACATTTACGGGGAGCGGGGCGAGGGGCAGTATCACCTGAGAGGCTCTAGAACATATCTTCCGTCCCTCGTAACCTGTGGGGGGGGGTAAGTCTACCCCCTCAGGAAAATAGAGTGCTCTGATAGGCTCTACAGGGGTCTGGTGATAAGGTGTTTTCCACACTCTCTTCTCCATCCCTTGCGGGGGCCTCCGAAGGGTGCGTGTCCCAACTATTTATCTCATCTATTTTTGCCTGCATTCGAGCAATACAGTCTGGATCAGGCTCCCAATCAAAGTACCCCTCTGCCATCACATGAACCCCGCGAGGTTTGAAGTTGAAACGAGGGATGCATCTGCGATGTGCCTGCTCCACAAGCCGGTCAGAATAATCCTCAGAGGCGATTACATCAGGATTGTTGCAGAGCACATGGCTATACATCCCTGCGATTAGAGGGTCATTCTTAACTGCCTCTGCATACGCACACCAATGACATCCCAAGTTTTCTTCTAGCACTATCTCTCCTGAGGCCACTTTCATCCAGTGGGCCACAAGTTCTGCGCGATCCATTCGGGGAGGGACGACCCTATCCCTCCATGAGGTCTGTGATTTCTTTGAGAGAGGTTGAGATTCAAAAGGATTCTCAAACCCCCTCTCTATCATTAGAGACCTATTCTGAGCCCGATTAAGGAAGTCGGACATGGTGCAGGCATCTTCCCTCATTGCTCTTCGCCTTTCTTGGGGAGTAATGTGGGATTTAAAGACACATACCTGAATGTCTTCCTTGAGCCGGGGCTGCGTCGATCAATATCGACCTTATCTAACAACACTCTATCTTGAGTGTATTGGTATAATGCGCCCCCAATATCCCTCGCTGTACATTTCCCCTTGCTCTTTTCTATTGCCCACCGTTTAAGGGTGCAGACCTTGACTCTTTGACCAAGGCGGAGTGCAGGGTATGATATCACAGTATGCCTCGCAACCTCCATGCCTTCTGTCATCGGACGCCTCCTACGTGTAGGGATTTGGATTAGGCGAGGGGTGAGTGTATCACATTTCTGTTGATACGCATCTTCTAATACGGCTCTCAGTGTCGCAGCCATAGAAATAGAGTTAGATTTCGCAAAATCTCGCAAATATCTTGGGAGCGCAATAGAGGTTTGCACATAATCTTGTGGCTCCGCAGGTTTTTCATGACACTCAGTGGGTGTAGGCATATCACATACCTTACCTTCTAGACATATCAATTTAACGATGAGGTTCATCTCCCTCTTGCGCCTCGCCTCCATGGAAAATTGAAATTTTTCAGAAGTTGACGGCCCTCAATCAGAAAATAAAATACCGCTCCGGCAAGTTGGGATCCCATTTTTGGGGTATCTGATAGAGAATGAGAGCAAAAGAAGGGCTAAAAATCCCCCGAGATACCTTCACATGTACTTATTATAAGGACCGGAGAAGGCTATTTTTAGGGGAGGCCTCCGTTTACCCTGAATCGTAACAAAAATAGTGGAATCCCGGAACCCAACTTGCCGGAGTGGCGGATTTAGAGTCCAAATTGGGCTCTAAATATTTTATAAACGGTTTGAGTATGTACGGGACACCGGGGAGCCCGGAATGGCCACGAAAGTGTACTTCCTCCCGGTGGTCTTTCCCCCCCCATACCCTGTGCTTTTTTCGAGTTTCTTTCCGATAATAAGTTTCTTGATCACTCGATCAATCTCAGCACGAGAGTGCTGTTTTGAATACCGATTATACGCCCATTTCTGGAGCGAACCAATTTTCAAACGGTCCCCTGCTTGGAGTGCGGGATGTGATAATATCTTCTCTGCGAGTTCGGCCTCTCTCATCTTGGATTCTGCTTTTGCGGGGTCAGCGGTCTGTTCAGGAGTGAGTACTTGGAGGAGATCGGGCAGTTGAGTTTTTACACATCCGCCTGCGATGATCTCAGCCCCCACTTCGGCAGGGATCACATCCCATGCCTGTGCATATGTGGAATCCACACTCGCAGCGACTTGCATGATATGTGTTGGATTAACCTTGCGGGGGATTCGAGTGATGGAATCTGCGATGTACATGAGATCTGTTTCGTCGGAAACTTCCACCATGTGCATCTTTGAAGATGCTTCTGCGTTGATAAAATCAAAGTCCTCAGAGGCTATGACTATGGCCTTGGCTTGATCCTCATAATACCCTCGGACCGGGGAGATCCTGAGGACACCGTTGGTTGTTTCATCCGTAAGCAGGCTGTTTTTAGTCTTAATCATCTTGTATAATCTGCGTTTCACAACCTCTGGATCCCCTTCGGCTCCATACTCTATGGCCTCCATCTGAGACTTGAGTGCGGCGATGGAGGCATTGACATAAGGCTGTGCGAAGGTGCATGAGTCTGCAATGAGGAGGTCGATCTTAGGGACATCGATCCCACGAGATATTCTAGAGTTAGAGTAGAATATCATTGATGCGCCCATCAACCCTCCATACAAGTCAATAGTGGGGAGACCATGTTTCCTCCGAAGCATCACGGCGGTATCCGATGATGTGCGCTCCTCAAATGCGGTCTGATGCTTCTTGCTAGCAGTGAGCGTTAACCGGGGGATCCTCCATGAGTTCCCGTTGTCAATGGTGTCTATTGCTCGGACTAACTGGCGGAATATCTTCCTCTCTTGATTCTTCTTCTCGCTAGAAACCCTGTAAACCACGAAGTTCTCCCCGTAAGGAAACTTCTGGATGTGTAGTTTGGCAATGTGGTCATTCCATTCCGGGCCGTATTCCTTGCGAGCCATCTGCTCTGCAAAGAGTTCTCCTCCAGTAAACCCGACGATGAGGTATTGTTTGGCTTCAGAGGGCGTCCTTATGATCTTGCTCTCGTCTGCTATGAGGTAGAGGGTGGCGGGGTTGCCATTCTCCCAGAAGACCATGTTTGCTTTGTTGGGGAACAGCATAGCCTCAGTGTACTCGACAACACCATCATCGTCAGACGCAACATCAATGCCGTGGCTATACTCCTCTATGGCCTCTATCACTGCAAGCCGATCATAATATGATAACCCCTCAAACTTGCCGCTGAGTTGCAAGAGGATGGTTTTCTTGAGCCACTCACGAGTTTCCACTGCATACTTCACAGGGTGCTCGTTACGTGCGACCTTCGCAATAGCCTCTTCTATTGCTTCATAGTTACTAATGACTGTCAGAATAACTTTATCTTCATATGTTTGGCGATTCTTGACTTCTATGGCCTCCTTTATCTTTGCGTACGCTGCGACAATGTTTGTAAGTTGGGACTTGATAATGAATGTGGTCACACCCCCAACAAACCCATATTCTAAGAGAGATACTGTCTTTGGGGCGTAAAATTTGAAAACAGTATCCTCATCTAAAACCATTAGGTCTCTGGTACCTACGTTGGTAATTTCATCCAATTCAGTGGTGTAGTATGGCACAGTGAATATGAAATCGGCCTCATCTGCTCCTATGCGGAGAGCATAGTATGGGCAAAGCCATGTAGGGATGTTGGATGAGACCCGCACATCCTCATCAGCAGACAGAGACCCCGGTAATGGCTCATCGCTATAACAGAGGTACCCGTCCATCTTGAGGCGGTCGCAAACTGCTCTCTCTGCCTGCTCCTCGGTCGGTCTGCGGGGGTCTGCATTCTCATCCCACTGGCTCCTGGGCCTCAGGGGGCAGTGGAGACAATTGAATTTCCTCCCGCCGTTGTCTGTATGAGTACAACACCGCTGTTTGCCTTTTAACCACACAGCAGTCTTATCAGGGGCGAGACGGTGGAATGTCTGAAACTGCTGTGCGATGATGTCGTGGTTTGCTGTGACATAGATTCCGTTTCCTGCCGCTGCAAGTTGAGTGAGTGTCCAATGGGACTTCCCTATACGGGGCAGCCCCCTGAGGTGCACATATTTGTAATCAGGCAGGACTGTGGGAAAATCTGAAAGATGGAACACCCCATCGCCAGTGATGTATCCCTCAGGAACTTCGGATGTGCTAGAATCCTCGCCTTTAAGTTTCGCTCTGACCTCGTTTGAAGTATGCAACTCGATTTTCTTCTCGTTTGCTTTGAGCGTTGCAAGATCATTCATGAGGTCGAGGTAAGGATGGAACTCATAATCCCGAACTGCTTTAGAGATAGTGAGTTCGATGTAGTCCTCTCTGTCTGTTTTATCTGAAGAACGGTATGCTCTTAGGATATGAGCAATAGCAGAGTCATCAAAGCCCCATGCTCGGAGTCGCCAAGCCGCCTTGAAATCCGCACGGCTGCGGTCACTCTCAGTCGCACCAAGGAGCATTTTGTCAAGTAATTCATCTCGTGCTCGAATGGTGGTGAGGTTCACACCAAGGTCATTGTAAATATCATTTCCGCCACGAATGTTCTCTAATGGGCGGATAGTGACTTGCCTCATTTTATGGCGTTTTTTATTGATCTCAGTGTCGAGGGAGAGCCATCCGGGGAGGCGATCTTTTGAAACCTCTTTGAATGGTCGAGATGAGAGCATCCGGTATGTGCCATTCGCCTCAGGTGTAGGGATCTTGCCTTTCTTTTCATCATCCTCGGAGGTCTTAGGGACATGAGATCCTGGCGCAACGACGTACATCTTATGGCAGCGGAGTTCCCCAGCATGTCGCCCATTATACATCAGATTGGCGTTGGTAAGCGAACCGTCATTCACTGCATAAACATGGTACCCTCCCTGACGGGTAATTGATATCGGGAGCCCGTATTCTTTAGCAAACTCAAAGATCTGCTCCTTGGGTACTATTGTGGTACCGATCCCATCTTCGGGGTTCTTCGCAATATCAAAATCAAACAATGCCAATGTGGGGTTCTCATGGTCATTGTAAGCAAGGATGCCAATGTTGCCCCAATTGTTTGCAAGGAAGTCTGTCGCCCTCTTCCTACTCATGACAAATTTGGGACGGGGGATCTCTTTCCCATTATTGTCAATGGTATACATCGGCTTACTGGTAGCAGGGATCTTAGTGTGTCTCCGCAATGGAATGTAATACACGTTCAGATGTTTTCCATCTGGGAGTGTAGCATTGAAGGCATCTACAGCATCTGCAAAGGCAATAAAATCAGAAACACTTAAGTAGTTAGGGAGCCTATTTAGCATGTTGGTGTCGCCTCCTTTGCTGTCCCCTTTGTCGCCGGTACTGGCAGATTGCCAGTCGTTGCGTCCAGCACCCGCATGAAAAAGGGAATCATGAAGGTGTGGTCCGAGGGTAATGAGTGACTGACACCACACTGGCATAATCTCACTTTCGACAACCCCGTGCGGTGCAACGTCTGGGGTAAAACCCCTTGCCATTTGTCAAGGGCCTTGCAGGTTCGTGGTAGTGCCTGTTTTAAGGCCCTTTCCATTCTCCTAGACATGTTAAAGCAGTCCTGTGATCTGTTTTTGTAATTCATACTCTGTAACCTCCGATATGGGGATTTCACGAAAGATTTGTAAGTGGGGTAACTCGAAAGTAGTGCGTCTGAAGATAAAAATTTGTTGATCGAGAGTCTGTACTCACAACTGACTGTGGTAATGTTCTGCCATCGCAATGAACTCCTCTGCATAATCTAACAACACCTCTTTCTTGAATTTAGTAACTCTGGCTTCCAAACTAGGATTTTTCTCTGGATAGGGGCAGAGATTCACAATTACTCCCACATCTGGGAATTGGGCGTGCTCGGGGGACTCTTCCATCATCAGACCATACGCCGCCAATTGGAGACCGTAACTATCATGTACCACTGGAGATGTTTTGAGATCTACGATGGCGAGTTGAGAATTGCCAAGTTCGTCGATGAGGGGGCATCTTAGGTCTGCTTTACCCGCAAAGCCATATCTGTCACTTATGAGGGTAGATTCGACTATCCGGGGGTACCCGACTTCTTTCTCAAAGCCTGATTGCTCCCATTGATATGCTATGATGTCCACCAAGTCACATAAATCTGGCGGGTACTCGCTGTAGGGGATGTCTGGTAACTCGATAGTCTCATCAACAAGGGAGTTTAGAACTCTGAAATGGCCCACAGTCCCTACAACTTGGCTTTTCTTGACGATGGCTACCCAATCCGGGTTTTTCGCTCTCCATCTCGCCAGCCCTGCTTTCTTCTCTGCAGGGGTTTCTGCAGTAAGGATTGTGGTGACGGACGGGTACATCTTCCCATCCTGCTCATAGAAGTGACCTATTTCTCCGGTTTCAGGGTTGGATCCATGGCAGATAGCCATCTCAGATCACCTTCTTGATATAACAGTCCACATATTGGCCGGGGGCAAGCCCGATGAGTCGCCCGTTGGTCTTGGGGACTGTGATGTAATAATTGTGCTGCTGCACCTTCGCAACGAATTTGTGTGGGGCCGGTAAGAGAGTTTCCTGGTCCACGGAGGTGATCTTCACTTCAACAAACCCTCCGTGCTCAAGTCGGGCGGCACGAGCCGCCACCGCAGGGATATCAAGCCGCAGATTGGGCCTGAGTTTCACGGTGATGGGGATAATCGGGCAGGATTCCTGCTCGTCGCTTTGATTGGCTGATTCCATACAAGATTATATGGATTCGGAAGGTATTTATACTTACCCCGCCAACAAGGTAAGTAGACGAGTCGGGAGCGAGGAGGGGGTTCTGCCCCCTTCGTCTCGTCAACCGCCGTCTTTGACGCAAAGAGCGTAAATGGAGACAGATGCTTTATGGCAAAGAAAGTAGCAGAATTGGAATTGAGTGCGTTCATCACTGAAGTACAGAACTATGACTCAGACCTCTATACGGAGTGTATGGCGAAAGGCATAGACGTACAGAAGATTCTTGCCGCCCAGAAACCCGCCTGCGATGCCCTGAGTGTGCGTGCAGGAGTATCTATCGCACGGGGTCGGTTGCAGAAGGAACTCTCAAATCTCACTGCAGAGTACCTGACCGGAGTGATTGTAGGGTCAAATGATCGCTACAATAAGAAGTCCCCGATCAAGATCGCTATGCTCTCTCCCGCTGGGAATCACTTTGAACTTTCTACCTTTGATGCCCGTGCTAAGATGGGAGGCACTAAGGTGGATGTAGTGTACCCATCCATTGCAAAGATAATGGTAAAGTTCGATCAGAAGTGGGAGAACTACAATGTGCAGGAGTTTGCCTCAATGGAACCCGTGGGGCGTGCAGAACTCATTGATGCATTGGAGACTCTCGCAAAGACTCCGGGAGAACTGGGAATCCAGCATGAAAAGCATGTTGTTGTTGTAAAAGGCGTCATTTCGGGCGTTGTCCCTACACCTATCCTTGCATACGATGAGATAGAGGAGAAGTACTACAAAGCAGGGGAATTTGAAGTCCTCGAAGACCAGACAGGGCCAAAGGAAGGTAAATCATTCCCATGCATGGGATTCCGCCTGTTGGCAGAGAAAAACCAGAATGATACTCTCAACTATGTCACTGCCACTATTGGAAAGCAGCGTTTTGGCCATCCCGTAGTGGATATCGGGGATCTGCTCCCTGCATGTGAGCAGGCAGTGCAGGCGATGCCAGAAGACCCCCGTGAGCAGACATCAATGGTGGGGGACAGTGTAAAGGGCCTCATTGTATACATCGTAGGCTATATGGGTCAGATCGGGTCTGACCGGAACGACAACTACGAGGATGTTAACTACATCCGAATCAATGTGGACTGTATCATTGAGAGTGGTATGTTTGTTGGGGCGGATGGTCAGATAATGTCGGTAGACGACTTTGAGGGGGGGGATGAAAGCACGCCCGCACCTGAAGAAACATCTGTCGCTCCAGATGTAGAGCCTGCCCCTGCAAAGAAGGCTCCCGCAAAGACGGCCCCTGCAAAGACGGCCCCTGCAAAGAAACCTGCTGCGGACCCAGAGCCAGAAGCGTCTGAACCGGAGGTGAATCCCGCCAAGGAAGACGATAAGACGATCACGATTAGTATTCCTAAGATCAAGTCTCAGATTACAGGGTTCTGCAGGATCAGTGGCACCACCCCGGAGGAACTCAACCTCGAAGAACTCCACCCTGTGATCATGGATGGGAAAGTCCCGAAAGCAATGATCCAGTCCATCCTTGAGGATATGATTGAGGAAGAAAAGAATACCTCCGCATGAGATGATCATTCATGCGAACCTCCTCCGAAGGGGGATCCGCCTCCCCCTCATCTTTTGTAGATGCAAATGGCGATGCACTGTTTGATGCGAATGGGATGCCTATTTTTGACAAGTCTCGCCTCCTGAGCGAAGAATTCAAATCCTACCTATACACCTTGGACTTCCAAAAGAAGCCTGTGACGGATATGGGAGTAGGGGGTTACATGAAGGCTATCCGTCCATATCAGGCAGGGGGGTACACCGTAGAGCACTTGGCCACCCATGTCATGGGCGCAACAATATACTGTCAGGTGAGAGTGAGGATCACACTCCTCAGTGGCCGTGTATTTGAGTCCTTCGGAGATGCGGACAATAGGGGCACCCCCGACGGAGATACGTGTCTAAGGACTGCTGAGTCAGTAGCCTTCAAGCGTGCAGTGGGCCGTGCATTGAATATATCTCAAGTAGACTTCGGGAATGAAGCCTCTGCACCGAAACGAAGGCACGAGAACCTCCAAGACCCCGCCAGTGCTAAGACCGAGGTCAGGGGCATTGATCTTTCTAAGGCCAAACCTCATACGAGGGCGGGGAGAGGTGCAGAGTCTAAGCCCGCACAGGAAAAGCAGAGCGGGGGATTGTGGGATAGATGTCGCTGATAATCAAACGGAGCCTTTCCCGGCCCTATTATTTTTTGAAAGGGGAACTTGATCCTGTAATATTCAGGGCGCTCAAACGGGTTCTAACCTACATCCCCAAGGATCATCCTCGCCCCTATGGACGCAAATTAGCCCCTCAGGGAGAGGAAGGCGTTCTTGAAGAGTGCCTCCTATGCAGGGCTCAAACAGGGGAATGGTATTTCCCGGTAGGTGTACTGGACAGAGTACAGGAGGTGTTAGACTCAATTAATTACGACTACCACCTTGTGAATGATGTAGAACTTCCGGGGGATACCTTAGGCATAGAGTGGACAAGTGACAAAACGCTCTATGATTATCAGGAAAAGGCCGCAGAGATCACATACCTTAATAACGGGGGCACAATCAGTCTGCCTACAGGAGCAGGGAAGAGTCTGATAGGGCTTAGATTGATCTATGCTTTTGACCATCGGACGCTTATCCTAGTAAACTCCCGTGAATTGATGAAGCAATGGAGGGGCCTAGTCAATGAGAATCTTGGGATCGATCCGGGTATGGTCGGGGGGGGATTCAAAGAGAACTGGGATGACATCACAGTTGCGTCCATCCAGACCATCTCAAGCCGTCTAAAGAAGAGGAAAATGGCCTCTATTGATCTCAACTACCCCGTGCTTCTTCTCGATGAATGCCATCATACCCCCGCAAATGATGCGTACACGGTAGCGATGATGTACAACTCTCCAGTACGCATTGGCCTCACAGCGACCCCATATCGCACAGACGGGAATGAGATGAAGATCTGGGGGGCAATTGGGGACGTATGCGCTCGGATCACAGCAGTAGACCTTATCAAGATGGGGCGGCTCACCCCGCCTCGGTTTGTCATTCTCGACCCTCCGTATGTGAAGATGAGGAAAGTGAATGATTGGCAGGATGCTTATTACGATGGCATTGTGGCGAACCAGTACAGGAATAAGATGATTGTGGAAGCAGCGCAGGAGATGGTGAAAGAAGGAAACAAGGTGTACATCCATGTCGAAAGGATAGAGCACGGTGAGATCCTAGAGATTATGTTTGGTGAGGAAGTTCCGTTTATCCATGGATCCACCGCAAAGGGGGTACGGGATGAGATCATCCAGAAATTTGCAGATGGAGAGATAAAATGCCTTATTAGCACATTGCTGGGAGAAGGTGTGGATATCCCAACCATGACTGCCATTATTATGGCCGGGGGGCTTAAAACGCCGGTAGGAACAGTGCAGAAAGTAGGTAGAGCATTACGGTTATCTCCGGGAAAAACAGAGGCAATCATTGTGGACTTTAGGGACAAAGGACCGTGGTTGTCCAAGCACTTTCAGGAGAGAATGAACGTGTACCGGGAAACGTACGGGGGATATGTAGACAAAGGGGGCAAAAGGTGAAATTCCGGTAAACCCCGGTGTGCCGCCACTCACACCGGGGCCGGAGGACATATCGAAGCCAGAACCCAAATCATGCCAAGAGTGTATGGATTGTGCCGCCACTATTGTGGATCGGCACACCTCTGTTGGTTGTAAAGTATTTAAAGATTTTGTAAATCGGAGGTGAATTTAGAAATGCTAGATCTTGAGAGTTATAATGAGAAAAGGGGCATCTTCTCGCCCCTCATAAGTGCAAATGGTTGTGTCTGCGGCTATTGGTTGATGGGGAATGACTACCGGAATCGGACTAGGTACTATGGTGCATACCCCCCGTCGTACTTGAAGAGAATCAGGTTGCTATTCCCAGAGGAATTCGCTGAAGGTCAGATCCTCCATTGCTTTGCGGGGATGGTACAGGTTGATGATCCTACTCGTGAAACCACCTTTGATCTCAGAGATGATATTGATCCTCTCCCTGATGTCCAAGGCAATGCGGTAGAACTCAGCAAATACTTTGGGCCGGAGTCGTTTGATCTCATCCTTGCCGACCCTCCATATGGAGGCAATCATGAGAAATATGGGACTCCCCCCGTCAACAAGAAGAAGGTAGTTCAGGAATGTTCTAAGGTCTTGAAGGATGGGGGGCATTTGGTCTGGCTGGACACAATCATGCCGATGTGGGCAAAAGCGGACGGCTGGCGACTTGTGGGCACAATAGGGTTATGCCAGAGCACTAATCATCAAACAAGACTTGTGACTATCTTGGAGCAGAAATATGAGCGGAAACAGAGGTAAATTCAAAACAGCAATGGTGGATGTCCCCCACCAATTCTCAAATGCACGCACCGGGGGCTCACTCAAATCGGGGGCCTCTCAGAAGTACCCTGTGATGTCTTTAGATGAGGTGAAAGCCCTTCCAATCACGAGCATTATGGCAGACGACAGCCTGCTGCTGTACTGGACGCCTACCGCATTGAAGAAAGAGTCATTGGATGTGATCCAAGCATGGGGTTACAAATATGTAACTACCCTGTACTGGATTAAAATGCAGAAGAATGCCCCCGAAAAAGTAAAGATGGGGATGGGATTCAATGTCAGAAGTGCGGTGGAGGAATGTTGGATCTGCAAGAAAGGTAAAGTCCCAGCGCTCCGTATCCAGAAACCAAATGTGATATTTGCGCCCATAGGGAAGCATTCTGCAAAGCCAGATGAAGCGTACCAGTTCTTTGAACCTGCGATCTCTCGCCTTGATCTTGAACCAAAGGCAGATATATTCGCCCGCATTTCACGAGATGGGTGGGTACCCTTTGGGAATGAAATTGATGGGCTGGATATACGGTCTGCGATGCAAAGGTATAAAGGATATTAACCACGGGAATGGTACCAACTAGGAGAGGAGAGTGTAATGGGCCAAAATCCATTTTTACCGGGGGCACAACCTACCGGCGACGGCGAACTTGTACCGCTTGAACAGTATATTGATTTCCTCAAGGACAACCGGAGGAATGCAGCGGCGAGGTCATATCGGATGGCTCTCCGCCCGTTCGGGAGGTGGCTTGCGCAGAAGGGGCGGACGCTCGACACATTCACTCAGAATGATGTGGAGACATTCAGGCGGCAGATTGAGAATGCAAACTCATCGAATATGTTTTTCTATGCCATCCGAGGATATGCGAGGTACAGAACAGGAGCGTTAGACTTTGGCGATCCTCGTGTGGTCAGCGAGATGCAGAGGGCGAACCAGTTAAAACTGTTGAGGCCGGAGAAACCAATTCCTAACGACTCAAAGAAATATCTTACTTCTGAAGAACTTAAGAAGTTTTTAAAGAAGGTATATCAGGACACTCAGGATGAGGTACTATATTCGGCGTGTGTGTGTCAATTCTATTTTGGAGCCCGCCCAATTGAGTTATCATACCATTTGAGGTCTGGAGATCATGCTGCTAAGATCAACTGGAAAGACAATGAGATGATGCTTTATACTGCAAAACGGGGGGTGATGCGCTATTTGGCATGGCATGATGATATCTCACCATATCTAGAGACATGGTATGAAGCATTACCCGTGGATCTGCCGGGGGAGTGGCTGACTCGGAGGATCAGAAAATATACTGGGGGAGGGGTGAGGCTGAGAGCGTACACGGGTCGTTACTCTCTCCAGACCCACCTGAGGAAGGCAAGAGTGGATGATATGCTTATAGACAATATCATGGGCCACGTATCCTCATCGCCTGTTGCGGACATCTACACCTCATTTGATGCATTTCAGGATGATATCCGTCAAATAATGACTGACTCGCATTATATGATTGTTGATGGGGTGATCTGAGGATGGAGTTGAAAGAGGAAACTCTGAGTGTGGGGGCTGGATATGGCAGCCCTATCTGCTTCTTCATGGCGATTGCATTTTTCTGGGTTGCAGTCCTTTTTGGGGCCTCCCAGTCTCTGCTTGGGACACTATTGCCGTATAGGGTGGCATTAATCTCTTCATTTCTTTTTGTAATCTGGGGGTGCCTAATCCCTTGGTAGAGGGGCACGCCCCGAGAACGGGAGGTCAAATTTATATATCTAATCTACATATTCCCGAGTATGAAAGATGACGACTATTTTATTTTGAAGCAGACGGATGCAAAAGCCCAGGAGACCGGCCCGTATGTGCGGAAGGGGCGATATTTCTCAAGTACCTCTGCTGAATCTCAGCAATTCATCAAAGAGAATATTGATAAGATCGGCGAGGTGGTGTCAATTGTTGCATGTGAGGATGGGAGAGTCGATTTTGTAGGTACAAAAGGAACTCTCAGGCCGGATGGATTTGCAATAGGGTACATGGGGACCGGCCCCACTAAGTTGTATAATCTTATGGAGGATCTGGGGTTAGTGGAAAAAAGCACTGTTCGCAATATGAAAAAAGCAGTACACGATCCTGCAGATCCATTCTTTGGGTGCTGCCGGTTTCTTTACAGAGCGCCTGCAGACAAGAGGAAGTGACTGGGGGGGCCCCTTTTCTTTCTCCACTTGCGAACTACTAATGAAAAACTAATTTATTTTAAATTAGTATTTTCCTTAAATTCTTCATAGGGTATAAGTTTTGGAAGGTATTCTGTAAGCCCTTCTTCTTCGAGTTTCCCTTTGATCTCATCAAAGTCAACCCCGCACTGGGTCTCGACAACCAAATAAAGGACATCCTCAGGCTCAAAGTAGAATCGCCCTGAATCGCACTGGGTCGCCACTATTTCGTCCTCTGATTGCCATGCTGATGACTGGGCATGCCCCCGTACGAATTTCTCATCGATGCACGCACATTCGGGGCAGGTGTGTTCGATATGATCTACCACATTCATTGCATATAATGTGGATTCATCTTCTACAGGAGCCCCGGATGCGTACTGGGGGTAATATTTCATCCGTATACCACATGCTGACTGTGGCTTTTTCATAACCATAGTGACCTCTTTTCTATGTTTGGGGGTGTAGAGGTCGCAACTATCTAGATAATGCTCAGAGAAAGAGAGCACAGGGGGGCGGTTTGGGTCTTCATCGACATCAGCCGTATATGTGCCTCTAATCCACTTGTCTTCCCACGAATTGAGCCCCGATGAGTTAATGCAGCCTCCATGGATCAAACAATTGATGAGGTAATCGCTGTTGACCTTCCGGTAAAGCACATCTGGGAGGTCATCCACATTATGGCGTGCTTCTTCATGGATTCGGAGGATGGTAGCCTCGGACAATTGCTGTTTGACAACCTCTGCGATATACCCCATCCGGGCCAATTTCCTTTCATTCTCCTCTTGCTGGGCCTCACTGGGACTCTGAACAACCCTGTGCCTTTCTTCGAGGGGTTCATTGATATCAATATGCCAGTCATTGTACAGGTTAGCAATGATCTGGTCTTCATCTTTAAAATCAATTGAGCGGAGCAATCCCATATGGCCACTCCCCCCAAATAATGCAGTATCTAATGAGAGTGATTTAGAATCTGATTTGCAGAACACACGAGTCTGAGATGTGCGGGCCTCTGGATCTCTCAGTTTAGTAACAAGACAAGTCATAGGGGATTGAGGAGAATCAATGAGGGCCACATTGGAGGCTGAGTGAGTGGGGCCGACACGCATTGAAGCGATATTGTGTGCCCCCCGATCTAGTGTGAGTACGACTCCCTTGGGGTTGTAAAAATAGTGGCCCTCAGGAGATTCGTCATCAGGGGCGGAGGGGTCTTTGGTATGGAGCATAGCGCCGGTGCCATTGGTTTTCACCCCTACAACATTTTTAAGAATTTCAGATGTCTCGAAAGTATGTGCCATGGATGAACATACTTCTTTCAAATCAATATATGTTATGGCATATGCGGAAGCAATATATCCCAGAATGCGTACACTTTGGATAACAATTGTAGGCGAGGAGAGGGGAGCATGGGCTGGTTATTCAAAAAGATTGAAGGGGAGTTATATGTCAGAGACCTCAGAGGGTATAAAACCTATCTGGAGGCCATGATTGCAGCAAAGGAGCGGTGGAAGCAAGGATATGCCGTCCAAATTGCAAGGGGGCGGTTCCGATGGCAAGTATGGCGGGCTCAGACCTCTTCTAGCAAAGGGAAATGAAATATACATCTGGAGCAGGATTATGATCATGGCAAATGATGTGGGCCTCCCTGAGGCATTTAGAGCCACAATAGCATTGGAAGAAGCACATCACCAGTGGTATTTTTTGACAGAGGAGAAGATCAACTTTGTCAGGCACGTAGAATGGATTCTGGAGAGAACCACTTGTATGCAGAAAGCCGCATTGAAATGGGTATTCTCGGGGATCCCCGCAGAGACGGCGATGCAGTGGGGGAGAGCCCACATAGCAGAAGAAGGGGAATTGCTCATATCCGACCTTAAAGATGTATATAGGGGGCCCATAATGGCCCCGAACAGGGATGAGCGCTCAAAAGAGAACCTGCCTGCAGAGGCTGAAGTGATCACTCTGATTGAGAATATGGCTGAACTGTCAAAGACAATCTCTACAGGTGTGAAGGCATGGGCCCAGGACAACAGGGTAGAGCCGGGGACTATGGTTCTGGCGGCATTTATTGAAGATGTGTGCCTCATCCAGAGAACTTTGATTGCAGAGGTGTGGTCAAAGCCGAACGACATCCGCACAGCATTAGATCGTGCATATCCTGCTATGTTAAAAGCCACATCTCAACTGTGGGGGAAGATCGAAGAGATGTGAATTTGGGGAAGGTTGAGATGAAGATAGATATTGAGGGAGACAGAGGGATCAAGAAGGCCGCATTTGTTCAGGCATATCTCTTCGAGCATGAAGAAGCCTATGTGTCTGAACTGTACCGAGCATGGAGGAAGTTTAGAACCGCCACATACCAGAAAACAGGGACTGTGAACAGCATGCGGCAGTTAGTGAAGAAGATGAAGGATGATGGGCTCATAGAGGTGGCCCGCATAGAAACTGTGCCTGAGGAGCCCCATCTATTCCCCCGACATTACTACCGACTAACTGAAAAGTCATTTCAGTTTCTTTGATAAAGGGAAAGGTCTAAGGGTATGATTTCCCTTTCGCCTCCTCCATCCTGAAGATATCAAGTCGGTAATTGTATATAGGTTCCAGGGAGATTATCTATTATGATTTGCGCAGTAGTAGGACGGTACGGAATAGATTTGGATAAGGCTGGCGGATACGTAACATATCGTGAGCCCTCTGATGCACAGGGTTGCTTTAGGATAATCTCAATCTCAGGCATCGAGGATGTGATCAATCGCCGGAGGTCTACAACTCCTGTATATCTGTATAATCCTGAAACTGACCGCTCCCTGAAGGAGGCGGCGGCGACCCACACCCCTGTGGCGAAGTGGGCCATCAAAGGAGTGGCCCCGGAGTCCCTGTATGGGGAGGTGCAGGAGGGGATGTATCTGATAGGCGATGATTCAGTGTGTATTGTTTCCAGCGACTTAGAGATCGCACTAATAGGCATTCCGGGCGACGGCATGGAGCAGGGGATAGACGGCCTCCTGCTTGAGACTCCTCACCCGTCCAGAGCATGCACATTTGGAATGCAGCAAGCATCCTAATCCTCCCAGCAGCGCTCTTTCCCTGACCCCCTATTTTATCTGTCCCTCCAGGGTATTGTCCGTCCATTAAGGATCGTGATCCTTGGAGGATCCTCTGATTGCCCTCTAGCATAATTCTGGATCGTCCGATTACGTCCCCTTAAGGATCGTGATCGGGATGTTATCCTCCAGTAAGGATCGTGATCGGTGTATTATCTTCCAGCAAGGATCCAGATCGTCCGATGACCTCTCATTAAGGATCGTGATCGATGTATCATAATCCAGTAAGGATCGTGATCGCCGCATTATCTTCCAGCAGGGTTGGAGGCCAGAGAATAGGCTTCTAGGAGGGCGCAGCACCCTCCATTAAGGATCGTGATCGTGCCTTGATCTCTCAATAAAGATCGTGATCGGTGCAGGATCATGGATCATGAACCATCTGATTTGAGAGCGTCAAATCCCGATCCAGACGTTACACTCTACCAGATGTGATCAAAAGTGATCATAAATAGATCGGGGATCAACAATAACATAGCAAAATGAATCCTGATTCGAGAATGCGTGAAGAAATGCGTATAGATAGGATAATGCCTATTAACCGACACGCATATATGCGCGGAGATCAAAAATCTGATCAGTCTGATCGGCGGCCCCGGCCCCGGTCGGCCCCGGCCCTCACAGGCGGCCACAGACGGCCCCGGCCCGGACCCGGTGATGAATCATCCCGGCCCCCCGGCCCCGGCCCCTTCTAGGGGTGTTTTTGGGGCTCTCAGGGGATCAGGGGATCAGGGGATCCCCGGTCCCGGACGGCTCCGGCCCCGGTCCCGGTCAGACAGGAGAAAAACAACCATGGCAAACACTGAGAAACCACAGACAAAGACCGTGAAGCCTACAGAAGACCCGATTGAAGCAATGGAGAAGGGTCTACCTCTGATAGTTCCTGCGAACGCAGTAGTAGAGTTTTTCCGGTATGCGGAAACCTCGAAGGGCGGCCAATACAAATACATCCAAGAGAGGGAACTGCCAAAAGCAATCCTTGAGGCGGCCCCTTACCTGAAAGGAACGCAGAAGCCCGCACTGTTCAATGAATACCGGGGGAATCCGGGGATCTACCTCGCAGGAGCAACAATGGATGCAAGGGGCTTTCAGAATCCAGAGAAGACGCTTAAGCGCTTCGCATTAGTGTTAATACCAGTAGAATGATAATACTTTCCTTTTTTATGCCTTTTTCATTGTTCAAATCCGAATCCCGGCCCGTATTGGGCGACAAAACCGGCACGTTTATATAAAACGGCCTTCAAACCTCTTTTCACGCCCCGGCGGTTCAAAAACGGCCCCCGGCGGCCAGAATTACCCCCCGGCGGCCCCGGCCCCGGCCCGGACGACCCCCGATTCATGATCGGCGGCACGCCCCCGGCTCCCCGGCCCCGGTATCATCTTCGGTGATCCACTCCCCCGGCCCCGGCCCTCACAGGCGGCCACAGACGGCCCCGGTACCCCCGGCCCCGGTGGATCATCGCCCCCTGATCACATATCGGATTCTAGACCCTTTCTAGGGCTTCTGAAGCGATCAGGTGGTCGGGGATCACCCCGGTCCTTCCCCCCCCCCCCCCTCGCCCCTTACCCCCGGCGGCCCCGGCCCCGGTGGAACCCCTACATAGGGGAGAGCATAGGGGGAGAGCATAGGAAAACCCCCCCCCATGTGAACCAATGTATTGGAGTAGATAATAATGACAATGAAGAAAGAATGTATTGAATCCATACGATATATGGTGCAGTGCAAAGATTGTGTCAATGCAAAGCGGCACTCTTACTATCTTACCAAATGCAATGTGGACGGTAAGAGAGTATCACGTAACAAGCACATATACTGTGATTCTTTTGTTGCCACAGGGAAAGCAAAGAAAGAGGCACAGGATGAGGGCATTGCAGTAACAAAGACAGGAGCATGGGACAAATATGATGCACCGGCATATGTCAATGTGAAAGCGAGGGGATAACAATGCCTATGAATATGTGGAGAGGACAGGCGTTCATGGGCAAGCGCTATAAGGGGTACTATGAATTGGCAAACCGTACCAAATACTCTCCCCTTTTGGATAAGTGTAACTTTAGAACGGCACTGGAGATGGTAGGCGGAGAGAGTGACAGTGTAAAGGTTATCAGGACTGCAATATTCAGTGGAGGGTGTGTAGAGGTTATACTGATAGATAGCAAAGACAAGGCATTGGTACGTAAAGGCAATGAGATCTATGGGCAATTGGCTATGCATATCCCGCTTGATCCAGAGGAATATCAAAGGCGGTATGATGCAATCAGAGAGGAATACAAACAGGATATCATTGCACACCCCAGCAGGTGGCTAATAGATTGTGCAATAGAGGATGGGTATTCCTCTCTGGATGCCTATCTCGATGACCTTATGAAGTATATCTAACCCCTATCTTTTAGAAAGCGGCGGTTCGTGACCGCATAGGGGTTTGCTCTGTATGCCATGCCGGAGGTGTGGTGTGCAGGGCCAAACCTAAAAAAACACAAAGGAGAGACATAGAAAATGGCAGAACTTGTTGAATTCAACACCCTTTCATGCACCGCAAAGGGTACGGCAAAGCAGTACAACCACCCGATAACCATTGAGGATATGGAAGCAATGGCCGTTGACTGTGGTTTCCCACAGTATATCCCTGTCGCTAGGAGCGGCGCAAAGTGTGGCCAGAACCTCAAAGGGTCTGACTTCCCCTATGCAGGAAACGTGGAGATCACTGCATACAATGCCGCTAAAACGGCATAATCTCCCTTTTTCACATTTTGGTGGGCATTATGATTGGAATAATGGCAATATCTAAGAATGAAA
>Ga0172377_10000146_pt1 | contig 60595 bp, 64 predicted proteins | sample Pumphouse3metaG_FD_119749 | JGI IMG/M metagenome (GOLD analysis project Ga0172377, IMG submission 119749) | Leachate microbial communities from a municipal landfill in Southern Ontario, Canada - Pumphouse #3 metaG | ecosystem: Engineered > Solid waste > Landfill > Unclassified | place: Canada...
AGTTTGAGGGAACAATTTCGAGTGGAGTATTTACAGGTGGCGGTAAAAAAGCTTACATAAATTTAGGTTCAAATCAAGAAAAATATTATGTACAAGCTTCTGGTTCATATTTAACAAGAGATAATTATCCTTTATCAAGCGATTTTACTCCTACAAATCTACAAGATAAAGGTAAAAGAGTCGAATCAGATACAGAAGATAAAAAAATAAATTTAAAATTTGGATATACACCAAATGATACTGATGAATATGCAATTAATTATATAAATCAAAAAGCTGATAAAGGTGTACCTTATACCGTTTATCAAAGTGATTTAAGACCTAATGCACCATATTGGGATTGGAATTATTGGGATAAAGAGAGTATATATTTCTTATCAAAAACTGATTTTAGAAATATATATTTAAAAACTAGGTTTTTTTATGATAAATTTAAAAACTCTCTTTCAATGTTTAATGATAAAGCACATACAATTTATGGATTTGCTGGTGTAGGAAATCCAAGTTGGTATGATGATGATACAAAAGGTTTTTCTACAGAAATAGGGCAACTAAATAGTGGAAATAATAATATAAAAGTAGCCCTCCCTTCATGCTAAAGAAGATACTCATACAGAGGGAGGTGCTAATCAAGCTCAGAAATATGAAATGAGTGTTTACACTTATTCTTTTGGTCTTGAAGATACTTATAAATTTAATAATAAAACTAGATTAATAATCGGTGCTAGTTATGATAAAGATGATGTTCAAAAAGCAGACAATACAAATTATGGTTCATCTGGAAGTTACGGTACAACGCCAAATGGTACAGATATTATGGGTTTTGGTACACAAAAAGAGTTTGACAATGGAAAAGCCACCGCACTTAATCCAATGGCTAAACTTCAATATGATATTGATGATACATTGGGAATTTATGGAGGCGTTGCTAAAAAAACAAGATTTCCAAGTATAAAAGATAGATATTCATTTAAATTTAAAACATATATTCCAAATCCAGATTTAGAACAAGAATCAACTATTAATTATGAAATTGGATTCAAAAAAGATTTCCAAAATTCTACATTAAAAGGAAATATTTTTTATGCTGATGTAAAAGATTTTATACAAAGTGATTATGTAGATGTTTATTTTGGAACAAAAAAACAATTACAACTACAAAATATTGGAGAAGTATCTCAAAAAGGTTTTGAATTAGAATATACGCATGACTTTGAGAATGGTTTATTAGTTGAGGGAAGTTATACAAGATTATTACTTGAAGATAAAAATGATTTAGTAAAAATAACAAATGTTCCTAATGATAAACTAGCAATGGCTGTAAATTATCAACCTATAAAAAGTCTTACAACAAATTTAAATATGCAATACTCTTCTAGTAAAAAAACAAATGCAACTGCACCTTATGAAGAAACAGGAAGTATGGCTGTTTGGGGTACAAAAATCATTTATGACATAACAAAAGAGCTTAGTTATGATGTGGGAGTAAGTAACTTATTTGATAAAAATTATCAGCAAGATTACGGATTTCCAGAAGCTGGAAGAATTCTATATACAAACTTAACTTATAAGTTTTAAAATGAAAACAGCACTTTTCTGTCTTTTTGAGAATTGGGAAAACAACTATCAAAAAGCAATAACAGACCAAGTTGATTTGGTTTGTTATTGTGAAGATTTAGGCTTTGACGAAGCGTGGTTAACAGAACATCACTTTAATAATTTTAGTGTAATTCCCTCTCCTTTAACTGTGGCTTCTTATCTTTTAGGAAAAACAAAATCAATAAAAATTGGAACAGCAGCAATTTTACTTCCTTATTATAATCCTATTAAATTAGCAGAAGAAATAGCTGTTATTAAAACTTTTGATGAAGATAGATTTTTATTTGGTATTGCAAAAGGAGCATTCGCTATTTACGATAAAACATTTAAAGCAAATGCCATAACCAATAGAGAAGTAATGTTTGAAGCAAATGAACTTATACATAAACTTTTAGAAGAAGAGAATGTAACATTTAATAAAAACTTTTTCTCTTGTAAAGATATAACCATTCGTCCTGATGTAAAAAAAAATATTCAGACTTTTATTGCCTCACAATCAGAAGAAGCTATAAAACAAGCAGCAAAAAATGCCTATGGACTTATTGGTAGTTTAGCAATTTGTAAAAATGAAATAAAAAATATCTTTGATTTATATAAAAGTTTCAATCCTATAAAACCTTTATCATATAGACTTGCAAGGGGAATAAATATAGGTTATGACAAAGAAGAAATTATAAATGAAACACGATATTGTGCAGATATATTTCTAAAATCTATGATTGCATCAAAAGATACAAATCCAGCTCTAGTAAAACTTTTAACAAATGAATATGTTGATATTAGAAACAAACTTTTTGATAGTAATAAAATCCTTGAAAATGCAATTTATGGAACTCCAAAAGAGTGTATAAAACAAATTAAAGCTTTAAAAGAAGAGTTTGAAATAGAAGCTATTTTACTAAAACCTCTTTGTAGCTCAACAAAAAAAGCAAAAGAAATATTAAATTTATATGCAAAAGAGGTAAAACCTTATGTTTAAAATTCTAATTCTAACTTTTAGTTTATATTTATACAGTAATGCTTTAGTTTTTGAAGATATGTTTGGTGAACAAATAGAAATCAAACCAAATATTCAAAAGATTTATGCTTCAAATCCTGTACTTTTATACTCTTTATATGCAGTTGATAAAACAAAAATTGCTGGATTAAATTTTCCTTTTTCAGAAACTGAAGCTAAATATTTAGATGAAAAAACTATTAATCTTCCAGTTCTTGGAGGTTGGTTTGGACAAGGAAAAACTCCAAATAATGAAATGATTTTACAAATAAATCCAGATGTAATTTTACTTTCAGTTACAACAAAAAAACTTGGAAACCAAAAAATCAAAGAAAGTTTAGGTGGAGCTAAAAATATTCCGCTTATATATCTTAAATCAAATAGTTTAGAAGAGCTAGTTGATTCATTTTCATATATAGGAACACTAACTAATCAAGACCAGCGAGCAAAAAAGTTAGAAGAATATGGAAAAAATACTCTAAATTTAGCTAAAGAAATTTCTTTAAAATCAACAAAAAAACCAAAAATCTATTATGCTGAAGGTAAAAATGGTTTAGAAACAGAATGTGATACTTCATTGCATTCAGAACTTATAAATCTTGCAGGTGCACAAAATGTTCATAAATGTGAGGATACTAATCCTTTTGGAAAACAAAGTATCAATTTTGAACAAGTTCTTGGATATAACCCTGAAATAATTTTGGTTTATGAAAAAGAATTTTATCAAACAATTTACAAAGATTCTAAATGGAAACACATCAATGCTGTAAAAAATAAACAAGTATATTTTTTACCAAAAGGTCCATTTAGCTGGTTTGATAGACCACCATCATTTATGAAACTTCTAGGACTTAAATGGTTACTAAGCATTTTTCATCCGGATATATATCAACTAGATATTAATCAAGAATCAAAAGAGTTTTATAATCTATTTTTAAATATGCAATTAAGTGATGAACAATTAAATGAAATTATGGGGAAAAATCTTGACTAAAATAGGTTTTATAGTTTTAACTCTAATTTTAATAGCTTTTATGAATGGCTCACTATTTGTGGGAAATTATGAAATAAGTTTTGAAGAATACCTAATGTTTTTAAATCAACTTTTGGGTTTAGAATCGAATCTTAGCTTAGAAAAATATGAGATGTTACAAAGTGTTATTTTTGAAATACGATTACCAAGAATAATAGCTGCTGTGATTATAGGAGCAACATTATCCATTTCAGGAGCAGCCTTTCAAGCAATGTTTGTAAATCCTTTGGTTTCTCCTGGAATCTTGGGTGTTTTATCAGGAGCTTCATTTGGAGCAGCATTAGGAATGGTTTTAGGTTGGAATTGGTTTTTTATCAATATTTCAACTTTTATTTTTGGAATGTTGGCGGTTTTATTGGCACTTAGCATTTCCTTTATCTATTCGAGTGCCAAAAATATGATTATTTTGGTTTTAGGTGGAATTATTAGCAGTTCTTTATTTTCTGCCTTGTTATCAATAGTAAAATATACAGCTGACCCATACAATGCACTTCCAGCAATTACCTATTGGCTAATGGGAAGTTTGTCTTTTAGTACTTCTACCATGGTTTGGAATTTGAGTATTCCCATGCTTTGTGGAGTTTTGATTTTACTTTTCTTCTCAAAATATTTAAATGCTCTAAGTTTAGGTGATGAAGAAGCAAAAGCATTAGGTGTTGATACACTAAAAGTGAAAATCATAGTTATTGTAGTTGCAACATTTATAAGTGCTTTAAGTGTAATACTAGCGGGAATTATTGGTTGGATTGGTTTAATTATTCCTCATATTGCAAGGCTTTTATTTGGAGCAGATAATAAAATTATTTTACCAATTAGTGCTTTGTTGGGAGCAATTTTTTTACTTATGGTTGATAATGCTTCAAGAATTATATTTAGTTTTGAAATACCTATTGGAATAGTAACTGCCATTATTGGTATTCCTATTTTTATTATGGTTTTAAAAAATGCAAAAAGAGGTTTTTGATGTTATTAATTGATGCAGAAAATATCTCATTCTCATACCGAGATAATCAAGTTTTAAACAATGTTGATTTCCAACTTTACAAAGGTGATGTTTTATCTTTAGTGGGTCAAAATGGTTGTGGAAAAACAACTTTATTAAAAATATTATTAGGAATATACAAATCAAAAGGAAGTGTAAAACTTCTTTCAAAAGAGATAAAAGAGTACAAACACAAAGAGTTGGCAAAACTTATCTCTTATGTTCCTCAAACCCATCAAATTCCCTTTGATTATACAGTTTTTGATGTGGTTTTAATGGGAAGATTAGCTCATATTGGACTTTTTTCCAACTACTCTTTAAACGATAAAAATATAGCTTTACAATGTTTAGAAAAAGTGGGGATTTCACACCTAAAAGATAATATTTATTCCCAAATAAGTGGAGGTGAGAGACAACTTGCATTTATAGCTCGAGCTTTAACTCAAGAATCAAAAATCATTTTTATGGATGAGCCTGTAACTGGACTTGATTATGGAAATCAGTTGAAACTTCTAAAGTTTTTAAAAGACTTAGCACAAGAGGGTTACACTTTTGTAAAAACAACTCACTATCCTGATCATGCCTTATATGCTTCAAACAAAGTAATGATGTTAAAAAATGGAAAAGTTTTAGATGTTGGAGAGATAGATACAAAATTAACAACCAAAAATATTAAAGAACTTTATGATGTTGATGTGGAAATCATATCAAGAAAAAATGGATACAAATATTGTATTCCAACTATATAAAAAGGAAAAAAAATGAAGATTGCACTGTTTATAGGGATTTTGTTTATTAGTTTATTTGCAAAAGAGGTTGATTTACCTCTTGAATTAAATGCTTGGAAAAGTTTATCATATGTAAATGCAGCAAAAAATACTAATGAGTTACCAAATGCTGTACTGACACTAAATAAAGCATCTTTTGTTGGATTACATAACACTCCAAAAGTTGTATATGTATCTAGACCTATTAAAGAAGGTGGAACAGTAAGTTATGGTGGTATTTTTCAAATTGAAATAACTGAAAAAGGAATATATAGAATTGCTCTAGGAAATGCTTCTTGGGTTGATGTAATTAAAGATGCAGATTTTGCTAAATCTATAGCTCATAAAGGTGGACCTGAAAATACTGGAATACATAAAATACTAGATTATTCTTTGGAAGCGGGAGTTTATATATTACAACTCTCTGCTGGGGGTGATAGTACCACGGGATTACTTGTATCAAAAATCAAATAATTGAAAGGCTATTATTATGAGAGTGATTGTTAAAACTATCTTATTCATTTGTGTATATATTGCACAAATGAATGGACAATCTACCCAACAAAAGGATGAAGTTTCAAAAGCAAAAATAGAATTAGGACATCGTTTATTTTATGATGCGGATCTCTCTATTAATGGAACTATGTCTTGCGCAACATGTCATGAACAAAAAAAAGCCTTTACTGATGGTAATACTATGCATCCTGGAGTATTGAATGATCCTGCTAAGCGAAATGTTCCAGGACTTGCGAATATTGGCTTATTTAAGAACTTAACTTGGGCAAATAATCATCTTAGTGGCTTAGCCGAGCAATCTTTAACACCCATCAAAGGAACCAATCCAGTAGAAATGGGAATGAATGGATATGAAAACGAAATAATAAAACGATTAAGTCAAAATGAATGTTATCAAAAACTTTTTTTGATTGCTTTTAATAAAGGAAATGATGGTATTAATTTAGATAATGTATCCTTGACCTTAGAGAGTTTTGAAAAAACACTTATTTCTAAAGATTCTTTATATGACCAAAACTTAAAAAGTAAACAAGCATTACTATCAAAAGATGCCCAAGATGGAAAAGAATTATTTTTTGGATTTGCTAAATGCAACTCATGTCACACCGCACCACTTTTTAGTGATGATGATTTTCATAAAATAGAGTTACAAAATCAAGTTTCTAATAATAACATTAAAGAAAATGGCTTAGCCGATATTACAAAAAATGAAAAAGATAAGAACTTTTTTCGTACTCCAAGCCTAAGAAATGCACAACTAACTTCTCCTTATTGGCATAATGGCAGTGTAAAAACTCTTTTGGAAGCAATTCAAAAACATGATTTAGAAATCAATCAGACATTAAGTATTGAGAATATCAATAAAATAATAGTATTCATTGAAGCTCTTACGGATTATTCATTTATTAATAATCCACAATACGCAAGACCAGATAAAGAATGTAAGTATTAAAGAAAGTTAAAATTATCAAAATAAAAAAGGAAACTTATGGGATTAATTAAAACAAATTTGGACACTTTAGATTTTGCAAAGCTTTATAAAGAGCAAATGAAAAGTTCAACTTTTAAAGGGAAAAATAGCCAAGATTGGGACAAAAGAGCAAGTGGTATGAATTTAAATGTTCATAAAAGTATCTATACAAAAACTTTTATTGATAAAATTGATACAACAAATGCCTCTTCACTTTTAGATGTAGGATGTGGACCAGGAACAATTGCTTTAGCAATTGCTTCTAAAATAAAAAAAGTTTATGCTCTTGATTATTCACAAGGAATGTTAGATTGTGTAAAAAACAATTGTAAAGAAAAAGAACTTTTAAATGTAACTACTATTCATAAATCTTGGGAAGATAATTGGGATGATGTACCAAAAGCAGATATTGTCGTAGCTTCAAGGTCAATGGAAGTAAAAGATATAAAAGATGCACTTATAAAACTAAACTCAAAAGCAAATAAAAGAGTTTACCTAACTACAAAAGTGGGAGGAAGTTTTATAGATACACAGATTTTAAATCAATTAGAAAGAGAAGTTTACCCAAGACCTGATTATATATATTTAGTAAATGTTTTACATAGTATGGGAATATTTGCTCGTGTTGATTTTATTTTGAGTGAAAATACAAAATTTGAGAGTTCAAGTGATGATGAATTTATAGAAAGAGTTGGCTGGAGTTTAGGTGAAATTTCAGATGAAGAAAAAACAATATTAAAAAACTATTTTAATACAACATACAAATATAAAAAGATCTCTGACCATTTAAATTGGGCATTAATTTCATGGGAGGTAACAGAAAATGTATAAAATATTTTTAATCCTACTTATAACTTTATCTTTAAGTGCAAAAAGTAATTTGGACGAAACAAAATATGAAACAAATGAAATCTTTATTGATGGATTGGTAATAAATAAACTAACTCTAAATGTTCAAGGATTAGAAAAGTTAAGTAGCATAAAAATAGGTGAAACACCCGTTATTTGTATGAGTACGGAGATAAAAGAAAATGTTCAGAGTTATGAGGGAGTTAAACTAAAAACAATATTAGATAAAGCAGCTATTCAAATAGATAGTAAAAGAGATTTTAATAAAATCTACATCCAAGTAATTGCTAGTGATGATTATGAGGTAATTTTTTCTTATAATGAGTTATATAATACAAAGAATGGGGATAATATAATTGTTTTTTATAAAAAAAATGGAAAATTACTAGAATCTGGTGAAGGTAAAATTGGATTAATTAGTACAGATGATATAAAAACAGGTCCAAGACATATTAGATGGCTTAAAAAGATTATTGTTAAAAAAATAGAATAAAAGAAAAAAAATGTTTAATTTATCAATACAAGAGTTAGAGAAATATATTCAAGATGACTTGCCATATTTTGATTTAACTACTAGTTTACAAAATTATAATAATGCAAAAGCTCAAATTGAAGTTTTTACAAGGGAAGATATTATTATTTCATGTAGTGAAGAAGCGGCAAAAATAGCTGAACTTTTGGATTGTAAAGTTGAGTTTTTTGTAAAAAGTAAAAATAAAGTTGAAAAAGGAAATACTATTTTAAAGTTTTCAGGACTTTATGAAGATGTTCATAAAGCTTGGAGATTAACTCAAGTTCTTTTAGAATATAGCTGCAAAATAAGTACTTATGCTCATCAAATGAAAGAAAAAATAGAGAAAATAAATCCATCTTGCGAACTACTAACTACAAGAAAAACTTTTCCTTTTTCAAAAAGATTTTGCATAAAAGCCACAATTTGTGGTGGTGCAACAATTCATAGATTAAACTTATCAGAAACAATTTTATTTTTTGATGGGCATAGAATTTTATTTAAGAATAATGAAGAATTTTACGAAGATTTAAAAAGAATAAAAACAAAAATCCCAGAAAAAAAACTAAATGTTGAAAGTTATACTTTTGAAGATAGTAAAAATCTAATGAAATATGCAGTTGATGTAATTCAACTTGATAAAATAGATTTAAAAGAGTTAGAAAAAGTTGTAAATTACAAAAATGAAAACTTCCCAAATATAAAAATAACAGCAGCTGGTGGAATAAATCTTTCAAATGTTGAAGAATATGTTAAAAAAGGAGTTGATGGAGTGGTTACTAGTTCAGTTTATAATTGTGGAATAGCAAATATTAGCAGTAAATTAAAAATCATTTAAATATAGGGAAAACCCTATATTTATTAAGCCATTAAAATTACACTTGAAGCTTTAATTATTGCATAAGCATCTTCTGAAACTTTAATTGATAAATCTTCAACTGCATCATTTGTAACAATAGCAGAAATGATTCCAGTCCCTAAAGAAAGTTTTACTTCACTATTAACAGCACCTTTTACAACTTCAATAACTTTTCCTTTTAATACATTTCTCGCAGTTGTTTTTACTAAATTTTTTGTAATAATAATTGAAGATGCTTTAATAATTGCAGTAATATTATCATTTAATTTAGCTCCTAAAGAAGCAAATCCCTCTTTTGTAACTGTTGCACTAATTGTTACATCAGAAGAAACTGCAATTTTTACTTCACTCATTACAGCACCATCAATAATGTTTGTAATTTTCCCACTTAATTCATTTCTTGCACTTGTTTTCATAACTTATCCTATTTATTTTTAGTTATTTTATTAAAGAATCATAGGCTTGCGATTATAAAATTAAGCTTAATTTTAAGGTTAAATTTTTAAATTTGCTGTATAAAAATTACATTTCGTTCTTTATATAAGTACATATACATCGGTATTTAAAAAACAAGGAGAGTGGAAATATAATTTATCTATTTTTATTCTGACAAGAAATATTTCAAAAGTCTAAAAATTATTTTTCTAAACTTATTGCTTTATAATAATTATTAAGTCAAAAATATTAAAAGAGAAAAATCTGATTCACGGAACACTTCTTGCATAGTGTTAATCACACCTTTAAATATTGATAAGGGGATAAATCTCATTTATTCCCCTATTATTATGAAATTTTATAAAAAGAAGAAAAAAATCATGATAGCAACATTTGATGACACTTACAATTTTGCAAAAAAATTCTCACATTATAAAGATTTTTATATCAAACACAACGATTTAATATTTTCAAAATTAGGGTTAGGTACTTTCAACAAAGAACCGTATAAAGAAGAAAATTATCTGTTTCATTATATTGAAGGCGTAAAAGAAGCGGTAAAAAGTGGAATAAATCTAATAGATACAGCAAGTAATTATAGATATGGACAAAGTGAAAAAGAGATAGGAATTGCCCTTGAAGAGTTATTTCAAGAAGGTATTACAAAAAGAGAAGAATTAATTATATGCTCAAAAGGTGGTTTTATACAATTAGAGTATCCTTTCCCTGAAAATCCTTATACATGGATTCAAGAGAATATAATTAATAACTCATTAGCAACAAAAGATGATATAGAACTAGACCAACACTGTATGACACCTGATTATTTAGAGTGGTCATGTAAAAAATCCCTTGAAAATTTAGGTGTAAAAACTATTGATATTTATTTTTTACATAATCCTGAAATTCAAGTTTCAAAACTTGGATATAAAAAATTCCTAAAAAAAATCGAAACTATTTTTAGAAGATTTGAAAAAATGGTTGAAATGAGAATGATAAAGTATTACGGAATTGCTGTTTGGAATGGTTTTATCGATGAAAGTACAAACGAACATATAAATTTGGAAGATTTAGTAGATATTGCCATTAAAGTAGGTGGAGATAATCACAATTTCAAATATATCCAAACTCCATTTAATATGGGGAAAACTTCGATTTACACAATGCCAACACAAAAAGTAAAAGGTGAAGAGTGTACTTTACTTCAAGCTGCTCACAGATTAAAAATCGGGGTAATTTCAAGTTCATCACTTCTTCAAATGAACCTATTTAAGAAATCTTTTAAACCAGAAACTGGTTACTTACTTGATTCAAAAATGGTATTAGAAAATGATATTCAATTAGCTTTACAATTTGTACGTTCAACTCCTGGATTAATTTCATCACTTTTTGCCTCAAAAGTTCCAGTTCATATCAAAAAGAACCTAGAAATCACAAAAGTTCCTGCAACTTCAAGAGCTAAATACGATTTAATGTATAGAGTATAAAATGATCTATGATGTAATTGTAGTTGGTGGAGGAATTGCTGGTTTAATGGCAGCAATTGAAGCAAAAGATAAACAAAATAGAGTTGCACTTATCACAAAGGGAAATCTATTTAAATCAAATTCTTCAATGGCAAGTGGCGGAATAAACGCTGTTCTTGACACAAGTAATTCAAAAGAGATAAACCAACACATTTCTGATACTTTTAATTCTGCAAAAGGTATTGGAAATAAAAAAGCAATTACATATATGTGTAAACAAGCTTCATCGATTATTGATAAATTAGTTGATTATGGTGTTGAGTTTGATAGGGATGAAAATAAAAAGATTCTACAACGACCATTTGGTGGAGGAAGTTCGAATAGAACTTGTTATGTTGGGGATAAAACGGGAAGTGCAATTACAATGGCACTTATTAAAAAAGCAAAAAGTAAAGGTATCACTTTTTTACCAAACACTTTTGTTCTAAATATTGCAAGATACCAAGATAGAGTTAGTGGAATAATAGCTTTAAATAAAGAAAACTCTCAAGTTGTAATTTATCCATCAAAAGCAGTTGTTCTTGCAGGTGGTGGATACGCTGGAATTTATAGGGGTTATTCCACAAATGCTCCTGATTATACGGGGGATTTATTAGCTGTTGCTTTAAGAGCTGGGCTTGATTTAAAAGATATGGAGTTTGTACAGTTTCATCCAACTGGTTTTGTAAAAACAAACTATTTAGTAACAGAAGCAGCACGAGGTGAAGGTGGTTACTTGGTAAACAGCGAGGGGTTAAGATTCATAAATGAATTAGGAACTAGAGATGAAGTGGCTCGTGCTATTTTAAAAGAGCAATTAGAAGGTAAAAAAGTTTTTATTGATTTAAGACATCTTGGAGTTGAAAAAATTCAGCAAAAACTTCCTTCACTTTATAATGCTGCACTAAATCAAAGTGGCATAAATATCGTTGAAGAGTTATTGGAAATAAAACCTGTTGCCCACTACACAATGGGTGGAGTTGATGTAAATATGACTAGCTGTGATATAAAAGGTCTTTATATTTGTGGTGAAATGGCTTCAAATGGAGTTCATGGAGCAAACAGACTTGGAGGAAACTCACTTCTTGAAGGTTGTGTATTTGGAAATCTTGCAGGAATTACAGCAAAAGAGTACTCAAAAGAGAATGAATTTTCACCTATAAATTATAACACTGTTGTAAAAGATATTGAAATGATTGAATACATTTTTCAAGGAGATACAACTAAAAACTTTAATGCAATTAGAATAAGTTTGGGAAAATGTCTATTCGAAAAAGTTGGAATTATCAAAAATGAAAAAAGTCTAACAGAAGCTTTTGATTATGTAAAATATTTAAGACAAATATCTTACAGCTTACATTGCATAAACAAAGAAAAAAACAACAATGTAGAATTATCAGCAATTTTAGAGCTGAGAAATGCCCTTGAAATATCTGAAGCAATAATCTTAAGCGCACAAAAAAGAGAGGAAAGTAGAGGAGCTCATTTTAGAGAAGATTATCCTTTTATTTCTAAACATTTTGATAGAAGTTTTGTAGTTAAAGAGTTAAAAAAAGGTTTCTTTAGAATCTCATTTAAAGAAAATGAGCTATTAAGAAAATTCAGGAATTTATTTATAAATAAGGAGTAAAAAATGGCAAAAGTTATATTAAGAGAAGTTGATAGTGTTGTATCTTTTTATTTTGCAAAAAAAGATATGGAAGAGACTATTGAAGAAATAGAGTTTGATACACAAGAAAAATGGGGTGGAAATGCAACACTTTCAAATGGTGAAGTTTGGTGGATACAACCTGGTATTAAAAAGCTTCCTAAAGAAGAAGTATGTAAAAAAATTGCAGATTAGAATACTGTATGTTTTTTATATAAATGGTTATTCATCATGACTTATAAAATCGTTATAATAAAAGTATCCAAAAAAACAGGAGGCAACAATGTTTGATAAATCTGCTTGTATGCGCTGTCTTACAATAAGAGAATTAACAACTCTTTATGAAATATCTTCAGTAATTTCTAATCATTATGATCTACAAACTTCATTAGAAAAGTCGATGAAAATATTAAAAAATTCATTAAATCTTGAGAATTGTGTAGTACATATTTTAGAAGACGATGTCTTAAATGTTTTTGCATCTATTGAATTATCAAAATTCCAAAAAACTCTTGCTTCTTATAAAATAGGAGAAGGTGTTACTGGAATGGTTGCTGAATCAAAAGAACCAGTTGTTGTAGAGAATATTCATAATAATTCTATCTTCCTAAATAAATCAGGAAAAAGAGATTTTAATGGAAAATCTTATGCAGCAGTTCCTTTAATGATTGATAATGAATCAATAGGTGTTTTAGGTGCAGTAATTACTAAAAATGCTGAGATACAACTAGATGATACAGTTAGAATATTAACAATTGTAAGTTCAATTTTTGCACAAACAATTTACTCTTATCAACTATATCAAAAAGAAAAAGAGAGACTTCAAGAACTAAAACTTTATTACAAAATGGAATGGGATTCAAAAGTTCATAATTTTGGAGATATTATTGGAGATAGTCCAAAAATGGAACAAGTTTTCAAAGTTATTCAAAGAATTGCACAATCTGATGTTACTGTATTAGTTCGTGGTGAAACAGGAACTGGGAAAGAGCTAGTAGCTGCTGCAATTCATAAAAGAAGTAATAGAAAAGATGAACCATTTATTAAATTAAATTGTGCAGCAATTACTGATACTTTACTTGAGAGTGAACTTTTTGGTCACGAAAAAGGTGCCTTTACAGATGCCAGAGAGACTAGAAAAGGAAGATTTGAACTAGCAGATGGGGGAACTCTTTTTTTAGATGAAATAGGAGATATTTCACCCTCAGCTCAAGTAAAACTTTTAAGAGTCCTACAAGAAAGAGAATTTGAAAGAGTTGGTGGAAGCAAAACAATTAAAGTAAATGTTAGACTTGTAGCTGCAACCAATAGAAATCTTGAACAAATGGTTAAAGATGGGAAATTTAGAGAAGATTTATATTATAGATTAAATGTAATTCCTATTGATTTACCACCACTTAGAGAAAGAGGTGAAGATATTAAACAACTTGTTAATTTCTTCCTTGAAAGATCTATGAAAAACCATAAAAAAAGAGTAACCATCACTGATGAAGCAATGGATGCACTCTGTAGTTACCCGTGGCCTGGCAATGTAAGAGAGTTAGAAAATACTATTGAACGTATAGTATTAATGGGAAATGAAGATGGAATTACAAAATATGACATGTTACTTTTACTTCCTGCTTTAAATGACCAAAAACTAAAAAGTGAGTATAAACCTATTTCTAAAAAAAGTTTGACTTTAGAAGAATTAGAAAAAGAAGCAATTATTGAGGCACTTGAAAATAATGATTACAATCAATCAAATGCAGCAGCAGAGTTAGGAATAACTCTTAGACAAATGGGGTATAAAATAAAAAAATATGAAATCTAAAATACTATACAAAAATGAAGAAATGCAACTAACAGATGATTTTATAGATATTGGTTATATGGCAGAAAATTTTGATGTAATTAATCTAAATAATGAAGAAGTAAACATCAAAAAAGCAAGCCCAAATAGAAATATTCAAGTATTTTTGTCATTTCCAAATTTTGATGATTTTAGCGAAGAAATTATAGCTTTTGATGAGTTTATAAATGATGCAAAGGTCGATATATTCACATATATTATCTTTAATGAGAAAATTGTGTTTCCATACGAATTTAAGAAAATTATCCCTGTATTTGATGTGAATGAAGAGTTTGCAAATATGTACGGAACAAAAATTGTAAGTGGTAGCTTAGAAAATAGATTGACAAAAGCACTTTTTTTAATCGGTAAAGACGGTGCCATCTATCATATTGATATGCCAAGTAACTTAGATTCTCTACTAAATTTAGATCGAATTAGAGTAGAGTTAAACAAGGTATATCAGTCATACACAGGAGCTGGATGTCATGGATGATAATATACTAAAGAAAATACAAGATGGAGAACTTATACCCTTTTTAGGAATGGGTATATTTAAAGATACAAAAAATAGCGATGGAGCTCAACTTCCATTTGATAGTGATTCAATGATTTTAAGCCTTAATAATGGAAGAGCTATGAGCCCAAGACTTATGTATGAATACTCAAGAGCTGCAATGAGTTTAGAACAAAGAAAAGGTAGAGAGTTCATTATTCAAATGACAAATCATATTTTCTCTTCAAAAGAGTATGAACTTCCTGCTGTTTATAAATGGTTACAAACAATTAAACCAAAATATATCATCGATACAAATATGGATGATAGCTTACAAAAAATCTACAGTGACTGTGAACACTTTTTAATTACAGGTGTTTCAAGAATTACAGCTGATTGGGATAGATATTTAATTTATTCTTTTGATGTAACTACTAAAACTTACACTCGAATCGAAAAAGAAAGTTTAACTTTAGACTTACCAATTTTATTTAAACCAATGGGTTCAACTAAACCTGAAATGAATTTTATTATCTCTGATGCTGATTTTGTTGATTGGCTAACTGAAGCTATGGGTGGTTATGCAATGCCTCCTATTTTAAAAGAGCACAGAAAAAATAAAGAATATTTATTTATAGGTGTTGATTTCTCAAAAGACACTTTTAGAATGGTTGCTAATGAGATAACTGTGGATTTAAAAGGTGGCACAACTGTACTTGACAAAAAAGAATTAACAAAAAAAGAGGATAAATTTATTAAAACTCACAATTTAACTAATTTAGATGTGAGTATTAATGAATTTATAAAAAGCCATGAGTGAAAAATTTAATTGCGATTTCTGTGGTAAAGAGATTACAGAAGTAAAAAAAATATTCTCAAGTGAAGTTTCACATATTTGTGATGAATGTGTGACAATGTGTTCAAAAGTTCTTAAAAAAGAACTTATCAAAGATAGCAAAAAAGAGTTCCAAAAGGGACTTAGTGTTCCTATTAAAATAAAAGAACATTTAGATGATTATGTAATTGGTCAAGTTGAAGCTAAAAAAGTTTTAGCCGTTGCTTTATATAATCACTATAAAAGAATTGATAAACCTGTAGTTAAAAATGTTGAAATTGAAAAATCAAACATTATGCTAATAGGTCCTACAGGAAGCGGTAAAACTCTTCTTGCAAAATCCCTTGCTAGAATCATGGATGTTCCATTTGCGGTTGCTGATGCCACTGCATTAACTGAAGCTGGTTATGTTGGAGAAGATGTTGAATCTATTTTATCAAGACTACTTGCATCTGCTGATTATGATTTAGAAAAAGCAAAAAGAGGTATCGTTTATATTGACGAAATTGACAAAATTGCAAATAAAAGTGAAAGTTCAACAAGTGGAAGAGATGTAAGTGGAGAAGGTGTTCAACAAGGGCTTTTAAAAATCCTTGAAGGTGCTGAAGTTTATGTTCCAGTAAAAGGAAGTAGAAAAAACTCATCTGCTGAAACAATTCTTTTTGATACAACACATGTTTTATTTATTTGTGGTGGAGCATTTGTTGGACTAAGAGAAGATGATAGCGTTAAAAAAAGTAAAAAAGCTCCTAAAATGGGATTCTTAAAAAAAGAAGATGAATTATCTGAAAGAAAACCTATTGAAGCAAAAGAACTTATTTCTTTTGGGTTAATTCCAGAATTTATAGGAAGAATTCCAGTAATTGCTGAACTAAATAAACTTTCAAAAGAAGATTTAATTAGAGTTCTACAAGAGCCTAAAAATGCAATTATCAAACAATATGAAATTTTGTTTGAACTTGATGGAGTTGAATTAGAATTTACAGATGAAGCATTAGAAAGAATTGCAGAAATAGCAGTTGAAAAAGATGTTGGAGCAAGGGGATTAAGAGGAATTATTGAAAATATAATGCTTCCTTTACAATACATAATTCCATCAGAAAACAATCTTGAAAAATGTAGAATAACAAGAAAATACATTGATAAAGAAGAAGATGTTGAATTAAAATATAATGAAAATTCAACCCAAGAACCAACAAAAGAGATTTTATTTAGAAAATTAGCTAATTAAAACTCATAGTGGAATAATATTTGCATCTACTTTTTATATTTTTATAAAAAAGGATAGAAAATGGCAGTTAAAATTACTGAAGAATGTATAAGTTGCGAAGCATGTGCATCAGAATGTCCAGTTGCAGCAATATTACCAGATGGAAATGAAAAAAATCCACAAGATGGGATTTTATATGTAAAACCTGAATCATGTGTTGAGTGCGTTGATCATGCAGATGCTCCAAGATGTGCAGAAGCATGTCCAACAGCTGGTGCAATTGTATGGGATATGCCTTATACTACTGATTTTAGTTCATACTATTTATCTGGACATGAAGATGGAACTTATAAAATAAGAGAACATAAAGCTAAAGGGTTAATGCTTCCTGAAGTAAAAGAACAAAAATTTAGATCTGATATAGGAATGAATGTAAGAGAAGCTCACGCTAACGTTTCTGATTTTTAACACTCATCTAGGTAAATATATTTTTATATATTTACCTCTTCTTAAATTATTAAAGCCAAAAATAAATATCTAGAAAATTTTGCCACAATAACTAAAATTAGAAATTTATAAAAATCATATTTTAAAATACCTGCTGCAAAAGTAATTGGATCACCAACTATTGGTAGCCAAGAAAAAAGGATAGAAAAAGCACCATATTTATCAAAATAATTCTTGCTTTTAATTATATATTCTTCTTTTAATAAAGATTTTTTTATAAGATACTCTTCGCCTTTTAAACCTAAAAAATAGTTTATAACTGAGCCTAAACTATTTCCAATAGTTGCGAATAAAAGCAATAAAGATAAATTATATCCTTCTTTAATATCATAAAGAAGTAAAGCTTCACTTCCAAGAGGAAATAAAGTCGCCGAAATAAGTGAAGTAATAAAAAGTATTAAATAAACCATGTTTTTCTTTCAAAGCAAATATAAAGATATTTAAGATATAATTCACAACTTTAAAAGAAGAACATTGAGAATATTTTGAATATTTTGAATGCTCTTCTTTAGACCCTTACAATTATTATCTAAGGCAATGCCCCAGGATGGGAACATAGCAAGGCACTTTATTTAGTGGTGTGTTTGGGTATCTGGAGAAGAGTACTTTATGTACTCTTTTTTTATATCAAATCTAAAAAATCTAAATTTAAAATCAATAATTTTTTTTCTACTTTATTATAAATAAATCTTTTATCACCAACTTTAATTCTATTAAAAATCATTGATTTTATCTCTTGTTCTGTTTTATTATATCTTTTCATTAATACAAAAAAATCTTTTACACTAATAAAATCAGCTTTTGTTTCATCTATTTTATTTTTTAAATTTGATTCAAGTTGTGGTTTATAAATAGAACGCATTTCATTAAATGCACTTTGTAAAAGTTTGATTTCTGAATTAAAAACTTCAATAATTCTTTTTTGATTTTTTTCTAATCTAAAAATCTCTGAAATATACTGTTTTTTCATCCATTTCATAGATTTTTTTAATAAGTTAATTTGTTCATTTTTAACATCTAAAACCGCTTGAACGGCATCAAAAGTAGATTGTGTTGTAGATGATTTAACTTTTGATTGGGTTTGAGTGTCTTCAACTTTTCCATCATCGTTAATATAAACAAAAGTTTTTCCGTCTTTTTTAATAGATTTTAATTGTTCTTTTTTAATCCGATAATGTATACCTTGTAAAGATAAGCCCAATATTTCAGCTGCTTGAGAAGTAGTAACTAATCTTTCCAAGGTTTAAATCCTAAAATTTTGAGCTATCAATTTCAATAACTGTATGTACATTTCCTCTTGGTTTAAAATCTCCAATAACTTTCATCCATTTTGGCTCTAATTTAGAGTATAAAGTATCAAAAATTTCATTTATAGAATTTTCGTGTGAAACTTCTCTAAACATAAATGAATTAATATAAATTTTTAATGCTTTTAATTCAATAACTCTTTTATTTGGTGAGTATTGCAATTTTATTGTTGCAAAATCTGGATATCCACTTCTTGGACATTTTGCCATAAATTCAGGTAATTCAATATCTATAATATAATTTTTTTCATGTATATTTGGCCAAAAATTTTCTTCTTTATTAATGTCAAACTCTAATATTTCTCTCTCACCATATTTCATTTCCATAATTTTTATAACCTTAATAAATATAATTTTTGCCTATTTTATCTAAAAAAGACTTATAAAAGTTACTATTTAAAAACTATGACTCATTGTTTCTTGGCACAAATCACAATCACTTTGATTTTTATTACATAAAACACAAGGTCTTAAATTAGTAAAAGTTCGTTCAAAATTTTTGTTATTTGGATTTATTGAAGCAATATAAGAGACATTTTCAACGGGATCGTACAATAAAAAATCAATAATTTCTTGATTTAAATTTAAGTTTCGGGCTAAGTTTCTTCTAATTGACATTGATGAATGATTTTTTAGGAGTAACATTTCATCAAAAGAAGTAGTTTTTAAAGCAATATCTAAAAGTTCAACAATGTTTTTAATTAATAAATTCATTTTTTCCTCCAAAGCTATAATATATAGAATTATTATATCTTAATTTATTATTTAAATAGAGGAAAAACTGTATAAATTATAACAATAATAAATATTTTATTGTTATATTCTAAATAATTAATTTTTAAACATCTAGATGTTCAACATCTTTTGCATGTTCTTCAATATAATTTCTTCTAGGTTCAACTTCATCACCCATAAATAAAGTAAATGTATCACTTGCAACTTCTGCATCTTCTACTTTTACTCTTAAAAGTCTTCTATTATCAGGAATCATTGTAGTTTCCCATAATTGTTCAGGATTCATTTCTCCTAGACCTTTATATCTTTGGATATAAGCACCTTTTTTAGCTAAAGATTCAATATCATCTAAAATATCTAATAAATCTCTTCCCTCAAATACTGTTAAATCTCTCTCTACAAGCTTATTGTAAATATATGTAGCTTCACTAAAGTATGGTGATGCAAATAGATCCTCATCAATTATAAGCTCTTCTAAACCTTCTTTTGTTTGAACAAAAAGTTGAATTTTATCTTCAAGAACTGTTTTTGATAAAATATTGTAACCTTTTGCTAGTAAAAAATCTTTAACTTTTTCATATAAAGATGCAAAATCAAGATTTACTAAATCAGAATTTTCAATTAAATATTTTAATACTTCAAGTAAAGAGTATCTTTTTCCTAGTTGTCCCAACATACTTCTATATCTTGAAACAATTTTAAATAAATCTAATAAATCGTTATAACCTAATCCCTCAAATGAGAAAGATTCTAAACCATTTTCAATTAAAAATGCTGATAATGCATTATCATCTTTTAGATAAATTTCATTTTTACCTTTTTTATATCTATAAAGTGGTGGTTGAGCAATATATAAATATCCACTATCAACGATAGGTCTTAAAAATCTAAAGAAAAATGTTAAAAGTAAAGTTTGAATATGTGATCCATCAACATCCGCATCGGTCATAATAATGATTTTATGGTATCTAACTTTTTCTGCATTAAAATCTTCACCAATTCCACAACCAATTGCAGTAATCATATTTCTAATTTCATCTGATTTTAAAATTTTATCAAGTCTTGATTTTTCAACATTTAAAATCTTACCTTTTAGTGGTAAAATCGCTTGGAAAACTCTATCTCTACCTTGTTTTGCTGAACCTCCAGCAGAGTCCCCTTCTACTAGATATAATTCTCTAATTGCTGGATCTTTACTTTGACATTCTGCTAATTTTCCAGGAAGCGTTCCAACAGTCATAGCATCTTTTTTTCTAGTTAAATCTCTTGCTTTTTTAGCAGCTTCACGACCTCGTGCAGCCATTAAAGATTTTTCCATAATCGCTTTTGCTTGTTGTGGATTTTCTTCAAAATATTTATCTAAAGCATCACTTGTTAATTTTTGAGTAATTGCTTTTACATAAGATGAACCTAATTTACCTTTAGTTTGTCCCTCAAATTGTGGTTCTGGAACTTTTACAGAAATAACTGCAATTAATCCCTCTCTTACATCATCACCTGTAATTTTAGTATCTTTTTCTCTAGCTGCTGCATTTTCATTTAAATATTTAACAATTGATCTTGTAAGTCCAGCTTTAAAACCAGCTTCGTGAGTTCCCCCATCTATTGTTCTAATATTATTTACAAATGATAAAGTTTTTTCAACATAAGTATCGTTATACATAACAGCAATATCAGCTTCTACACCATCAATAGTATCATTAAAAGCAACAGCATCACAAACAGGAGTATCTTTATTCATATCTTCAACAAATTGTTTTAATCCACCTTCAAAATGGTAAACTTCTTTTGTTTTTGTGATTTCATTATCTAAAGTAATTGAAATAAATGAATTTAAATATGCAACTTCTTTAAACCTTTTTGCAAGTATCGCAAATTCGTATCTGTTAACTTCAAAAATAGAATCATCAGCTAAAAATTCAATTGTAGTTCCAGTTTTTCTAGGACTATCACCAATTACTTCTAAAACTCCTTGAGCAATACCACATTTAAACTCTTGATAGTGAATTTTTCCTTCTCTATAAATCGTCATTTTTAAATGTTTTGATAAAGCATTTACAACAGAAACACCAACACCATGAAGTCCACCTGAAACTTTATATGTATCTTTATCAAATTTTCCACCCGCGTGAAGAACTGTTAAAACAACAGTTGCAGCACTAATTCCTTCACCTTCGTGAATTGCAGTTGGGATTCCTCTTCCATCATCTTCAACTTTTATCCAATGATCTTTTGTCATAGTAATTTTAATATTTTTACAATAACCAGCCATTGCTTCATCAATAGAGTTATCTACAACTTCATATACTAAGTGATGTAATCCATTTGTATTTGTATCACCAATATACATTCCAGGTCTTTTTCTTACAGCTTCAAGACCTTTTAATACTTTAATATTACTAGCGCCGTATTCTTGTTCACTCATTATAGATTTCCTTATTTTTGTTTAATTTTTGTTTATTATTTTTCTAAAACTATTGGCATTACAATAGTAAAAAATTTATCATCTTCTAAATAAAATGGTAAATTTGATTCATTAAAACCAATTTTGATTTTTTCATTATGCGACATACTTAAAAAGTCTAATAAATATTTAGCATTTACAGCTAAATAAAACTCTTTTTCAATATTTAAATCAATATCTATTTGAGTTTTTGATTCACTATCTTCATCAAGAGATTCAAATAAAATTGATGTTGAGTTAAATGTGATTTTAATATTAGAAAATAAAGAAGTTACTAATTTTATAGACTCAACTAACATACTTTTTGGTAATGGAAAATTATATTTTAGTGTTGATGGAATAATTCTTTCATAATCTGGGAATTTTCCATTTATTAATTTTGTAAAAAACTTAGTATTTTCATTTGATATTACAAGATTAGTATCATCATAAGATATTTTTGCATCATCTAAAAATAGTTTTTGTATTTCAATAATTGCTTTTTTAGGGATAATAAATTGAGTTTCTTGATTTGTAATATTTTGTAAATATGAAACTGCTAATCTTCTTGTATCTGTTGAAACAAAATTTATTTTTTGACTTTTAATATCTAATAATGCACCATTTAATTCAAATTTAGGATTATTATTATCAATTGCAGGAGTAATTTTTCTAATAGAATTAATAAAATTAATAGTTGAAATTGATAATTCTTTTAAATTTTCTGATTTATTTAAAGATGGAAATTCTTCAGCATCATAAGTAGGTAATTTAAAAGTTGATTTATTTTGTTTTATAACTAGATTATTATTTGAAGCTTCTATTATAATATCTTCGTTTTTTAATCTTTTTATAATACCTAATAAATTAGAACCATTAACTGTTGCTTTTCCATCAACCATATCAGTTATATTATCAATGTATGATTCTAATCCAATTTCATAATCAGTTGCTTTTATGATTAGTTTTGCATTATTGATTTCTAAATATATATGTGATGTGATTGCACTAGAATCTTTTTTTTCTAAAAAAGGTTGCATTGAAGATACAACATTTTCAAAAATATTCTTTGTAATTACGAATCTCATTTTGTCTCCTATATTTTTATTTAATTTAGTGGAAGTAGTAGTTCATGTGAAAAGATGAAAATACCTTTTAAAACACTGTGGAGTCGAACTTTATCCTAGTGATTAAAATTGTCTTTGTATTCACATCTTTTCACATAATTCTTTAAAACTTATTTTGTTCTAAAGTTTTACCACTCCTTATTTATGATTTTATTTTTTAAATTTTCGATAATTAATTTAAAGTTTTCATCTTTTTCTATTAACTCATTTGCTTTTTTAATATTGTGTGAAATTGAACTGTGATCTTTCATTCCTAAGAACTTTGCAATATCTGGCATAGAGTTATGAGTTAATTCTCTTGTTAGATAAATTACAATTCTTCTAGCATTTGCAACTGTTGCTGTTCTTTTTTTAGATTTAATGTCACTTGGCTTAATATTTAACTGATTTGCCACAATATTTATAACATCAGGAAGTTTTATATTCTCTTTTGTCTCTTTTATTTGGTCTTTTAATAAATTTTGAACCATTGGAAGAGTAATTTCTTGATTTAATAAAGAAGCACTTGCATTTATTCTAATTAAAACACCTTCAATTTCTCTAATTGAGTTATCAAGTGTTGTTGCAATGAAATTAATAATTTCTCTACTTAAATGTATCCCATTTAAATCAGATTTTTTTTCAATAATTGCTATTTTTGTCTCAAGTCCTGGAAGTTGAACATCAGCTGTTAGACCCCATTCAAATCTTGATTTTAATCTATCAACTAAACCTGCAATTTGTGATGGAAGTCTATCTGATGTCATTACTATTTGTTTTTTTGCATTGTGAAGTTCGTTAAAAGTATGGAAAAACTCCTCTTGAGTTTGCTCTTTTCCACTTAAAAATTGAATATCATCAATTAAAAGTACATCACATTTTCTATATTTATTTCTAAAATGATCCATACTTTTATTTTTTAAAGAGAAAGTAAAATCATTCATAAACTGCTCTATAGTTACATAAATAACAGTATTACCTTTTTCAATTGCATAATTTCCAACCGCTTGTAAAAGGTGAGTTTTTCCAAGTCCAGTTCCACCATAAATAAAAAGTGGATTGTATTGAATTCCTGGTTTATTTGAAACGGCAAGGGAAGCATTATAAGCCATTTGATTTGAGGGTCCTACAACAAAAGAATCAAAAGTATAAGATGGGTTTAATATCGTACTTTCGGCGGTTTCATTTTGAACTTGCTCTTTTAAAATTTCTTTTTTGGATTTTTTTTCACCTGTAAGTTTTATTTCAATAGATGGTTTTGAGCCATCAAAAATTTCAAAACAGTGTTGTATTAATCCAGTAAATTTACTCTTTATCCAAGAGGCTATATACTTATTATTTACTTCAAAAATAGCGATTTTTTCATCAGAAGATATTTTTTTATAAACTAATTGTTTTAAGTATCTTTCAAAATCTGTTTTTGAAGCTTCTTTTTGAATTATTGTTTGGAAATCTTTGGTTGTCATATATTGTAAACTCTTTAATCGTAATTAGTAAATATTATATCTAAATTTTTTATAAAACAGCTTCATTTAAAAATAAGAGGCTTAAATTTATTAAAGAAATCAAGTTATACACATAGTGAATAAGTAGTGAATAAAATTTTTCCTTTAAGTTCATTTTTATCAAAAAGATACCATTATACGGGCTATAGATATATGTGAATAGAAATTAGATAGAAAGAGTGAATAGTTGAAAATATTAGGAATTGACCCAGGTACACGAAACTGCGGATATGCCATTGTTGAAAAGAATGGAAATAGTATAAAACTTATAGAAGCTGGGTTAATAAAAATAAAAACAAAGATTTTACAAGAGCAAATTGTTGAGATGACTGAGGGTTTTGATCTGATTTTTGGAAAACATGAAATCGATGAAGTTTCAATAGAAGATATGTTTTTTGCTTTTAATCCAAAAACAGTTATAAAATTGGCTCAATTTAGAGGTGCAATATCTTTAAAAATTTTGCAAAAATTTGGAAATTTTGCAGAATATACTCCACTTCAAGTAAAAAAAGCAGTAACAGGAAATGGAAAAGCTACAAAAGAGCAAGTAGCTTTCATGGTTAAAAGGCTTTTAGGAGTTAAAAAAGAGATTAAACCTCTTGATATTACAGATGCTATTGCAATCGCTTTAACACATGCCCAAAGATTGTAAACTTATTTTAAAATAGATATAATTGAAGCCCAAAATATTAGGACAAATAATGATAAAAAAAATCGGAATATTAGCTTCATATAATGGAAGTGGATTTGAAACTATACAAAAAGCTATTATTGAAAAAAAACTAAATGCAAAAGTTGTTGTTGTAATTACAAATAACACAAATGCTGGTGTTTTAGAAAAAGCAGAATCTTACAATATTCCTTATTTTATAATAAATGATAAAAGATACCCTGGTCAAGACATTGATGATAAAATAGCTAGATTATTGGCTGAATTTGACTGTGATTATATATTTTTATCAGGTTATATGAAAAAGATTGGATCGAAACTTTTATCTGTATTTCCTAATAAAATAATAAATACTCACCCAGCTCTTTTGCCATCAATTTATGGAGGAGTTGGAATGTATGGAAGATTTGTACATGAAGCTGTAATAAAAAATGGTGAAAAGAAATCTGGCGTTACAATTCATTATATAAATGATGTTTATGATGAGGGTGAAATAATTTTTACAAAAGAGTTAGAAATTACTCAAAATGAAACGATTGATAGTTTAGAAAATAGAATTAAAGACTTAGAAAGTATTGCTATTGTTGAAGCATTTCAAAAGCTACTAGTTTAAAAGCTAGTAGCTAAAGTTTTACTTTAGAATTTCACCTAATTCAGCAGCTGTTTTTACATATTTAATATCTGTAACTTTTCCATTTTCTAAAGAAATAATAGTAATCATATCTTCTTTAACTGGGAATAGTGTTTTGTTAGCTTCGTCTATTAGAAGAACTGAGAATGGATAATTTTTCATTTTTGGCATTGCAATAAATTTAGTAATTAAACTAGGCATTCCTGTAATATCTGCAATATAAACAGTTTTATTAATTGTCAAATAATCTTTATCTTTTGTTAATAAAAACTCTTTTATTGTTGTACCTTCAGTTTTTGTTGCTGAAAAAATTATTGTTTTAATATTTGCATCAACTATGTAATCTTTTTCAAATTGATCTTTAACTGTAAGTGTTGGAATATCAGTTCCTATTGTAAGTGAATTTGCAAATGCACTTAAACCTAATAAAATCGTAAATAGTAATTTTTTTATCATTTTTTCTCCTAAATTTTCAAAATTATGCAATCATACCAACAAAAAGTAAATGAAAAGTTAAAAGGAAATAATTACTCTTTTGATAAAGTTGGTAAATGCCATTTTTTGTAATAAGCAAGAATTCTTAATCCTACTCCAAAAATAAAAACTATCGTAAGTGCTGGTAAACTTCTTAGGTGTAAAAACTCTAATACAAATATAATCGAAGCTATGATTAACGCCACAGTTGCGTAAAATTCTGATACTAAAATAGATGGAACTCTATTTATTAAAATATCTCTAATTGTTCCACCACCAACGGCTGTTAAGAAAGCTAGGATTAGAACACCCAAAAAGTTAAAATCATTTTGAATAGCAACGATTGAACCAGTGATTGAAAAAGATACTAAACCAACAGCATCTGAGATTATAAAAGCAGTTTTCCCCTCTAAATCATCAATTTTATGAAGTTTAAATAATAAAGCTATTAAAACAGTTGCAACAACTAAAAAAATTGGAAGGTCAGTCGTAAAAACATAAGGAGTTCTATCTGCAAGTACATCTCTAATCATTCCACCACCAAGGGCAGTTAAAAATGAAGATATAAAAACACCTAAAATATCCAGTTTATAGTGAACAGAAATTAAAAATCCACTTAATGCAAAACAAATAATTCCTATAATATCTGCAATTTCTAATGCACCCACATTTTATCCTTAATTATTGTTTCGAAAGATTTGGATTATACAAAATTATAGTTAAAAAATTGACAAACCAGTTTTTGTTGTAAATAATTCTAAAGCAATTGTTCCTACAAGTGAATTTCCTTGTATATTTAGTTTTGGAGAATAAACACAAATTGCCATTTTTTTTGGAACAACTGCTACAATTCCCCCACCAACTCCACTTTTGCCAGGAAGTCCAACTTTATATGCAAAATCACCTGATGCGTCATAATGTCCACAAGTTAGCATTAAAGAGTTTATTCTTTTTGCTTTTGATTCAGTTATTATCTCTTCATTTGTTAGAGGATGTACGCCATGATTTGCTAAAAAAAGCATTGATTTTGCCAACTGTGAACTATTCATCATAATTGAGCATTGTTTAAAATATGTATCTATAACATCATCTATCTCATTATTTATATTATTAAAACTTTTAATCATATTTATCAAAGCAAAGTTCCTGAAACCATGAGCTAATTCAGAGTTGAAAATTTCTTCATCAAAAGTAAGTGTTTCGTCATTAGATGTTTTTTTTATAAAATTTAATATAGTATCAAAAGTATTTTTTTTATATATTGATACTAAACTGTCTGCTGTTACGATTGCACCTGCATTTATAAAGGGATTTCTAGGTATTCCATTTTCATATTCAAGTTGTACTAAAGAGTTAAAAGGATTTCCAGATGGTTCATGACCAACTCTTTTATATAAATCTTTTCCATAGTGATTTAGAGCCAAAGTAAAAGTGAAAACTTTTGAGATACTTTGAATAGAAAATTTTAAATTATGGTTACCAATATGATAAGAAGTTCCATCAAAAAGTTGAATTGACATGGCAAATTCTTTATCATCTACATTTGCTAAAGCTGGGATATAGTTTGCTAATTTTCCTTCATTTAGAAAAGGTTGAATTTCATTTTTAATCTCTTCTAAAATTGCTTGATAATCCAATTAATTTCCTAATAATTCTTTCATAGCCTCAGCTGTTTTTCTTATTTCCCATTGAGCGTGAGAATCAAGTCTTAGTTTAAAATAGTTTTCTAATTGAGTTGGTTGAAAACCTCCCCAAATTTGTGAATATCCCGCTTGTGGTATTATTCTTCTAGCTTCTTGTGGTTTTACACCATCTTCTAAAGCTTTGTAATAATGCTCTAAACAAATATCTAATATCTTTTGTGTATTACCATATTCAGTAGTTACATCTTTCATTTTTTCACTTACATAAAAATCAAAAGGAACTCTTTTCCCACTCACATATCTTCTTGAAAGTTCTTGCCAGTTTACTCTATGTCTTACCATTTGAGATCTTGTTGGAAAGTCAACTTTAAATAAAAATACTTTGAAATATTCTTCAATAATCTTACACTCTTCAAGTGTGTTATAAGTGGTTCTAATATCAAAGCTATACTCTTTTGGATTATTTTCAAAATCATAAACTAAAGCTCTATAATTTGTAAGAAGATATTTACCATCACAAATTAATTCTCCAAATTTTTTTGTATTTGAAAATTCAAGAGCTAAAATCTCTTTATGTTTTTCATTTGTAAAATCAAGTAAAACAGGTACAAATTCAAAAGAAGAAGATGGTAAACCTTGCGATTCAGCCATAAGTCTATTATATAAACTTTCACTTCCTAAGGCTTTTGGTGATTGATAACAAATCGAAGCAACTTGAGTAATTGCTAATATTCTATTCTCTTCGTTTAGATTTGCTTTTGAAAAGTCCCAATTCTCTACAAAAGCGATATTATCATCAAATATATTTTCTTTTTTGTTAATCAAGTTAATCATTTTTTAGTACCTTGTTGTATAATTAATTTAGATTATACAACAAGGTACATAAAGGTACATATATATATAATTTATTCAAGGATAAATATGAGCATTAAGAAGATAATTAAAATTAGTTTTATATTGATTTTATTCATAATTGCAATAATTGGGATTATAAATACAATAATAATTTATCAAATAAAAGAAAATAATTTAACTAAACAATCAATTACTAATTTGGTTTTTATGCAAGAAAGAATGAATGAATTATTAAAAGATATGATAAATTTAGATTCTATTGATAAGTTAGATAAATATAAAGATGATTTTACAAAGTATGAATTAGAGTTTGAAAAGATTCAAGATGCTTTTAAAGAGCAAGACAAAAATGATTTAATTGATTTCTTTATTAGTGATATTCAAAAGAATGAAATAATTGCCATAAAACTCGCACTTCTTTTTGAAAGTGAACAAGAGATAGAAAAAGCTTTTGATACTATTTATTCATTACAAGAGAACAAAATAGAAATTATTGATGAGTTTAATAGAAATTATCCAATAGAAAATGAACTGAGACTTAAACTCAATCATGAAATAAGTGAAAGAAAAGATTTTAATCTTTCTCAATTATTTGGAGATGTAAGATATTATAGTAAAGAAGTACTTTATCAAAAAAGAGATAAAGAAACATTTGATAAATGGCTAGGGAAAATTCAATTATTAAAAAATAGTCTTAATATTATTGATACTCAAAAATATCTTGAAATAGTTACCAAAGTTGGTAGTGATGTTGTAAAAATAAAAAATATTGAAGACCAAGAGTTTGATATAAGAAATAAAAGTTTCAATATTATTAATTTAAATAAAACTTATAGTTCAGAAATGGAAGATAAAATAGAAAAACTTTCAAGTGATTTTATAAATATTACATATTTTAGTATTTTATCACTTTTGGTTATTGTGATTAGTTTTTTAATGATTTTAGCTTATAAAGTGTATAAAAATGTTGGTTTATCTGTTGATGAAATTGAAACAAAAGTTGAAGATGGTTTAACAGAAATTACAAATTTAAATCATGAAATAGAAAATACACAAAAAGAAGTTGTATTTACAATGGGTGCAATAGGTGAAAGTAGAAGTAAAGAAACAGGTAATCATGTAAAAAGAGTTGCTGAGTATTCAAAACTTCTAGCACTTTATTATGGTTTAGATGAAAAAGAAGCTGAAATGTTAAAACAAGCAAGTCCAATGCATGATATTGGAAAAGTTGCAATTCCTGATGCGGTATTAAATAAACCCGGACGTTTTGATGAAGCTGAGCGAGAAATTATGAATACTCACGCAGCTTTGGGTTATGAAATGCTTAAACATTCAAATAGACCTTTACTAAAAACAGCAGCAATTGTGGCAAATGAACATCATGAAAAATGGGATGGTAGTGGTTATCCAAATGGTTTAAGTGGAGAAAATATCCATATTTATGGAAGAATTACTGCCCTCGCTGATGTTTTTGATGCACTTGGAAGTGATAGGATTTATAAACAAGCTTGGGATGATGAAAAAATATTTAATCTTTTTAAAGAAGAGAGAGCAAAGCATTTTGACCCAAAACTTGTGGATATTTTCTTTGAACATTTAGATGAATTTTTAAAAATTAGAGAGACATTTAAAGATAAGTTTTAAAAAGAGAAATTAAATTCTCTTTTTATTTTTGAATTAAATATTGAATAGTAGGACCGCTACTATCAATACTTAAAACTTTATAACCATGATTTTTTGCATCAATTGGAATATTATTTATACTTTGTGGGCAATCACTAATGATTTCTAATATTTCACCTTTTTCTAAACTTTCCATTGCTTCAAGTGTTTTAACAGCAGGATAAGGACAAGGTTCACCTTGCATATCAAGTCTATAATCTGGAATTATATTTTCTTTTTGCATATTAATTTCCTTTTGTTTGTAGTTTTAATCGATAATTTTTTTCAAGTTTTAAAATTAATAAAAATAATAAAAACAAGAAAATATAATTCATAAATAATCCACCATACTGACCAACCGATTCAAGTAGATTTATTTTTGGCCAAGATGTAGCTAAAGATACTGAAAAACTATCCCATGTAAATGCAAGTAAAGTAGCACCAATTACATTTCCAATCCCAACAATCCAAAAATGAACTTGACCTTCAACTGCTCGATACATCCAACCACACTCACAACCACCTGCAAGAACGATACCAAAGCCAAATAATAATCCACCAATAATAGCATTTGGTCCAGCCCACATGATTTTAGGAGGTGCGCCCATCATAATATAAGAAAATACACCAATAGTTGAAACAGCCATTCCAATTACAATTGCAATTGCAAGTTCGCTTCTTCCTGTTGTAAAAATATCTCTAAATGCAGATGTAAAACAAATTTGTGCTTTTGCAATAAGTAAACCAAATGCAGCTCCAAAAAGCATTGCAATTCCTAGTTTAGCACTATTTGCGAAAAATATTAGATATAAAGCCCAACATATCATTGCCACAAATACTAAAGAACCAATTGTAAATAGTGATTTAACTTGTTGTTTATCTTTTTCTAAATCTTTACTACAAGATACTTTTTGTAGTTTTATTTTCGATTGAAAAAAAGAAAGCATAGTTACTTTTGTTCCTAAATAAACACCAATAATCATAGCAATAGTAAAAAACCAAGCATGAAGAGAAAACTGAGGAATTCCTGTAAACAAACTTGCTAAATTACAACCCATTCCAAGTCTTGCTCCAAATCCTGCAATTATTCCTCCAATTAATGCTTGAGCAATCCTAATTTTACTAGCTGGCATTCTTAGTTTTACATTATTTCCCCAAAACGCAGCTGCAATACAACCAGCAAACATACCAATAATCATAACACCATCAATTCGAGTAAGACTATTTCCATCCATTTTCATGATTTTATAATATCCCCAATTACTAATATCAACACCAGCAAATTGTAAAATATGTCCACCCCATCGTGTGAATTCACCTGTAACTGCCCAATAAGTACCAGTTATACCGAAATAATATGCAGCCAATACACCAAGTGCTATAACAGCTGGTGTTGGCTTCCAAAAACCGACCAAATAGGTATTTTTAAATTGCTTGAAATAATCCATTCAAGTTCTCCTAACAATATGTTTTATTTTGAAATTCTGGATAAAACTTTTATGAGTATAAAAGTATGATTATCCTATTTGATGAGATTAAAAGTATGTTTTTGTATCTCTATTTGTACCACAAATCTAATGGAATACTAATAGAAATTAACTTAATAGTAATTAAAATAGTAAAATATTTTTTACCAATATATTTTAAAAATATTATTTCCCTTTTCATAAGAATAATCAACTTGAAAACCATGTTTATCCATGATTTTTTTTACGATACTAAGTCCTAATCCAAAGCCATCTCTTTGAGCTAATTCTTGAGTAAAAGGTTTTAAATAGTATTCAAACTCTTTTGATAGTTTTTTCCCTTTATTTAAAATAGAAATTTCATTTTTATTTGCTTTGATTATTATTGGATATGAAATTGCATATTTTAAAGCATTATCAATTAGATTTTTAAGTGCAGTTGATAAATAATATAAATCAGCATTTATTTTAAAATTTTCATTTATATGTATTTCTACCTTTGATTCATCTTCTAAATAGAGTTTTCCTAAAGACTCAACTATTAAAGTTTCGACTGTAAAATTTGTAAGATTTAGTTTTGTAAGGTTTAATTTTTCAAGTTCTATTAACTCATTTGTCAAAATCTCTAAATCAACAAATATCTTTTTTAGTAACTCTTTTTGAGAAAAATTATCTATTTTTTCTATTGCAAATTTGCCTTTTGCAATTGGAGTTCGTAGTTCATGTCCAATATCTCTTAAAAGTTCTTCTCTTGTTTTAATTGAATTTTCTAAAGAAGTTGCCATATTATTAAAAGTATTTGCAAGAATTCCTATTTCATCTTTTGAGTTTATATTTATACGACTTGAAAGTTCGCCATTTGCGAAATTTGTAATCTGTTTTGTAATTTTTTTAAGTGGATTTAGAAGGGTTAATATGTATAAAAATATTAAAAAAAGTACAAATATATCAAGAAAAACTAGAAAATTTAAAATATTTTTTTCATTTAGATTTTCTTCATCTGGAGTTTTTAAAATATATTCTTCATCTAAATAATTTATTTTTATTAAAAACTCATTATCAAAAATCTCTTTTAGAATCTCGATTTTCCCAAAGGTGTAATTTTGTGTATAAATTATTTGATTACTAGAATTTGTTAACTCTTTTTGGATTGTTAGATTATTTTTTAAAAGAATAGTATTTATATAATTTTTATTTTCAATATTTTTTAAAATATCCTCAATAATAGTTTGATATTTTTCTTGTACTAATTTGTTTATTCTTTTTGAGTTAATGCTATTTGTCCAAAAACCAATAACACTCATCAAAATAAGGCTCAGAAGAAATAAAATTGAAATCTTTTTAAATATTGACATCTTAACCTACAAACTTATAACCAATACCCCAAACAGATTTTATATATTTAGGATTTTTTGAGTCATCTCCTATTTTATATCTTATGTTTGAAATATGCATATCTATGGTTCTATTTTTTGTATTTATATCTAATGAAGTTGCATTTAGGATTTGTTCTCTTGATGATATTTTATTTAGATTTTCACTTAAAAAAATAAAAATATCAAATTCTATTTTTGTAAAATCTATTGGAAAATCTTCTAATAAAACAGTTCTATTCTCTTTATCTATTAAAAAATCATTTATTTTTATTGTCTTGCCAAAGCTTTTTTTTAAAATATGTTCAATTCTTAAAACCAACTCACGAGGTTCATAAGGTTTTGCTAAATAATCATCTGCTCCTAGTTCAAAACCATGAATTTTATTTCCTATATCCCCACGTGCTGAAGAGATAATAATAGGAATATTTCTTATGGATTTTAGTTTCTTAAATAAATCAAAACCATCCATATCAGGAAGCATTAAATCAAGTATAATTATTTCATAGTTTTCTTCATGTTTAAAATTCTCAATAGCATCTTTGGGGTGAGCAAAAGCTGTACAAATAAATCCATAATCTTTGAGATATTCAGATATAAATTTTTGCATTTGTAAATCATCTTCAATTAATAAAACTTTTTTACTCAATTTCCCACTCCTCCAAATAATCTGCAAATTCTTCTCTTTGCTTTTCATCTAATATTTCATGAATTTTTCTTAATCTTTTTACTTCTAAAATAGCTGATTTCATTTTTATATCTGTTAAAATTTTAAGATATTGTTTTTCATCAAACTCATTATTTTCTATTAAGTCTTCAAGTAAATCTTCTTGCTTTTCTTTGTATTCATAAAATTCTTTATACTCTTTTTTAAAATCAATTAGGACAGTTTTTATTTTTTCCAATTGAGTAGAGTTTAGATGTAAAAAATCAAGATTTTTATATGAATGTTTATATTTTTTATGTCCATCATCAGCATTTAAAAATAGATATAAACTACTTAAAATCAGAAAGATTTTTAATATTTTCATTTTCTATTAATCCTTTTTCCACATCACTATGACAAGCTTTACAGTTTGCTTTGCTTTTTATATCTTTATTTAAAAACAGTTCTTTTGGAATATCTCTATGCTTTTTTTCCCAAAAAGTAGTTTTGCTTAAAGCTATTATATCTTTATCTCCTACAGAATTTAGAAATTTGAAAGAAGCTTTTGTTGTTGATGTTTCGGCACTATTATTTACTAAGAAAGCTAAGATATTTTTATTTGATTCTTCGTCTATTGAAGCATCATCTCCAAAATGATTTTCTAAATCGCTCATCATTAATTCCCATGATTTTTTAGGTAAAAGATTTGGTGGATACAAAATATGACAAGATGCACACTCTTTTGCAAAAAGTGGGTTTTCCACTTTGTAATCTATTGGTTTATGAATAGATGCCGTTAAAATATTTTTTGGTTCATATAAATTAAATATTAAAAAAGCCATAAAAGCTATAAACATAAGAAAAGCAAATATTTTTTGAAATATATTTAATTTTATACTTTCATTTTCTTGGGTAACTTTAAATCCTGTAGCTATTGATTTTAAAGTCTCATGTTTTTTATGAACTAATCTATCAAATAAAACACCTGAAATATGAGCAATTATAAGTGCTATTAAAACTGATGATAAGAACTCATGAATTTCTTTAAATAGTTTCATTTCTTTAAAATAAGAACTATTTAGAAAAGATAAAACTCCTTTTCCTTCTTGAACTCCAAAAGCTAAGATTCCTGTAATTATAGTTAGAAAAGTAACTATTAACATTCCAAACATTACATAAGAGGCGAGTGGATTGTGACCTATATACTTTTGATTTGAATCGAAAATATTTACTAAGAAATCTTTTATATTTTGTATTCCAATTGGAAAATCTTTAAATAAAGAGTATTTAGGACCCCAAAATCCCCAGAAAAATCTAAAAATAAGTAAAAGTAGAATTGCATATCCAGCTATGGCATGGTAGTTTAAAAGGCTATCTTCATCATCACTTAGGAATGCTAATAAAATAAATACAACAAACAAGAGATGAAAAACTCTTGTTGGTAATGACCAAATATATGACTTTTGCATAATTTATCCTTTTAATCTTTCCATCTTCCAAAATTTGGAATATTTATATCTCTTTCTCCATAAATACCTTTATCAGCTGTTTTGTGACAAGCCATACAGTTAAATAATCCTTTAACTTCATTTTGTGTAATTAAATTTTTCCTAATATCTTCATGTTTTTTAATCATATAAGGAGTTGTAGAAATTGAGTCAGGAATCTGGTTTTTTGCCAAACTTGAAACAATTCTATTACTTCTTTTATATTGCATATTTTTTTCTGCACTATTGTCATTTAGATATTTAGTTAAAGTTTGTAAATCAGCTTCATTCAATGAAGCATCACTATTAAAATGATTTTCTAAATTTGTCATCATTTTATTCCAAGCATTAGCTGGAAGTAATCCTGGTTGATAAGGGAAATGGCAAGAACCACACTCTTTTATATAAAGCTGATTATTTACAGGTGCAACATCTGTTTTTGTATTAAAATTATCACTTGCCAATAAAGAGTTTATAATAAGTGCTAAAAAAATTAAATATTTCATGGTTATTCCTTTATTTATTTATAATGTAAGTTATTACATCGCCTTTTTCAAGGGCAGTTCCTTCACGATTGTAAACATCGTTGAAGTTTCTTTTTATCCATTTTTCAATTTCAGCTAAATCTGTAAATCTTTTTGGATTTGCTTTTGGTGAAAGTGGCTCAATTACTTTTCCTGTAAAGAAATTTTCACTTGATTTGTTTAAGTCTATTCCATGACAAGATGTACATGAAATCTCTTTGCCTTTTTTACCAATATGTTTTGAGACAAAAATCTCTTCACCTCTTTTTGCATCAAAATTTGTAAAGTTGGGATTTTCTTTTAAAACTTCTTGTTTTAAAGAACTAAGATAATCATCAGCAACACTAGCAAAGCATAGATTTAAAAGTAGGGATGATAGTAGTAGAATTTTCATTTTTATACCTCTGTTTTTTTATATAACCGAAGTATAAATGAATAGTTTAAATTTTTTTTGTTAGTTTTCTTGACACTTTCTTGACAAAGTTTAAAAAGTATCAATTAAAACGATAGCCCAAGTAATAATAAATATAAAAATACTTAAGAATACAATAGTACTTCCAACATCTTTAGCTCGTCCAGCCATATCATGATGCTCAAGGGTCACTAAGTCCACAACTCTTTCAATGGCGCTATTTGTAGCTTCTGCTAAAAGCATTCCCATTAAAGAAATAAATAATAAAGCCTTATTCGTTAAAGTTGCATCTATAAAAATAATTACAGGAAGTAAAATAAGAGTGATAATTAACTCTATTTTAAAAGAAGTTTCTGTTTTTATTAAATCAATTAAGCCTTTTAATGCGTAAGAAGTATTTTTAAAAAAATTATATTTTGGTTGATTTCTCAAATTTCTTGCCTTTGTTTAAATTGCGTCAATTTTACTATTATTAATATAATAAGCCAAGCCATAATCATAGTAATAATTGAATGACTTAAAAAATGGTCACCTAAAAGCATTTTATATGTTCCCATACTCCAAGCAATTACTAATGCTCCAATTAATGCTCTTTTTTGATTTTTTGGTGTTTTAAATAAGAAAAATAGAGCCATTAATGCAAATCCACCACTAGCATGTCCTGCTGGCCAACATTTTACCTTTGATGTTTGAATAAAATCTTTTGGATAAGAATCAAATACTTTAGTGTCAGGATATGTTCCATTAAAACTTACAATATTACAAGGACAAGGAGTATTTGAAATTGTTTTTAATGAACCAATAATTACAGGAACAAAAATAGCAGCTAATAAAACAATAATTAAACCTTTTTTATACTCTTGAATAAGTTCTTTTTTTCTTAGAAAAATCAAAGAAAAGAAAATAGCAATAGCACATAAAATAAGTAAATTTTTGATTCCATCATAAAAGAAGAATTTTAATAAAGGTTCGTCTTTATTAATTAGCCAATTTTTTGTATTAAAATTATAAAAAAAGCTTTGGATAAAAATATCTAAATTAGTAAATTGAAAAAAAGCAATTACAGCTATTAATAAAATAGCTGTAATTATTATATGTTTATTGAGGTTTTTTAGCATTATGTAAAATATCCATATCTTTTTTATAAACAGTAGTTTCTACTTCAAATAGACCTAAAAGTGTATGAAATAAATTATCTTGAGAAAAAGGTTGATTTTTATAAGTATTAAGTTTTTCAACATCAATTTCCTCTTTTATTTCACTACCAAACCACATAAGTGAACCTATATGCTTTTGCTCATCTGGAGCCATAAAATATGGAAGACCATGCAAATAGATTCCATTTTCGCCCAAACTCTCACCATGATCACTCATGTAAAGCATAGCTGTTTCATGAGTATTTGAATACGGTTTTAGAAAATTAATAACCTTTGATAAAAAATAATCAGTATATAAAATTGCATTATCATAAGCATTACTTACTTCTTCTTGTGTACATTGTTCTAACTGATTTGATTTACAAACAGGTGTAAATTTTTCAAACTCTTTTGGGTATCTTTTATAATATGCAGGTCCATGATTTCCCATTTGGTGAAGTATAATTAAAATATCTTTACCTTGATTATTTTTAATATATTCATCAAGCCCAACTAGCATTCCTTCATCTCTACATTCATCATCACAAATAGTATTAGTTTTAGAAGTTCTATAATCTTCAAAATCAACTCTTAGTGCAACACCTTTTGAATCAGAATTGTTATCTCTCCATAAAATTTTTATATCATTTGTATGTTTTAAAACATCAAGAATATTTTCAGTTGATATTCCTTTTTTATAATCATAATCTGCTTTGCCAAATATAGAAAACATACAAGGAACTGATTCCGCAGTTGATGTGCCACAAGAATACATATTTGGGAAATTTGTAATTTCTTCTTTTTTTAATAAAGGATTAGTTTCTTTTTTATACCCATTTAATGAGAATCTATCAGCTCGTGCTGCTTCTCCTACAACCATAATAACAATTTCAGTTTTTTCAGTTTTTTCAGATATATCTACTTTTACTATTGCATCTTTACCTGTTTCTTTGACTACTATTGAACCACTTGTTAGGGTTTTATTAACATAATTCCCAATACTATAAATCCAATAGATTGGATTTATATGAAATCTTAAAGGTTTGTGTTCTCTAAAAAATGAAGTATAAAATTTACTAAAACTAAATAATATTATTAAAATAATTAGCAAAGATAAAAATAGAGTTTTTAGTTTTTTTAAAGATTCTTCTTTAAAAGATTTGTATTCAATTTTAGTTTTAAATATAAAATATGAAGGAGCTATTGCTAAAATTAAAATATAAACAATAAGTTTAGGAGTAAATAAATCAGATGATTCATTCAGGTTTGTTTGTAAAGTATTCCTAATCATACTTTCGTCAATAACTATATGATAAGTATCCATAAAATAAGCCGTAAATGCCGAAACAACTAAGGTAATTATTAACAAAGGTTTGGTTGTATATTTAGATGAAAGAAGAGTAAATAAAAATACAATAAAACTGAATAATAAGATAAAGATGGATGTAATATAAATAATATTTAAGCCCTCATTTGGGTAAGTAATTAATACATTTTTAAAAAATGAGAAATTGTAAAAAGTTGTAAAGAGAATAGCTGTAAATAATATTAATTTATATTGAGAAATTTGTTTCAAAAAAAACCTTTATACCGAGTATTAAAAGTACATTATAAACAAATTTAATTAATAAAGAGTTAATTTAAAATAGATAAATTTTAAAATTTATAAGCAAAAAGTACTAAAATAGCAATTTTTTTAAGCTATTTTTTAGTATAATCGCGAAAATTTATATCAAAGAGAATCAATGAGAGACATTAGAAATATCGCTGTAATTGCGCACGTTGACCACGGTAAAACAACATTAGTAGATGAGTTATTAAAACAATCAGGTACGTTTTCTTCGCACCAAAATGTAGATGTAAGAGTAATGGATAGTAATGCTATTGAAAAAGAAAGAGGGATTACAATTCTTTCTAAAAATACTGCTATTGATTACGAAGGGGTGAGAATTAATATTATTGATACTCCAGGCCATGCCGATTTTGGTGGGGAAGTTGAGAGGGTTTTAAAAATGGTTGATTCTGTTTTATTACTTGTTGATGCGCAAGAGGGTGTTATGCCTCAAACAAAATTCGTTGTAAAAAAAGCTTTATCTTTAGGACACAGACCAATCGTTGTTATTAATAAAATTGATAAACCAGGTGGAGATCCAGATAGAGTTGTAGATGAAGTATTTGACTTATTTGCACAAATGGGTGCAACAGATGAGCAATTAGAATTCCCAGTTGTTTATGCAGCTGCTAGAGATGGATATGCAAAACTAGCTTTAGAAGATGAAAATAAAGATTTAACACCATTATTTCAAACTATTTTAACAGAAGTTCCAAAACCTGAGGGTTCTGATGAAAATGGTTTACAACTTCAAGTATTTACACTTGACTATGATAACTTTATTGGGAAAATCGGAATCGCTAGAATCTTTAATGGTACTATTTCAATGGGTGAAACTGTTGTTTTATGTAAAGCAGATGGTGAAAAAGTAAAAGGAAGAGTTTCTAAACTTATCGGATTTAAAGGTATGGAAAGATTTGATATTAAAACAGCTGGAACAGGTGATATTATTGCCGTTGCTGGTTTTGAAACAATCGATGTTGGGGATTCTTTATGTGATCCTTTAAATCCAATGCCTCTTGACCCTATGCATATTGAAGAGCCAACTCTTTCTGTTACATTTGCTGTTAATGATTCTCCATTAGCTGGAACTGAAGGTAAATTCATTACTTCAAATAAAATTAACGAAAGATTAGCTGCTGAAATGAATACTAATATTGCTATGAATTATGAGCAAGTTGGTGAGGGTAAATTTAAAGTTAACGGAAGAGGGGAATTACAAATTTGTATTCTTGCTGAAAATATGAGAAGAGAAGGTTTTGAATTCTGTATTGGAAGACCTGAAGTTATTACAAAAATGGAAGATGGTGTTAAAACTGAACCATTTGAGCATTTAGTAATTGATTTGCCTGATGAACATACAGGTGCTATTATTGAAAAACTTGGAAAAAGAAAAGCAAATATGACTAATATGGTGCCAATGGGTGCTGGTTATACAAGACTTGAATTTGAAATCCCAGCAAGAGGTTTAATTGGTATTAGAACAGAGTTCTTAACTGAAACTAAAGGTGAGGGTGTTATGAATCACTCATTCTTAGATTTTAGACCATACTCAGGAATGGTTGAATCTAGAAAATATGGAGCATTAGTTTCTATGGAAGCTGGTGAAGCTGTTGGTTATTCAATTTTCAACTTACAAGATAGAGGAATTATGTTCGTTAAACCTCAAGATAAAGTATATGTTGGAATGGTAATTGGTCAACATGCAAAAGATAATGATTTAGATGTTAACCCAACTAAAGGGAAAGCTCAATCAAATGTTAGATCTTCAGGTGCTGATGAAGCTATTAAATTAGTTCCACCAAGAAATATGTCTTTAGAAAATGCTTTAGAGTGGATTGAAGAAGATGAATCAGTTGAGATTACACCTATTTCTGTAAGAGTTAGAAAAAGAGAATTAGATCCAACTGTTAGAAAAAGAACTGCAAAAAAAGAGAAATATAACTAATCTATATTTTTTTAACTGTTTTGTAAAAGAGGAAGGATATTTTATCCTTCCTCTTTTTTTTTTGGATAATAAAAAATAATCATTTACTTATGTATAGTAATTATACAATCAAATTGTTGGGTAATAAAATAATTTAGTTTATTTTTAGACAAATGAGACTAGAATTTATCTAGTTCAGGAGGTGTAATTTGAGTAATAAGAAAAATAGTGTATCTGAAATCTTTTGGGAAACCTTTTCGAATCAAGATAGACAAAAAATAAAAGAGTTCCAGAAGTATATGGATAAGTTTGCTGTTAATTTCAATCTTTACAAAGATGGAAATTTTATTGAGAGATCTTTACCTTTTGATGTTATTCCAAGGATTATAGAAACTAAAGAGTTTGATATAATTGATAAAGGATTAAGTCAAAGAATAAAGGCTTTAAATCTATTTTTAGAAGATTTATATACTACAAAAAATATTGTTAAAGACAATATAATTCCTGAAGAGTTTATTTACCAAGCAAAAGGTTATTTAAAAGAACTTCATGGATTTTCTCCTTCTAAAAAAATTCGTACACATATAAATGGAATTGATTTAGTAAAAGATACTGTTTCTGATAAATGGGTTATTTTAGAAGATAATTTAAGAGTTCCAAGTGGAGCTAGTTATCCGTTATCTATTCGAGATATTTATAGAAAAATTTATCCAACTTTTTTTGAAAAACTAAAAATCAAACCCATAAAAGAGTATCCATCAATGTTGTTAGAATCTATGGATTATGTAAATTGTGGTGGAATAAATGTTGTGTTAACTCCTGGAAGATTTAATTCAGCATATTATGAACATGCATATTTAGCAAAAAAAATAGGCGCTCAGCTTGTAAGAAATGATGAATTAATCGTTCAAAATAAAATTTTATTTTTCAAAAATTATGATGGAAGATTAGTTCGTGTTGGAGCTGTTTATAGAAGATTAGACGATGAATTTTTAGATCCAAAATTCTTTAATTCAGAGAGTTTAATTGGAGTTCCAGGAATTATGGAAGCATATTTAGCTGGAAATGTAGCGATTATGAATGCTCCTGGGAATGGAGTTGCTGATGATAAAGGTATTTATTATTTTGTTCCAAAAATGATTAAATATTATTTAGGAGAAGAACCTTTATTAGATAATGCACCAACATATTTGCCTTATTTCAAAGAGGATAAAAAATACATTTTTGACAATATGGAAAAATTGGTAATTAAAGATGTTGCAGAAGCAGGTGGTTATGGTGTAATGTTTGGACATGCCATGACAAAAATTCAGTTAGCAGATTTAAAAACAATTATTGAAGCAAATCCTAGAAGATTTATTGCTCAAGAATTAATAGAATTTTATGATGAAGAGTGTTATTTAAACGATGAAATAGTTCCTCGAAAAGCTGATTTTAGAGCTTATGTCGTAATGAGCGATGAACCAAAAGTTTGGAAATGTGGACTTACAAGATATGCTATGGAAGCTGGAAATTATTTAGTGAATTCATCTCAAGGTGGTGGATTTAAAGATACTTGGGTTATGGAGGCATAAGATGGAGCAATTATTAACTGCAAATGTAGCATCTAATTTATATTGGTTTGGAAGATATTTAGAAAGAATTGAAGCAATATTACTTGAAGTAGTTGATGCTTTTGATAAGATTATTGATACAAATAAAGATAGTGGTAAAGAGATTTACAAAAAATTAGGAATTGATTTAGAGTATTTGGATGCAAAGCATTTTTTAAATGAAGCGGTTTTTGGAAATCATCATGCTAATTTGCATAATTTGATTAACTTTGCTAAAGAAAATGCAATTATTAGTAGAACTAATATGGATACTGAAGCTTTTGGTTCAGTTGTTGAATTGACTAATTTATTAAAACAGTCAGGTTTAGAAATTGATTGTAGATTTATTGATAATGTTTTATCTTTAATTAGTGAAATTTGGGGTGAATTAACTAGAAAACAACATAGACAAGCAAGTGATTATTTCATTAGACTTGGGAAACTTGTTGAAAAAGTAGATTTTCACTTAAGACTAGGAAGAGATAAAGAATTTTCATTAGTTGTAATGGATGAAATAGATAAAATCGTAACAATCTTAGCACCAAATTCAAGATTTAGTCCCCATGATAAAAATGATTCTCATGAGATAATAATGAATTCTATAAATGCCAAAATTAATAAAATAATAGTTGAGGATTAATGAACACAACAGAGATTTTTACATCCGAGTTACCAGTAGGTGAGAAATTATCTATAAAAAGAACAAGATTTGAGCCACTTGAAAAAGCTAATAATAAAATAAAAAGAATTTCAATTGTAAGTGGAATACACGGAGATGAGTTGGAAGGTCAATTAGTAATATATCTTCTTGCTACTTGGCTAAAAAATAATAGTGATAAATTAAAAGGAATAGTTGATATTTACCCTTCGGTTAACTCTTTGGGAGTCGATTCTATTACTAGAGGATTTCCTTTATATGATATTGATTTAAACAGAGCTTTTCCTGGAAGTGCAAATGAATTTTTGCCAGGACAAGTTGTTTTTGCTTTAGCAAATGATGTAAAAGGAAGTGATATTGCTATTGATATTCATTCAAGTAATATTTTTTTACGAGAAATTCCACAAATTAGGATAAATAAAGAGTTCTCAAAATCTACTTTACCACTTGCAAAAGAGTTAAATTGTGATTTTATTTGGATACATGATGCAGTTACCGTTTTAGAATCAACTTTTTCACATACAATGAACTCAATGGGTACAAAAACTTTGGTTGTTGAAATGGGTGTTGGAATGAGGCTTACAAAAGCATATGGACACCAATTATTATTAGGTATTTTAAATCTTATGAAAAAAGAAGGAATACTTGAATGTAAAGAAGATTTTGTAACAAGAGAAGCTTTTAATTCAGAAGTTGGAGAAGTTTTTTATTTAAATGCTCCTAAAAGTGGTTTATTTATTCCTGCTCTTGACCATTGTGCAATTATTAAAAAGAATGACAAAATTGGAGATATTGTAGACCCCTTAACAGGAACAATTTTTGCTACGCTAATTGCTCCAAATGATGGAATATTATTTACTTTAAGAGAATATCCTGTTGTTTACGAGGGTTCATTAATTGCTAGAATTTTTGGAGATAATAGTGGAAAAAATTGAAATATTAAGAATTGAATCACTAAGTCGCGCTCCTTTGGTTGTTGAGGGATATTTATTTAAAGGAACTAATCCAAAAGCTCCTAAAGTTGCCATTGTAGGTGCAATGGAAGGAGAATCAATTTTACCATTATATTGTTCTTCTGCAATGGTTGATTTTTTCAAAAATAAAATTGAGAAGGATAAAATAAAAGGTGATGTTTTAATAATTCCATCAATTAATCATTATGCTTTAAATATTGGAAAAAGATTTTGGCCTTTGGATAATACAGACCTTAATATGATGTTTCCAGGTTACGAACAAGGTGAAACAACACAGAGAATTGCTAAAAAAATATTTGATGCAATAAATGGTTATGATTTTGGAATTATCTTAGAAAGACGACCAGATCCAGCTACTTGTTTACCATATATAAAACTTTTCAAAAGCGGATATGAAGATTTAATTGGAGCAAAAAAATTTGGTTTTAAAATGATTCATCACAGAACTATGAAATCAATAGATACTGTTACTTTGCAATATAATTGGCAACTTTGGGGAACAAAGGCTTTTTCAATTATATGTCCAGGGGATAATCAAGTTGATAAAAAAATTGCAAGTCAAATAAATCAAGCGATGATAAGATTTATGGATAAAACCAAAATCATTGATTATCATATTTTTAATGGATATGAATCAACTGTAATTGATAGAAATTCTATTGCTGTCGTAAAATCTCCACGAAGTGGTATTTTTATATCAAAAGAACTTCCTGGAAATTATGTATCAAAAGATCAAGTTATTGGCGAAATAGTTCACTCTTTAGAAGGTGAAATGATACACCAATTTTTAGCACCATGTAATGGAATGGTTACTTGTTTTTATAGTAATTCTTTAATTTATGAACATGCAGTTGCTTTTAGAATCGCAAAGATAGGCTGAATTTTTAATTATTATAGTAATGTACTTGACATGAAATGATTAATCTAATATGATTTCATCAATTAAATAGGTGATAATTATGAAAATATCAAAAAAGACAGATTATGCTCTTCGGGCTTTGTTTGCAATTGCAGAGATAAAAGAGAGTTCTATTTCTATACGAGAACTTTCTGAATCGATAGATGTTCCTAGAAGATTTCTAGAAAATATAATGCTTGAGATGAATAAAGCAGGGTGGGTTAGAAGTATTCCAGGAAGATATGGTGGATATACATTAGCAAAAGATTCAAATGAAATTACATTAGGTGAAGTTATTAGATTTTTCGAGGGTATGATAGCGATGATTTCATGTGTTTCGGTTTCAAGTTATGAATCTTGCAGCCAAGAGGGGAAATGTCACTTTAGAAGAGTTTTTTTAAATATTAGGAATTTAACGGCTCAAATACTTGATAAAACTACAATTGCTTCTTGTTTGGCTCAAACTCCAATAACAAAAGAAGATGTTTATAAAGAAGAATTTATTGGGGGATTAGGTATTTAATATCTAATTGGTTCAATAAATATTTAAAAATAGTTTAAAATCTACTAACTTTATGTATATTAATTTATAAAAGTAAACTAAGCATAAGCCCATTTATTGGGATTATTTTATTTAACAATCAAAAATAATCAAATTTATTATACAAATTACTTGACAAAATAAAAAATCTTTATTATAATTTCACCGATTTAGTAGGTGATAGATGAAATACTACTTTGTGAAACTAAAGAATAAAGGTTTTTTTAATGATGCATGATATGTGTGAATTTTATAGTAATTAGGAAGAATAGAAAATGGTGAGATTTTTTTAAATCTTTAAACTATCACACATTTAGTGTGTGTTATATTTAGAAAGAGAAAATAAAATGAAGAAAATAGTAAAAAATTTAAGAAATATTGCATTAAGCGCATTATTAATACCAGTATTAGGAATTTCAAGTGAAAGTTATGATTCAAAAGCAGAAGCAGCAAAAAAATCAGTAGAGTTATTAAATGTATCTTATGATCCAACAAGGGAGTTATATGAAGCATATAATAAATCATTCGCAACATATTGGAAAAACAAAACAGGTCAAGAAGTAACTGTAAAACAATCACATGGTGGTTCAGGAAAACAAGCACGTGCTGTAATTGATGGATTAGGAGCAGATGTTGTTACTTTAGCATTAGCATATGATATTGATGTTATTACTGAAAAAGCAAAACTGTTTGCTCCTGATTGGCAAAAAAAATTAGCAAATAATTCATCACCATACACTTCAACTATTGTATTTTTAGTTAGAAAAGGAAATCCAAAAGGGATTAAAGATTGGGATGATTTAATAAAAGAAGGAACTTCTGTTATTACACCAAATCCAAAAACATCAGGTGGAGCTAGATGGAATTATTTAGCAGCTTATGCTTATTCACTTAAACAAAATTTAGGGGATTTAACAAAAATTGATAGAAACTCAGACAAATATAAAGCAGCAGATGCAAAAGCTTTAGAGTTTGTAAAAAAATTATTTAAAAACGTTCCAGTTCTTGATTCAGGAGCAAGAGGTTCTACAAATACATTTGTTCAAAGAAAAATTGGAGATGTTTTACTTGCTTGGGAAAATGAGGCTTATTTAGCACTTAATGAATTAGGAAAAGGTGAATATGAAATAATAACTCCATCTATATCAATTTTAGCAGAACCACCTGTTGCAGTTGTAGAAGAGAATGCAAAAAAACATGGAACTTTAGAAGTATCTAAAGCATATTTAGAAGCATTATATTCACCAGAGGGGCAAAAATTAGCAGCTAAAAACTATTATAGACCATATAAACCTGAACTTGCTGATAAAGAAGATATTGCAAGATTTGCAAAACTTGAATTAGTAAAAATTAATGATGTATTTGTTGATTGGCAAACAGCTCAAAAAGCACATTTTGATGATGGTGGAACATTCGATACTATTTATTCTAAATAGAAAATTAGATTAAAGGAAATAAGGTGAGTAGTAATTCAGTTTTAGATTTAGTTGGAAATACTCCTTTAATTAAATTAAATAACATAACAAAAGATTTAAAAGGTGTGAGTATTTACGCTAAAGCTGAATTTTTAAATCCTAGCGGCTCTGTAAAAGACAGAGCTGCAAAGGCTATTTTTCTTGAAGCTATAACTTCAAAAAAACTTACAAAAGATAAAATTTTACTTGATTCAACAAGTGGAAATACGGGTATTGCTTATGCCATGTTTGGTGCAGCTTTGGGATATAAAGTGAGTCTTACACTTCCTTCAAATGCAAATTTTGAAAGAAAAAAGATTTTAAAAGCTTATGGTGCAATAATAATTGAGACAGATCCACTTTTAAGTTCAGATGGTGCTTTACTTGAAGCTAAAAAAATAGCTAAGCAAAATCCAGATAAGTATTATTATACAAATCAGTATGACAATGAAGAAAATTGGAAAGCTCACTATAACACCACAGCTTTAGAAATTTGGGAACAAAGTGAACAAAAAGTTACTCATTTTATTGCAGGGATGGGAACTTCAGGAACTTTTGTTGGGACTTCAAGAAGGCTTAAAGAGCTTCACCCAACAATAAAAACAATAGCAATGCAACCTAGTTCACCTTTTCATGGACTAGAAGGTATGAAACACATGGCAACTACAATAAATCCTGGTATTTATGATAGTTCATTGATTGATGAAACAATTACAGTAGATACAGAAGATGCAAGACAAATGAGTTTGGAACTAACGCGAACAGAAGGACTTTTTGTTGGAATATCTTCAGGAGCTAATGTATATGCAGCATTACAATTAGCTAAAACATTACCAGAGGGAAGTGTAGTTGTTACTGTTTTATGTGACAGTGGATTTAAATATTTAAGCGATAGCTTATGGGAAGAGGAATTATGATTGATATTAAAAAAAATCATATAGATCAAATAAAAGAACATGCTCAAAAAGATTATCCCCACGAGTGCTGTGGAATTATTTTAGGTAAGTTTAATGGTAGTGAAAAAACGGTAACGCAAGTTTTAGAAATATCAAATGAAAAAGAGGAAGAAAATCGACACAATAGGTATCTTATTCCATCTTCAAAGATATTAGAAATAGAACTTTATGCTATAAAAAATGGTTTAGATATAGTGGGATTTTACCACTCTCATCCAGATCATCCAGCAACCCCATCAGCATTTGATATGGAGCATGCTTTACCTGTTTATTCATATTTTATAGTATCAGTTTATGATGCAAAAGTGGTTAATTTTACTCTTTCTGTGTTATCACATGATAGATCAAAATTTGAAGAAGAATTAATAAAAGGATAAAAATGGCAACAGTTTATATTCCTACAGCATTAAGATTATTTACTGATGGTACTTCAGAAGTAGTTTTAGTAGGGGAAAATATAGGAGAGATTGTAACTGAGTTGGTTACAAAGTATGGTGATTTAAAAACTCATCTGTTTTCAAATGAAGGAAAACTAAGAAGTTTTGTAAATATCTATTTAAATGAAGAAGATGTAAGACATCTTGATGGTTTAAACACAAAAGTAAGTGAAGGTGACAAAGTTTTATTGGTTCCATCAATAGCAGGTGGTATTTAATGGGAAAAGATGACAAGTACGAAAAGCTTTCACAAGACGAAATAAGTAGATACAGTCGTCATCTTATTTTGCCTGAAGTTGGACTTGAGGGACAACTTAAAATAAAAAACTCAAAGGTTTTAGTTGTAGGAACTGGTGGTTTAGGAGCTCCTGTTATTTTATATTTAGCAGCTGCTGGTGTTGGAACTTTAGGTTTGATTGATTTTGACATAGTAGATGAATCAAATCTACAAAGACAAATTATCCATACAACAAGAGATGTAGGACGTCCTAAAATATCTTCAGCAACAGATAGAATAAAAGGGATTAACCCAAATGTAAAAGTTATTTCATACAACGATAGATTAACAAGTAAAAATGCTATTGAAATTATAAAAGATTTTGACATAGTAGTTGATGGTACAGACAATTTTCAAACAAGATATCTAATAAACGATTCTTGCGTTCTTTTAAATAAACCATTTGTTTATGGCTCAATATTCAGATTTGAAGGACAGGTGAGTGTATTTAATGATTATGATGGTCCTTGTTACAGATGTTTATATCCTGAACCACCACCAGTTGGACTAGTTCCTTCTTGTGCAGAAGGTGGAGTAATTGGGGTATTACCAGGAATCATTGGAACTATTCAAGCTAATGAAACTATAAAACTAATTCTTGGAATTGGTGAAGTTTTAAGTGGAAGATTATTAACTTTTGATGCGTTAAGAATGCAATTTAAAGAGTTAAAACTAAAAAGTGATAAAGAGTGTCCAGTTTGTGGTGAACATCCAAGTGTTACAGAACTTATTGATTATGAAGAGTTTTGTGGACTAAAAAGACCAGATGAACAAACAAGTGTGGAAGAGATAAGTGCAATTGATTTGAAAAATCTTATAAATGAAAAAAGAAGTGTTCAAATCATAGATATTAGACAACCACACGAGTTACAAATAGGAAAAATTGATGGCACAAAAGCAATACCTTTTGGGCAATTAGTTAGAAGAAAAGATGAACTTGATGATTCAAAAAAAGTTGTAGTTGTTTGTAAGATTGGACTTTTAAGTGCTGAGGTTATTAGACAACTAAAAGATTCAGGTTATACGGGCGAAATCTATAGTTTAAAAGGTGGAATTACCTCTTGGGCAAATGATATAGATTACACAATGGCAAGATATTAGAAATTAAAAAAAGGAAGCAAAATGGCAGAAGAAAATAAAGTAGTAAGTTTAGGTGCGAAAGCAGCATATAATTTAGCAGATGTTACAAAAACATCTCCTGTATTTGACTCTTTAACTCCAAGATGGGTTACAAGACTTATAGATTGGAAAGGTTTAGATACAGGTGTTTTTAGACTTAATAAAGTAAAAGAGGGTGACACTCCACTTGATACTTTATGTTCACAAAAAATTCATAACAAAATCCCTGAAGGGTTTGTAGATTATGAAGAGAATCCAAGAGAGTATAACTTAAACTCTATTTCAGCAATTATAAATGTAAATACGAAAGTATCTGATTTATATAGCTCTCCAACTGAGCAAATTCAAGAGCAATTAAGACTTGCAATTGAGAGTTTAAAAGAGAGACAAGAGAGTGAACTATTTAACAATGATGAGTATGGTTTATTAAAAAATATTGATGATTCACAAAGAGTTCAAAGTAGAACAGGAAGCCCAACACCTGATGATTTAGATGAGTTAATCTCAAAAGTATGGAAAGAACCATCATTCTTTTTAGCTCACCCAAAAGCAATTGCTGCATTTGGAAGAGAAGCTACAAGAAGAGGAGTTCCACCTGCAACTATAAACTTATTTGGAAGTTCATTTTTAAGCTGGAGAGGAATTCCTATTATTCCTACAAATAAATTGTTTGTAGATGGCTTAAAAGAGCCAAAATCAAAATCTGGTAAAACAAATATTTTACTTGTAAGAACAGGTTTTGAAAAACAAGGTGTTGTTGGACTTTTCCAAAATAATCTTCCAGGAGAGCAATCAAAGGGATTGTCTGTAAGATTCAAAGGAATAGACAATAACGGAGTTGGTTCATATTTATTATCATTATATTGTTCAGCAGTTATCTTATCAAAAGATGCAATTGCAGTACTTGAAGATGTAGATGTGGGAAACTACTATGATTACGCACAATAATTCATCAAACTTTGATTCAGAATTTTTTAGAAATCAAATAGAGATTTTATCAGGGAGTTATTTCCCCGAGTTTGATCAAACAGATAAATCAAAAATTGAAAATGGTTTTGATTATGAAAAGGTTTTGCAAACAAGTTTTTATAAAGATAGATTTGATAGAAATGAAGTGCAAAAAGTAGAGAATAGTTTTATAAATGAGGCTTCAACTAACTCATTTGTAAATCCAAATACTATTTCAGATTTTCAAATAGTTCCACAAGCAAATAAATCGGTTGATTTGTTTAATGTGGAATCAATTAGAAAAGATTTTCCAATCTTAAATGAAAAAGTAGATGGAAAAAACTTTTTAATTTGGCTTGATAATGCAGCAACTACACAAAAACCAAAAAGTGTAATTGATAGATTAAGTTACTTTTATGAACATGAAAATTCAAATATTCATCGAGGTGCTCATGCACTTGCAGCAAGGGCAACAGATGCTTATGAAAGTGCTAGAGATAAAGTAGCAAAGTTTTTAAATGCACCCTCTTTAAATGATATTATTTTTGTAAGAGGTGCCACAGAGGCTATAAATCTGATTTCTCAAAGTTTTGGAAAGTTTAATATCCAAAAAGATGATGAAATTATAGTTTCAAACTTGGAACATCATGCGAACATAGTTCCATGGCAACTTTTGGCTTCACAAGTTGGAGCAAAAATAAAAGTAATTCCCGTTGATGATAGTGGACAGATTTTATTAGATGAATTTGAAAAACTTTTAAATTCAAGAACAAAAATAGTTTCAGTTGCCCATGTATCAAATGCATTAGGAACAATAGTTCCAATAAAAGAAGTTACACAAATAGCCCATCGATATGGTGCAAAAGTATTAATTGATGGAGCTCAAGCAATATCACACATCAAAGTTGATGTTCAAGATATTGATTGTGATTTTTATGTTTTTTCAGGACATAAAGTTTTTGGACCAACTGGAATTGGTGCAATTTATGGAAGAAAAGAGTTGTTAGCTTCAATGTATCCATACCAAGGTGGTGGAAATATGATAGCTGATGTTACTTTTGAAAAAACAGTTTATCAAGAAGCTCCAAATAAGTTTGAAGCAGGAACTGGAAATATTGCAGATGCTGTTGGATTAGGTGCGGCTATTGATTATGTAAGTAAAATTGGGATTGATAACATTTATAGATATGAGCATGAACTTTTAGAGTATGCTATTTTAAAAATGACTCAAATTCCAGGACTTAGATTAATAGGAACAGCAAAAGAAAAAACAAGTGTTTTATCGTTTGTTTTAGAGGGATTTGAAACACAAAAAGTTGGAGAATATCTAACAAGTAAAGGAATTGCTTTAAGATTTGGACACCATTGTGCTCAACCAATTTTAAGAAGATTTGGGGTTGAAACAACAGTGCGACCATCTATTGCATTTTATAATACAAAAGATGAGATTGACTTTTTAGTAGCCGCTATTAAAGAGTTTAAAAATAGTAATTTTAGATAAATTTTTTATGGGCAGAATCAAATAGTTGATTTTGTTCATAAAAAATATTTTTTTAGTTTTTATATTTCACAAAGTTAATAGATGAAATATTATAATATTTTTTTAGACTCTCCTTATCTAGGAGATAAAAATGAGATATATAGAAGAAATAGTAAGTTTAAGAAAAGATTTTTACATTGTTTTAGTGTCTTTACTATTAAGCGTTGCACTGTTTTCAACAGCTTTAGTAATAGCATAAATAAAAAAGAAAAGGAGATTTTAAAATGTGCGATATGTGTAGTAAAAATTTAGAAAATTGTATGAGGGAAAGGCATTGCAATAGCAATAATTGATGAGGGTCTAAAAAGTTATTGGAGGTTTAATATGACGGCAGTTGAAGGAAAAATTTTAGATAAACAAACAATTATAAAACTTCCAAATAGAAGAGAATTTTTAAAAGATGATAGTGAAAAAAAATTTAATAAATTAGCAATATTTGATATTAGTGGATTTGGAAATATTAATCACTATTATGGATATGAGATTGGTGAAAAGATACTAAAAATTATTTCTCAAAGATTACAAGGAAAGTTTCAAGATAGCAAAATTTATTATCTAGGAGCTGATATATTTGCAGTAACTTCAACAAAAGAGGTAATAAAAGATAGATTTATTCAAAGTATAAAATCAATTATTTGGTATTTTGGATATTCGCCAATAGAAGTTGATGGGCATAAAGTTTATATTCCACTAAAAGCTGGAGTTGCAATAAATTATCCAGAACTATTAATGAGTGCAGAGTTTGCTCTAAAACAATCAAAAAATTTTAAACATAATTTGGTGATTTATGATAGTGAAGAACATCATATTTGTCAACCAAATTCACTTTCAATAGAACAAGATTTATATTGGGAAAGTGAAATTATAGAAGCTGTAAAAAAAGATAGATTTGAAGTATATGCCCAATCAATAAATAGTGTTAATAGCAAAAAGTATGAAGTATTAGTGAGAATGAGAAACTCAAAAGATGAAATTATTACACCATATTTTTTTATAAATAGGGCAAAAAAAATTAATCTTTATACTCAAATTACTAAAAAAGTAATTGAAAAATCTTTTGAATTCTTTGAAAATAAAAAAGTTGAGTTTAGTATAAATCTTTCAATTGGTGATATTTTGGATAAAGAAGTAGTAGATTTTTTAATAAAAAAAATTTATGAGTATCAAATAAGTGAATATTTAACGATAGAAATAACAGAGAGTGAAGGTGTAGAAAATATAGAAGAGTTGGTCTCTTTTATAAAAATAATTAAAAATTTTGGTGTAAAAATAGCTATAGATGATTTTGGTACAGGTTATTCAAACTTCTCTTATTTGGTGAAATTACAAGCTGATTTCATAAAACTAGATGGTTCGATTATTCAAGAGATAAATAAATCAAAAACAGCAAAAGCAGTAGTTGAAGCAATAGTATTTTTTGCCTCAAAAGTAGGAATAAAAACAGTAGCAGAATTTGTATCGACAAAAGAGATATATGAAACTTGTAAAGAGTTAAATATTGATTATTTTCAAGGATATTTATTTGATGAACCAAAAAATATAAAAGATTTAAAATTAGGAAGGGATTTTATTAATGGAAAGTAAAACAGCAAGATTAGGACTTCTTGCACAAATAAAAGAGGATTTTAGTGTACCAAAAAACAATGACCCAGCATTGGAGTCAAATTTAGAGATTATATTTAATTATCCAGGAGTTTGGGCAATAATAAACTATAGGATTGCAAATAAATTATATGTTAATGGATTTAAAAAGATTGCAAGAATTTATAGTGGAATAAGTCAATTTCTTACAAATATTGATATTCATCCAGCAGCAACAATTGGAAGAAGGGTTTTTATAGACCATGGAATCGGTGTTGTTATTGGTGCAACTACAATTATTGAAGAAGATGTTTTGATTTATCAAGGTGTAACACTTGGAGGTGTTAGTTTAAATAAAGGGAAAAGACATCCAACAGTTAGAGCAAATAGCGTAATAGGAAGTGGTGCAAAGGTTTTAGGAAATATTGTAATAGGTACAAGTAGTAAAATAGGTGCAAATTCAGTGGTAATTGCTGATGTACCTGATTATACAACTGCTGTTGGAATTCCTGCAAAAATAGTGAAAAGATATGATCATTTAGGGAAATTTACTCACAGTGATTTACCTGATATTGATAAAGAGGCGTTTAAATATTTGAATGAAAGAATTGAATTATTGGAAAAAATATTAAAAGATAGTGAAATTATTTCAGAAGAAGTAATCAATGAAATACATAAAAATAAAGATAAAAAGAATATCAATTTTGATTTATTAGATGGTTATTTCATTGATGGTGCTGGAATCTAGGAGATTAAAATGATACTAATAATTGGCGGAGATAAAATTGACACAATAAAAGATTTTCTAAATGAAAAAACAGGTGAAAGTAGTGTTCTTCATTGGGATGCAAGAAATGTGAGAGTTACTCATAGAATAATTCCTAAAGATACAAATCACATTCTTTTAATAACAGATTTTTTGAATCATAACACAATGTATCACTTCAAAAAAGAGGCAAAAAGAAAAAACATTCCAATAATTTGTTCAAAAAGAAGTATCAATTCTATATACCAAAATTATGAACAAAGGAGTTTAAGTGCTAAAGATTAACAATGTTAATACAAAGAAGAAATTATTATTGTTCCCCTTTATATTCTTGATTATTGTTTTACAAATAAAAATCATCTTTATGAATATTGGGGATGTTGTTGATGAAAAAGATGTTCAAAAGATTAAAAATCATTTTGAATTATATAAAAATTAAATCTAAAAAAAGGAAAAGATAATGGCTTACGCAAATGATATAACGGAATTAATAGGAAATACACCTCTTGTAAAATTAAAAAAAGCAAGTGTAAATGGAGCAACGGTTTTAGGTAAATGTGAGTTTTTAAATCCAACACATTCTGTAAAAGACAGAATTGGTTTTAATATGATAAATGAAGCTTTAAAAAGCGGATTAATAAACAAAGATACAACAGTTATAGAACCAACAAGTGGAAATACTGGAATTGCATTAGCCTCTATTTGTGCGGCTCTTGGAATAAAACTAATTCTTACAATGCCATCATCAATGAGTATTGAAAGAAGAAAATTATTACATGCTTTGGGTGCAAAACTTGTTTTAACAGAACCAGAAAAAGGAATGAAAGGTGCCGTTGAAAAATCAGATGAATTAAATAAAATAATTGATAATTCTTTTGTTCTTCAGCAGTTTAAAAATGAAGCAAATCCAGCAATTCACAAAATTACAACAGCTCAAGAGATATTAAAAGATACTGATGGGAAAGTTGATATTTTAGTTGCTGCTATTGGAACAGGAGGTTCTATTACAGGAATTGGAGAAGTTTTAAAACAACATAATCCAAATATTAAAATAATTGCAGTTGAGCCACTATCTTCACCTGTGTTAAGTGGAGGAAATCCAGGAGCTCATAAAATTCAAGGTATAGGTGCCGGATTTATTCCTGATGTTTTAAATACAAAAATATATGATGAAATAATTCAAGTAACAAATGAAGATGCCATTGAAACATCAAGAGCTTTAGCAAATGAAGAGGGACTTTTAGTAGGAATTTCTTCAGGTGCAAATGTTTATGTAGCTTCTTTAATTGCAGCAAGACCTGAAAATAAAGATAAAACAATAGTTACTATTTTATGTGATACAGGGGAGAGATATTTAAGCACTGTATTGTATGAATATGATGAAGAGTAAACTCTTCATCATAAAATAAATTTAGATAATTTTCTAAAAATTATTTAAATATTTCTAAGTTATAAATGATACTACTTTAATACTATTTCATAATATAATTCCCACTTTTAAACGATTATTATTTAATTACTTCATTATTTTATAGAAAAATAAAAACCTAGTTATATTCTTAATAATTATAATTTTTATTAGTTTATAAAATATATAGTTGTATAATAATCCAATAAATTATCTTAAGTAGGGAGTTTTTATGGATTCAGTAGTTAAAAAAGTATCTATTTTTCAAGGTTTTGCAGTTGCTTTAATTTTAGTGGTTGCCATTTTCTCAATTACAGTTGTTGTTCGAAATTCTATTGTTTCAGATATTCAATCTGATTTTCAACAAAGAGTAAAAGATGTAAAAGCAACTTTTGAAGTTTTAAATGAATCAATACGAGAATCAGCAAAAAGTGCTTCAAATGTTCTTGCTTCAAGAATAAGTAATATTGATATAGATTATGAAAAAACTATTGAAATTAATTCTGTTAAAACTCCAACATTAACATCTAATGGCCAAATTATAAATAAAAACAATGACTTAATTGATGAATTCACAAAAATTACAGGAGCTGTTGCAACTGTTTTTGTAAAACAAGATAATGACTTTTTTAGAATTGCGACTTCTTTACAAAAAGCAGATGGTAGCAGAGCTATGGGAACTTTTTTAACAAATAAAAGTCCAGCTTTTGAAAAAATTATGAATAAAGAAAAATATATAGGAAGTGCTAAATTATTTGGTAAAAACTATATGACAGTGTATGAGCCAATAATTAAAAATGGTGAAGTAGTGGGGATTTTATTTATTGGGTATAACTTTGATTCTTTATACTCTATTTTAGAGCAAAATTTAGGAAAAATTAAATTTGGTGATACTGGTTATTTATTTACACTTGATACAAAAGAATCTGTATTTACTATGCATCCAAGTTTAAAAAATAAAAAAGTTGAAGAATTAACAGATGTTGATAGTCAAACTATATTTAAAGAGATAATTAAACAAAAAGAGGGTGTTGTTATTTATGATTTTAAAGAGCAAAACAACATAAATGAAAAGATTACCGCTTATACGACTTTTAGTGACTGGAATATCGTAATTGGAACAAATGCAAATTTAGAAGAATTATTAGAGTTAAACAACTCTTTAAGAAATTATTTAATTATTGGTGGGATTTTTTTATTAATCATTTTATTAAGTGTGAGTTATTTTATAATTACAAAAACTGTAAATACTCCTTTAATTACAATAAACAAGGGTTTAAATGACTTTTTTGCTTATTTAAATAGAGAGAAAAATGAAGTAAATCTAATAAATATTGATACAAATGATGAATTTGGTCAAATGGCAAATGTTTTAAATCATAATATTGAAAAAACAAAAAAAGGTATTGAAGAAGATAGAAAACTAATCGATGAAACAATTGCAGTATTAAGTGAGTTTGAGCAAGGTGATTTATGCCAAAGACTTGATATGAATGTTTCAAATCCAGCTTTAATGCAATTAAAAAATGTATTAAATAAAATGGCAAATAATTTAGAAAACAATATTGATAATGTTTTACATATTTTAGAAGAATATGCACATTATAACTATCTAAATAAAATTTCAACAAAAGATATAAAAGAGCATTTATTAAAACTTGCAAATGGTGTGAATACTCTTGGTGATTCAATTACAAGTATGTTAGTAGAGAATAAATCAAATGGATTAACTTTAGATGAAAGTTCAATTATATTATTAGGAAATGTAGATAAATTAAATATAAGTTCAAACGAAGCAGCAGCAAGTCTTGAAGAAACAGCAGCAGCATTAGAACAAATGACAAGTAATATAAGAAACAATACCGAAAATATTGCAAAAATGGCAAGATATTCAAATGAAGTAACAGCTTCTTCGACTCAAGGTGAAAAACTAGCAAATCAAACAACAGTAGCTATGGATGAAATAAATACACAAGTTAATCTAATAAATGATGCAATTTCAATAATTGATCAAATAGCATTTCAAACAAATATTCTTTCTTTAAATGCAGCAGTAGAAGCTGCAACAGCAGGAGAAGCTGGAAAAGGATTTGCCGTTGTTGCAGCAGAAGTAAGAAACTTAGCATCTCGTTCAGCAGAAGCAGCTAAAGAGATAAAAACAATAGTAGAAAATGCAACAAAAAAAGCAAATGATGGAAAAGATATAGCAAATAATATGATTAGTGGATATAAAGTGCTTAATGAAAATATATCTCAAACTATAAATTTAATTCAAGATATAGAGATGTCAAGTAAAGAGCAACTTTCAGGAATTGAACAAATTAATGATGCAATTACAAGTTTAGACCAACAAACACAACAAAATGCAAATATTGCATCTCAAGCCCATGATGTTGCCGTTGTAACAGATGAAATAGCAAAATTAGTTGTAAGTAATGCAAATGCAAAAGAGTTTATAGGAAAAAATGAAGTAAAAGCAAAAAGAAGTTTTGCAAAAACAAATAATTCTTCTTATGATATAAAAACAAATCAAAGGCTACATAAAAAAGTAGAACATAAACCAGTAAAACAAGAGAGTAAGATAGTCTCAAATAAAGCTGATGATACAGAATGGGAGAGTTTTTAACTCTCCCTTTTTTTATGGCTTGACATAAGAATTAAAAAAAGTTATAATTTCACCACTTTAGTAGGTGATAGATTAATCACCTACTTTTTTTTGATGATTTTAATTATCATCATCTTAATGTAGATTATATGGAGAGTTTTAAAATGAGACTTAATTTTGGGATATTAAAAAGGCAAAAATCACCGATTCCTGGTTTTGGATTAACTATGGGATATACAGTTTTTTACCTTAGTATCATAGTTATAATTCCTTTGTTTGCACTTTTTACTGAAGCATTTAGTATGGGCTGGCAAGCATTTATTAATGCAACAACAAGTGATAGAGTAATAGCAAGTTATAAACTTACTTTTTTAACATCTATAATTGCTGCACTTGTAAATACTTTTTTTGGACTTATTGTTGCTTGGTGTTTAGTTAGATATAACTTTTGGGGAAAAAGAGTTTTTGATGCAATTGTTGATTTACCTTTTGCTCTACCAACAGCAGTTTCAGGAATTGCACTTACAACTTTATATTCATCGCAAGGTTGGTTTGGACAAATTTTACAACCTTTAGGAATTAAAGTAGTATTTACTCCAATTGGAATTACGATAGCTTTAATTTTTATAGGTCTTCCTTTTGTTGTGCGAACAATTCAGCCAGCTCTTGAAGAGATTCAAATAGAGCAAGAAGAAGCAAGTGCCTCTTTGGGAGCTTCTCGATGGCAAACATTTTATAAAGTGATTTTACCAACTATTTTCCCATCTGTTTTAACAGGATTTGCACTTTCATTTGCAAGAGCTTTAGGTGAATATGGTTCTGTTGTTTTTATTGCTGGAAATATGCCATTTAAAACAGAGATTAGTACACTTTTAATTATTACAAAACTTGAACAATATGATTATGCAGGAGCAACTGCAATTGCGGTTGTTATGCTTTTGATTTCATTTGTAATGTTATTATTGATTAATATGCTTCAAAGATGGAGCTCAAGAAGAAAAGGAATGGAGGCAATATGAAAACTATAAGTAATTCAAAATCATCTTTAGATGAATCAAAAATAGTTAAATATTTATTAATAGGAACAGCTGTAGCTTTTTTGACAATAATGTTAGTTGCTCCTTTGATTACAATATTTATTGAAGCTTTTAGAAAAGGAACAGAAGCATATTTTATGAGTTTTGATAATGCATATGTATTACAAGCAATAAAATTAACATTTATAACAGCTGCTATTGCAGTTCCTTTAAATCTATTTTTTGGAGTAGCAGCTTCATGGGCTATAGCTAAATATTCATTTTTTGGAAAGAGTTTTTTAATAACTTTAATTGATTTACCTTTTGCTGTTTCTCCAGTTATTTCAGGGTTTGTTTATGTTTTATTATTTGGAGCGCAAGGTTGGTTTGGACATTGGTTAATTGCAAATGATGTTCAAATCATTTTTGCAGTTCCAGGAATTGTGTTAGCAACCATATTTGTTACTTTTCCTTTTGTTGCAAGGGAATTAATTCCACTTATGCAAGAACAAGGAAATGATGAAGAGCAAGCTGCACTTTTATTAGGGGCTAGTGGTTTTCAAACATTTTGGAAAGTTACATTACCAAATATAAAATGGGGACTTATTTACGGAGTAATTTTATGTAATGCAAGAGCGATGGGAGAGTTTGGAGCTGTTTC
>Ga0172377_10000147_pt1 | contig 60090 bp, 50 predicted proteins | sample Pumphouse3metaG_FD_119749 | JGI IMG/M metagenome (GOLD analysis project Ga0172377, IMG submission 119749) | Leachate microbial communities from a municipal landfill in Southern Ontario, Canada - Pumphouse #3 metaG | ecosystem: Engineered > Solid waste > Landfill > Unclassified | place: Canada...
GCTGGTGGCCGGCAATTCAACAAAATACCTCTGGATACTAACCCGTCAGCCCGAACTTGATCCCGCTGTTCTGGAAAAGCTGAAAAGCCTTGCCGACGGATACGGATTCAATACGGCCGAACTAATCTTTCCGCAGTAAAGGCCGGTATTGAGTTATGAGTATTGAGTTTTGAGTTATGGGTTGCGTCCGGGCGTAATGCGAAAAGTTTACCGGTAAATTCCATTTCCCGTTTTTATTCCCCGCTGCGGAGTGTTTTTATACAGACGAATTAACGTCTCGCGATTCACGAAAGATCAGACCTGCCCGTGGCAATTCTTGTACTTTTTCCCGCTGCCGCAGGGACAGGGATCGTTGCGTCCGATCTTGGGATGATCGCGGCGAACCGGCTCGGTCTTACCGGCCTGCGGCGCTTTGGGTTGCGAGGGCGCCTGGGCTTCTCCGGTACCGGAGGCAAAACCCATGTTCTGCGACTGTGCATGGCGGACCTGTACGGGCTGCTGCAGCGGCGGCCGGGGTTCGTCCCGCAGTTGGATCTCCGTACGGTAGAGCAGGCGGAGTGTGGTTTTGTTGATCTGTTCCAGCAGATTCCGGAATGATTCAAAGGCTTCGGATTTATAGATCAGGAGGGGATCTTTTTGGGCATAGGCCTGCAGACCCACACCTTCCTTGATCTGGTCAAGCTCATAAAGATGCTCTTTCCAAAGACCGTCTATGCTGTTCAGGTAGGCCCAGCGCTCAAAGTCACGCATCAGGGCTTCGGGGTACAGGGACAGCTTGCGCTGATAGGTTTCCCGGGCTTGTTCCAGAAAAAATGCACTCAGTTCTTCGCGGCTGATGTTGTCGTGTTCGCCGGGGATATCGCACATCACGGTGCTGAGCATTTCCTGACGCAGTTCTTCCCAGCGCCAGTTTTCCGTATTATTGTCCTGGGTAAAATTCGCGACGCTGTTTTCCACGAATTCCTGCAGCATTTGTTCGATCTCTTTCTGAAGATTTCCGCCTTCAAGCGCATAAGAACGGCGGTCGTAGATCACCTCGCGCTGTTTGTTCATCACATCGTCATATTCCAGCAAATGCTTACGAATACCGAAGTTGCGTTCTTCGACCCGTTTTTGCGCGCGCTCGATCATGCGGGTCATCATGGGCATTGCGATAACCTCGTCATCGGGAATGGCATCCATCAAAGCATTCCCTTTCAAGTTGCCGAAAAGGCGCATCAGGTCATCTTCGAGAGAAATATAAAAGATAGATTCTCCGGGATCGCCCTGGCGGCCGGAACGTCCGCGCAGCTGATTGTCGATACGCCGTGATTCATGCCGCTCCGTGCCGATGATCTTGAGTCCTCCGAGTTCCCGTACTTCATTCGAGATCTTGATATCCGTACCACGACCCGCCATGTTGGTTGCAATGGTTACCGCACTGCGCTGCCCGGCAAGCGTAACGATCTCCGCTTCACGCTGATGCTGCTTGGCGTTCAGAACATTATGCGGGATACCCGCCCGTTTCAACTGTTTGCTGAGCATTTCGGAAATTTCCACGCTGATGGTACCCACCAGAACCGGCTGTCCGCGGCGAAAGCTTTCGCTGATATCTTTGATGATGGCCTGATGTTTCGCCTGCCGGCTTTTATAGATCTGATCATCATAGTCCTTGCGGACCACGGGCTGGTTTGTGGGAATGGAGACTACTTCCAGGTTATAGATCTGTTCGAATTCTCCGGCCTCGGTGGCGGCTGTACCGGTCATGCCGGCCAGCTTGTCGTACATGCGGAAATAGTTCTGCAGGGTAATGGTCGCCAGTGTCTGGTTTTCGCCTTCAATGCGCACCCGTTCCTTTGCCTCGATCGCCTGGTGCAGTCCGTCGCTGTAGCGCCGGCCGGGCAAAATACGCCCCGTGAACTCATCTACGATCAATACCTTGCCGTCTTTGACCACATATTCCACATCCTTTTCGTAGAGCGCATAGGCGCGCAGAAGCTGGGTGATATTATGGATCATCTCACTTTTACGGCTGTGTTTTTTCTGGACTTCAGCCTTGGCCTTTTGCTTGTCCTCGTCACTGAGATTCGCATCTTCGTCGATCTTGACAAACTCCTCGCCGATATCCGGAATGACAAAATATTCCGGGTCTTCGGGATTCAGGACCTTGCGTCCTTCGTCGCTGATCACGATGGTATGTGTTTTTTCGTCAATGGCATAGAGCAGCATGTCATCGATCTCGTGCAGACGTTTTTCCTGCATGTAATAACTTTCGCTGCGGAAAATCTTATCCTGTATTTCCGCCGACTGCATTTGTTTCAAAAAGCGCGGATTCTTGGGCTCCCCGTGCTGGACCTGCAGAAGGATGGTGCCGAGTTCCAGTTCGTGCTCCCGGTCATCGGGAATTTTTTCAAATTCATCCAGAAGGGCATTGATCTTGCGGTTCTGGGCGCGGACCAGTCGTTCTACCTGCGGGCGCAGATCACGGAACTGTTCATGGGTATTGGACTGTACCGGGCCGGAAATAATGAGCGGTGTCCGGGCTTCGTCGATCAGGACGGAGTCCACCTCATCTACAATGGCATAATAATGGCCGCGCTGGACCATATACTCCTTATGGGTGGCCATATTGTCACGCAGGTAATCAAACCCGAATTCGTTGTTGGTCCCGTAAACAATATCGCAGGCATACTGCTGTTTTCGCTGGCTTGGCGGCATGGAATTCAGGATCTTGCCAACGCTGAGACCCAGAAAATCATAGATCACCCCCATCCATTCCGCATCACGTTCGGCCAGATAGTCGTTCACGGTCACAACGTGCACTCCGCGCTTGGTCAGAGCATTGAGAAAAATAGGCATGGTGGCGACCAGCGTTTTCCCTTCGCCGGTCTTCATTTCGGCAATATCGCCGTTGTGCAGGACCATCGCACCCAGAAGCTGCACGTCAAAAGGCACCATATTCCATTCAACTTCATGTCCCATCAGCTGGAATTTCTTTCCCATCAGGCGTTTGCAGGCCTGCTTGACCAGCGCAAAAGCTTCCACCTGAAGCTCGTTCAGGGTGTTTTGTTCTGCATCAAAGATCGCCGCATCAGCGGCTTCGGAATCCAGTTTGTTCTTTTCGGCTTCCTGCCGTGCAATATCGCGCCGTTCGGCGATCAGCGCGATCATTTCCTGCGTGCGCTGCCGAAGCGCGTCATCACTTATATCGTTTATCGCTTCACAGGCGGCATTGATCTCCGCGACACGGAAACGGATCTTTTTTAAATAGCGGTCGGATGCGCTACCGAACAATTTTATCAGTATTTTCTCGAATGTCATCTTGGTATTATCCTTCTTTGGCGGGTTTGATCTCCGGCATCAGGACGCCTTCCTCAACAAGATCCTTATAGATCCGGTCCAGCATTCCGTTGACAAATACGTGGCTTTCGTCCGTGGAAAACTCTTTGGCCAGCTCAATGGCCTCAGAAATGGTCACACGCGGCGGTACATCCTCGATATACATCATCTCGGCGATGGATTGCCGGAGAATGATCTTGTCCATCAGGGTGATGCGCGAAAAATCCCAGTTCCGGGAGCGTTTTTTTATGCGTTCGTCCAGATGCTCAAGTTCGCTGACGGTTTTATGGATCAGCGTGCGGAAAAATTCCTCATCGAATTCCGTTTCCTCATTCAATGCCATACTACGGGTGATCACATCATCCAGAGCTTCGTCCTGTTGCTGCAGGTACGCATATAAATGCTGAATGCAGAGCATTCTTGCATTCCGACGCAACTTTTTCATATATGACACATCCTATTATAATGATGGGGAAAGGAAAAAAACATTTTCAATCGCATTCTCATAGCAATTGAATATACAATCATTCCCTGCCGAATGAAAAACGAATAATAAGGATTTTTATTCCTGTCGGATTCCCAGGAACAACACTCTGACCGTCAATAAACTGACGGGAGAATTTACCTTTATCTATAAATTGAGCGGACCTTTCGCAGCGGAGCTGATCTGCAGCGGTGTACAGATCGCCCCATTATCATACGGGGGTATGATCCGGACAAATAATGCAGCTTCCGCGGAAGTCGGCCCTTTTTCGTTTATTTTCCTGAAGTAAACTGCAGAAAAAAACCTTTCCTGCTATTGCGGTAATTTTTTTGATCAGTGATTATTCTGCCGTGCGCTTTGCTTCGTAGTTTTTCCCAAGTTCCACAGGGCTGCAGTATCCGGAGTCCCAACTTTTCAAAAAGATATCCGATACGCGTTTGGCCATTTTATTATTCTTCACAACAATTCCCAGATTCCTGCCATGATGGAAATAGCTTTTTGACCAATTGGAGGTTCCCAGCCAGAAGACACTGTTGTCAATAACCATGAACTTGCAGTGCTCCACGCGGGCATAGCCGATATAGCCTTCCGAGGCTTCGGGAATGGTCGAAAATTTTACGGTGATATTGGGAACGGCATGCAGGGATTTGATATATTCGATACGCGGGGAATGGAAATTCCAGTCGGAAAGGATCATTTCAATGTTCACCCCGCGTGCCGCCGCACGGCGAAGGGCAAAATCCAGTTGCTCATACAATCCGTCCCGGGAAAGCGGCGAATAACTCAGCAGTTGGATCCGGATACTTTCTTCCGCATGATCGATCAAATTCAGCAATTGTATTTCATCACCGTTAGCGGGATAGTAAATAATGTGCGGATTGCTGGCCGTGGGAAGCAGCGTGGATTTTCCGTATCCCTTGTCCGTGATGGAAACCCGGTATAAATTTTCATCGGACCGAATGCACCCAAGGATAGCATCCGTATCGGCGTCTTCCGCCGACAGGGCCCAGTCAAGATCAAATAATTGTTTGTAGAATTTTACCAGTGATTTGTCTTCAATTCTCAATCCCAGTTCGTGAATATGTTTGAGCGCCCGCCAGTCGAAATTCTGCGAACCGAGAAAGATCTCGCGCTCATCGACGATGAAATATTTTGCATGCAGTACGCCGCCTGTGATTCCGTTGAGGTCGTAAACCCGTACTTCGATATTCGGATATTCGTTCAGTTTGTCTGCAGTTTCCGGATAGGTTTTGTACATGCTGCCATCGATCACAAAACGTACCTGCACGCCGCGGTCCGCGGCGGCGGTCACGGCCTCCAGTACGGGTGTCAGGGCTTCGCCGTCTTTGTGCGAAATATAGAATTCGCCGAAGTCCAGTGTGCGCTTTGCGCCATTGATCATCTCCAGCCAGACCTCCGGCGTATTGCGGATATCTTCATTGTCCAGGGTAGTCTCGACGGGAATGCTTTCTACCAGCTCAATAGGGCCTTTCCCAAAAAGTAAAGCGACGGCAAGCAAGGGCAGAATAAACATGAAGAATCGTTTCATATTTTATAGATCCCCTTCCGGTTTCGGTGTTCAGATCAATTTCAGAAAAAGTATATAACAATTTTTGCATAAATAAAAGCCGGAAGCGAGACCGCTATTCTTTTGTCATTGTAGTCGATTAATTCCTAAATTTGTGATAAATTACCTGTATATCAATGACGGGGTTTTCAAAATGACTGTAAAAAACGACACCGTGGCTTTGGTCTTCGCCGGGCTGGTCCTGCTGCTCTGGTCCACCGTCGCTACGGCCTTCAAGATCGCTCTGCGTTACTGGACTGCCTTTGAGTTGCTGTTCCTTGCTTCTGCCGTATCTTTTATTGCCCTGAGCGTTTTAATGCTGATACGGAGAAAGTTTCCGGACCTAAAAACATTGCCCCGCAATGATCTGAAAAAACTTATCCTGGCGGGGATCCTGAATCCGCTGATCTATTATCTGATCCTTTTCAAGGCATATGAACTGCTGCCGGCGCAATATGCACAAGCCATCAATTTCACCTGGCCGCTGGTACTCTCCCTGGCTGCAATGCTGCTGCGGCAGGAGGCGTTCCGTTACCTGCGTATCGCCGCTTTATGCATTTCCTTCGGCGGCGCAGTGATCCTGGTACTGGGAGGAAAACAGGTGCCGGGAGGGATCAACCCCGGCGGTGTGCTGCTGGCCTTTTCCAGCACACTGTTCTGGGTTTTTTACTGGATGATCAGTAAGACCGTCAGAAGCGATGCCCTGATCAGTCTTTGGATCCCCTTCGGCATTTCCACCCTGATCCTTGGACTGACGGCGATCCTCTTTTTCCGGCCGGAATCGTTTTCCCTGCCGGGTATTGCGGCCGCGGTCTACGTGGGCTTCTTTGAAATGAGCATTACCTTTCTGCTCTGGCTAAACGCTCTGCGGCTCAGCAGCTCGACTGCTCTGATCAGTAATTTTATTTATGCGGTCCCCTTCCTGTCGCTTGTCTTTATCCGCCATGTCCTGAAAGAAGCTGTTCAGCCGGCAACCGTTATCGGTCTGCTGCTGATCCTGGCGGGAATCATCTTACAAATATCCGTAAAAAGAAAGTCCTGATATTCCGCTTTGACCTGAAGCGGAAAAAGGAAGAGCACTGGACACTGGGCGCTGCGAAGAGGAGAAATAGAGTATGGGAGAAGTGGAGAGGTGGAGCAACTAGACATCTCGACGGCTCGACACGTAAGGAACTGCTGCCTGCCCTGCTTCGCTCCGAAGCCTCGGAGCGAAGCAGGGGCTTCTGGCTTCTGACTTCTGATTTATTTCCCCGGGTAAATATATGCCTCATATACCGGTGGACCGTAATACTGGTACGCAAGCTCATCATATTTCGTGCCGCACAGGATGCTGTGGATAAAACCGTTGCGGTACACCTGCGTGGTATGCAAGATCTCCCGGAAGGGATTTTCTTTCAGCCAGATCTGAACCCGTCCGTTGAGGGCCCGGTATGCGGTCAAATATTCGCGCTCTTCTGCCGTAAAGTTCATCGTTTTCCCCAGCCTTACTTTCATTAACTGCGTATTCCACCAGGTCCCGCCTTCGGGCGAAACGACGGATTTGCCATGATACAGGGCAAGATTGTCATTGTATGCAAGAACGCAAAGATATGTCGAATCGCGCTTCGTTAAAAATTCCGCAAACAGCCTGTCATAACGGTCTGCATTATATTTATAATTGTAATTGCTGTCAATGAAGACGATCCTGTCGATATTGGCCGGAATGGTATCGACGGCGGACAGGTACCCCAGTACCCAGGATCCGCCGGCGCTGTGACCGTTAAGGCAGATCCGGCAATGAAAGCCGTTGAAAATTTCCAAAACTTCCCCGACCATGCCCTGAATACGTTCCCGGTAATCCTGAGGATGCTTATCGTCATAGCGGGACCAGGAAGCATCGCTGTTTTGCAGATATACGGTAACAATGTTGCGGTTTTTCATCGCCTGCCGCAGGAAACGTGTCTGGGCGGCTATGTGCTGAATATCGTAATGCCAGTCATCGCCCTCCGACAGTAATTTGCCGGCGGTCTGCGCGATTGTGTTTCCCGCCGGACAGGCATAAAAGATCAGCAGAGTCTCTTTCTCCCGCTGCAGTGAATCCCTTCCCGGCGCATTGATCAGAACTTCCACATCCTCAAGGATGAAGAAATGTTTTGTCTGTTCACCATAGCGCGTATTCTGCTTAAAGCCCGGAAGCGTTTCAGCCGCCAAGGAAGAAAGGAAAACGAATAAGAAAAGCATAGAACGGAACATTTCTTATAATAATAAAAAACAGGGAAGCTGCAAAAGGGTTCCCTGTCTTTTTTTTTGAATTGAATTCTATTTTGCGTGCAGGGTTACAAAGCGTTTCCCGCCGGCAACTTCCACCAGCATGAGGATTACCTGATCTTTTTTGACATTTTCCAGCGCCTTATTAAAATCGCTCATATTCCCGATGCCTTTGCGGTCGATCTCGACAATGCGGTCTCCGGCCTTAAGTCCTTTTTGCTGTGCTTCGGAGCCCGCGTTGACGGAACTGATCACAACGCCATTTTCACTGCTTAGCTTGTATTTTTCGGCAAGTTCTTTAGAATTCTCCGACACGGCAAAGCCCAAATCGACACGTCCTGCATTGTTTGTTGCGATCATCGGCGCTTCTTCCGGCATTTCTCCCAGCTTGATGTTGATTTTGCGCGTTTTTCCATCGCGTATGATTTCCAAACTTACCGTTTCGCCGGGATTGCGGGAAGCAATGTTCAGCTGCAACTCACCGGGATCGGAAACCGTCTGATCGTTGACCATGATCACGACATCACCGGACTGCAGCTTTGCGCTCTCGGCGGGACTGCCGTTCATCACATCGGAGATCAGCACGCCCTTAACATCTTTCAGGCCCAGGGACTCGGACAACTCGCTGTTCAGTTCCTGGATCGTCACTCCCAGCCACGCGCGGACCACACGGCCTTTGGTTAAAATATCATCCATCACCTTTTTCGCAAGGTTGATGGGAATGGCAAAACCAATGCCATTGGAGCCGCCCGAGCGGCTGAGAATTGCGGAATTTATGCCGATCACTTCGGCGTCCAGGTTAACCAGCGCACCTCCGGAATTGCCGGGATTGATGGATGCGTCGGTTTGGATGTAACTCTCGTAGGTATTCAGCTGCATGCCGGAACGGCCCAATCCCGAAATAATGCCGTGGGTCACCGTATTCCCCAGGCGCGTACTGAAGGGACTGCCGATGGCAAGAACCCATTCGCCGACGCGCAGCTTATCGGAATTTCCAAGTTTCGCCGCCGGTAATTTTTTTTCATCAATTTGCAGTACTGCAATATCCGTTTTGGAATCCGCGCCAACCACGGTAGCCTTGAATTCGCGTTTATCGTTCAGAACGATCTTGATCTCTTCGGCATTCTCAATGACGTGGTTGTTGGTAATCACATAGCCCTCACCGACAATCACACCGGAACCCAGGGCAGAACTCCGGAACTCCCGTTCTTTTTGCGGCATATTGAAACCGAAAAATTCAAAGGGGAAATTAAAATCTCCAAAGGGATTCTGGATTTTCGTTACTTTTTGGGCCGTAATGGTCACGACAGAGGGAGTAACAGACTCCGCGATATCGGCAAATTGATTGCTGAAAGCTTTCAGATCCTGTCCCGCAAGCGGGAGCATCAGTCCGAGAATCAGTACCAAAAACAATGCTTTTTTCATTATCGGTCTCCTTGTTGAGTCGTTATCGTATATGAAAAAGTGGCATTAAAAGTTCCACGCTCATTTTTTCCGGCTTCGGCAATGCGGGGCGGGGAGGGTATTAACGGGGGTTCTGCGATGCGACAGAAGAATGTATCCGGTCTATACCCGCCGCAATGTCCGGGGCAAGCGTTTTTCCGCCGCGGCAATAAGGGCAGAGGAGCTTTCCTGCTGGCGGCGGATCAGTCCGGGTTCATCCAGTCCGGCGATCTTTCCTTTTTTGACCACGATCTCTCCGTTCACGATTAACGCGTCTACGGGTTCCAGTGCGGCATTGAACACGACTGCCGCCGCCGGGTCGTGCGCCGCGCCCGCATATTCCAGCCTGTCCATGGAGATCATGCAGATGTCTGCGCATTTGCCCGGAAGTATTTGACCGATATCGTTACGTCCCAGCGCTTTTGCGCCGCCCCGGGTCGCCATCCAGAGAACCTCTTCCGTATTGAGCCAGTATTGCGGAGCGCGAAGGCGGGAGATCAGCATTGCATTGCGGATCTCCAGCAGCATATTGGAGGCGTCATTGGATGCGGAACCGTCCACGCCGATTCCTACATTTACGCCGGCGTCCAGCATTTCCTTAACTTTTGCAATACCCGAACCCAGGCGCATATTGGAGGACGGGCAGTGGACTACGCCTGCGCCGGCTTCCCCCATTGCACGAATTTCCGCGTCATTAAGATAAATGCTGTGCGCAAACCAGGCGTTGCTTCGGATCCAACCCAGATCCCGCATAAATTTAAAGGGGCGTTTTCCGAACTTTTCCAGACAGAACAATTCTTCGTCTTTGGTTTCCGCCAGATGCGTATGGATCTGCAAGCCGTATTTTTCCGCCACCTCCACGGTTTTGCGCATTGACGAAGGCGTTACGGAGAACGGCGAACAGGGTGCCAGGGCGATCCTGAGCATGGCGGCTTCGCGGGGATCGTGGTAGCGCTCCACCAGTCGCTCGATATCGGCAAAGATCCGCGCTTCTTCCTGCACCACGTCTTCGGGCGGAAGACCGCCATCCTTAACGCTAAGACTCATAGATCCGCGGGTGGGATGAAAGCGCATACCCAGCTCCTGCGCCGCCGTAATCTCACGGTCGATCAGCGTCCCTTCCGCATTTTTCGGAAAAAGATAAAGGTGATCGGAGCTAGTGCTGCAGCCGGTCTTCATCAGCTCCGCCATTGCGGTTTTTGCGCTGATATAAAACGCCTCTCCGCTAATGCCGCGCCAGATCTCGTAGTTGATCTTGAGCCAGTCAAAGAGCTCCGATCGCTGTGTTGCCAAAATATTGCGTGTCAGTGTCTGAAAAAAATGGTGGTGGGTATTTACAAAACCCGGCAGCACCAGCATTCGGCTTGCATCGATGCTTATATCTGCGGAACCCCGGAAAGGTTCGGGCCCCGCAGAAAGGATTTTTCCCGCTTCCAGAAAGACGTGCCCGCCGGAAAAAGCATCCAGCGGCTCCTTATCGCCGACATGATCGCTGATCCTGCAGCACAGAAGGGGGTCTTTGATCAAAATGGATTGTTTCATTGCATCACCGTATTTATAAGTTTTTTACCCGCTCATTGAATTCTCGGATCAATGCATCGATCTTCGGCACCATGGCATGGATATTTCCCCAGTAATTTTCATGATCATACCATTGCGCGTTCAGCTCATCCAGGTCTTTTGCCTGCTGTTCGATCCAGGTATAATATTTCAGGTTATGAATGCGTTTTCTGTCGCGGTAACCAAGCTCCTGCATATTGTCGGTATTTACATTCAGCAGCATCTCATAATCGCGAATGGCCTGTTCACGCGTATATTCGCCGTGTATTTTACGCTGTTGGCGGATTCGGGAATCGTAAAGCTCCATGGAATCCGTAAAGATGGTCATGACAATATCATCTTCCGTCAACTCATAATATTTTGCAAATTTGATTGCACCGATCAGATTGCCGATCGAGGAAATACCGAGCAGATCAAGATCGTTTACCCGGTCCGCATCAGCACCCTGTTCGTTGAGATATTCACGCCCCTCCGGTTCATTGAACAAACGCATTACACGGATTGTCACTTCATCGTCTACGGCAACAACCATATCCGTGTTGCGCAGGTTGTGGATCCAGGGCACATGCTTGTCGCCGACGCCCTCAATACGGTGACCGCCAAAACCATTTTCCAGCAGGGTGGGGCACTGCAGTGCTTCGGCCGCGGTTACTTTCAGCTGCGGGAAATGTTCTTTCAGAAAATCTCCGCAGCCCAGGGTTCCGGCCGATCCGGAACTCAGTACAACACCGGCAAAATGATCTTTTTTCTGCATTTTTTTCCGCATGACCTCCAATATGGCGTTTCCGGTGACATCATAATGCCAGAGATGATTGCCGAACTCATCAAACTGATTAAAGATCATGATATCATCGCCGCGGGTATTGCGCAATTCCCGGCACTTGTCAAAGATCTCTTTAACATTGCTTTCGCAGCCTGGCGTTGGGATTACTTCGCCGGCAATTCTTGACAGCCATTCAAAGCGTTCCTGCGACATTTCTTCGGGCAGAATGGCAATGGATTCGCAGGCCAGCAGGGCGGCGTTATAGGCCCCGCCCCGGCAGTAGTTACCGGTTGACGGCCATACGGCTTTTTGCTTTGTGGGATCAAACTGTCCCGTGATCAGCCGCGGTACAATACAGCCGTAAGTGGCTCCGACCTTGTGTGCGCCCGTGGGGAACCATTTGCCCACCAGTGCAAAAATCCGGGCTTTCACTCCGCTGATTTCGGGAGGAATTTCCATAAGGTTCACGCCGCTGAATTTTCCGCCTTCCTGCACGGGCTCATTTTTCCAGGTAATACGGAACAGATTCCGCGGGTGGATGTCCCAGAGCCCGATGCCGCTCAGTTCCTTTTTGATGTTTTCGGGAATACCTTCGGGATGCTTCATCTGTTCAAAGGTCGGTAATATAATATTGCGTTCCTTACAGCGCTGAACGGTTTTCTTCAATTGTTCTTTGTGAATGCTCAGATCAATCATAACTGCCTCGTTTTGGTGTTAAGCGAATAATGACCAACTGACTCCGTGTCAGTGAAAACGTTTGTATAAAGGATCCTAGAAGGCTTTCGCGCACGCTCAGGAACAATTCCCTGTCGCCGCCGGAGATAAGTCCCGCTGCAAGCCGATAGAACCCTGATTTTTCACGGATCTCCAGCGGACCGATCTCATCGAGATAAAGGGGTTCTGAACGATTGTTTTTAAATATTTTTTCTGCAAAGCGGAAAGCGGCCGCTGAAAAGACCCAGGGTCCGGTTTCGGCCACGCCGTCCCAGTCGGGGGGCAAGTTATCCCGGCGGCGAATAAAGGGCAGGCTGCGTCCTCTGCGCAAATGCAGAAGATCGTAGCCCGCATGCCGTCCATCCTCGAAATATTTTACACTTAAGATCCCGTCCCCGCCGCTGCCCTTGGCGTGATCCCGCATAAAGCGTGTCTTTCCTGCATTCTGAATTCCGCTGACAATATTAATCATGAAGCTGCCGTAAGTGTGCGCTGGTTTTTCCGTTGGAAACCGCTTGCATTTCTGCGATAATGGAAATGGCGATCTCCTGCGGCAGGGTTCCTCCGATATTCAGACCGACCGGTATATAAAAGACCGACAGATCTGCCTTCGGTTCCGCTTTTTTCAGATCTTCCGTCAGAAGAGCTTTCTTTTTTGCGGAAGCCACCATACCCACGTAGGCCGGTTTGATATTCGCTTTGTAGATAGCATTCAGAACGGTTCCGTCGTGCCGGTGTCCGTAGGTGGCAATAACATAAAAAGCGCCTTTCGGGAAAATGCGACCCTTCAGCGCATCGTCAAAATGCGTCAGGATCTTTTCGTCGGCATCGGCGATCTGCGACAATGCTTCGGGGCGATCGTCGATGATCGTAACACGCCAGGGCAGGGGCTTTAAATGGTAAGCCAGTGCGCGGCCGATATGTCCCGCTCCGAAAATAAAGACTTGTTTTTGCGGGGCGAAATATTCAAAGAACAGTGTTGCTGTTCCACCGCAGATCATGCCGGTTTGAGTTCCCCTTTTTTCTTCGTCCATCGAAAAGGTTTCCAGCGCATTTTCTTTTGTTTCGATCAGCGTCAGGGCTTTGCGGATGGCAAGCGATTCAAGATTTCCTCCGCCGACCGTTCCGGAACTGCGGCCGTCCGGATAGACGATCATTTTCGCGCCGGCGGCTGCAGGTCCCGATCCCTGTTTATCGACAACCGTAACAAGCACACCGGCAGCGGAACCTTCGGCCAGTTCCAGCAATTCGCTGTAGATACTTTTCATTGATAATCCTCTTTAAACATGCTCAGCATCGCCACGCCTTTCAGATAACGGGTCGGCACGGCCTGCAATACACAACTTTTAGCACGATCATAGTCCCTTATTCCCGTGCCGGAAAGCACATCGATCCCCACATCGAAAAGCTTTGGGCTCAGCGGTGTGGAAGGTCCCAATAAGAGGCAAAAAGCAGACGGGGATACATTATGCATCACATCGTAAAAGCTGTGATTGGTCAGGGTTGTCCCGCTGATAGCAACCACATCCACCCGGGGCAGGTAAGCGGGAATATCGCTTTCCTTCAGATCCCCTTTCTGCGGTTGTTTTTCAAAAATAAAACAATGTTCATATTCCATGCGCTGCGACTCCAAAAAGGGGAAATGTCCGATGATACCGACCGTTTTGGCGCGACCTTTTTCAAGAAGCACCTCTTTTGCATTAATCTCGCGATATTTTTCCGCATTTGCGGAAAGGGCACAGTTGATCGCAGCCATGCCTACAGAAGCCTCCAGCAAATTATCCGAAAGGGCATAGCTCGCCAGTTTCCGGAGCGTGTGTTTTTCCAGTTCGCCCGCATTGCGGAGCTGCGTATGGGGACCGCAGTATTTGATGGTACTGGCAATACCCGCGAGCGCTCCGCTTTTTACCAGAACAGAATGCACACCGATGATCACTTCATCGACAGCCAGTTCCGGAATGTCTGAGATCAGCTGCACCAGTATTTGCATGTCAGGACAGCAGATTATTGCCGATCTCCATTGCGATTGCAAACAACAACATCAACGGTGCCACCAAAGCGGTCGCTTCCTGCTGCAGTCGCAGGGACAGGCGGGTTTTATTTTTCAGATAAAGCAGAATCGCCGCGCTATTGACAATAACGTTAAGCAGAATGTAGAACAGCATCGTTTTCAAGGGGTAAAGATACAGGCCGCTTGCAGGACGAAGCAGAAGGCTTTGCGTCAGCACAAAAAGCAGGATCCAGCCTGCGCTTACCAGCAACACGGCCGGCAGCGCACGCCTTCCTTCAAAGAACCTTGCCGCCCCAAAGACAACCAGCCCCTCTATGAGGATAGAACTCGCGGGATTCAGCACGCTCATGATATTCGTTAAAGGTAGGGCAAGATCAATGGTCTTGATCAGAGCCGCAATCAGCGCAACCGCCAGCATTGCACTGTGTCTGCCGCTAAGGCGGTAAGCGTTGTACATCATATAAAATCCGATGGGGAACATAACCAGTCCTGCAAAACCGCAGGGTAAAAAATGAAGCAGATAGCCCAGTGTGGCTTCCGCTAAACCCCATAGCGCTCCAAAGAGCAAAACGCTTGACAAGAATCTTTTGTTTTCATTCATACGTATCTCTCCTTATTACGGTATTTTTTGAGCATGCAATTAATCAGGAAATCACGGATCAGGCGCAGGCTTACCTGTTTCCGGTAGGCAGCGGTTGAACGCGCATCATCGATAGGCCTTATCAGCGCGCTGTAATCCTTTTGTAATTCCTGCAGTATTCCGGGAATATCCTTGATATTTTTCCCCGTTAATTTGCTCTCGATTTTTCGCGATCGCACTATGTGCGGCGCTACGGAACCCAATGCGATACGAATGTCCTCGATCCTGCCGTTTGCCGTCGAGGCCAGTCCCAGAAAAGAGGCTTTCGTCAGGCTCATTCCTTTTCGCTGACCCAGTTTGCGGTAACTTTCCACATTGAATTCGGCTGCGGGAATACGAATTCCCGTTAACAGTTCATCGTTCTTGCGCTGTGTCCGTTTCGGTGCGGTGATAAAATCCGCAACGGGCAAAACGCGTGTTTCGTTTCGGGACTGCAGGATGACTTCCGCATCCATAGCATAAAGATAGGGCAGAGTATCCCCTGCAGGGGAGGCGTTACAAATATTCCCCGCCAGTGTAGCCATGTGGCGTGTGGGTGCAGCGGCCATCTGCCGCAGTATCTCTTTAAATATCTGTGGTGTTGCAGCATTTTCCAAAAGTTCGCTGAGCGTTACCGCCGCTCCGATCCGCAGGGTTTTTCCCATCAGATCAAAGGTCTTCAGTTCTTTCAGCGCAGAAACGAACAGCAAAGTTTTATCAAAACACGGACGCACACCGCTGCCCCGCGCGTGTTGCACCATCAGGTCGGTGCCGCCCGCGAAGGGAATGCAGTCACATTCCGCCATCATATCCAGCGCTTCGGACAGTTTTGCCGGCAGGTATCCGTCTAGCATGCTCCCGCTCCTTTTCCCGCGGCGATCCGTACCGCCCGCACAATGGCGGTATAGCCCGTGCAGCGGCAGAGATTCCCCGAAAGCGCTTCCCGGATTTGCGCCTCGTCCGGATCCGGATTGGCGTTCAGCAGGGAAGCCGTTGCCATAATAAAACCCGGCGTGCAAAATCCGCACTGTACGGCGCCCGCTTCCATAAAAGCATCCTCAATGATCCTCCCGCGTTCGCTTTGGCAGAAGGCTTCGGGCGTTATGACGTTTTTCCCTTCCAAATTTCCCATCGGTATCATACAGCTGTTCATGGCCCGGCCATTGATCAGCACCATGCAAGCGCCGCATTCGCCCTCACCACAGCCCTCCTTGACTCCAATGAGCCCAAAATGTCCCCGCAACACATCCAGCAGCCGTGTTGCGGCATGCACATCAAGATGTTTTTTTTCGCCGTTGAGTGTAAATTCAATCTTCATTATCGGACTCCATCAGACTTTCGGGTGTCAGCGGAATATAATTGATCTTCCGCCCCAGTGCATCGGAAACGGCAGCGGCCACTGCCGGCGGTGATCCTACAAAAGGCAGTTCCCCGGCGCATTTGGCGCCGAAAGGGCCGTACGGGTAGGGATTGTTCACATAGGCGATCTCCATTTCGGGAGTATCCATGCTGGTCGGCACCTTATAGTCGGTCAGGTTCGACTGTTTCAGGCGTCCGGCCTCGCCTTCCATAAGCTCGATGGTCGCCCATCCGATGCCCTGGGCAATACCGCCCTGCATCTGGCCGTCCAGGGTGCGAAGGTCTACCGGCACACCCACGTCATAGACGGCGTATATTTTTTTTACGGAGATCTCGTAACTGATAGGATCGACTTCCACTTCCGCGATATTTGCGCCCCAGGAATAAACCGGGTAGGCATCCCCCTGAAAAGTGCTGTCGTCCCAGTGCAACCAGGAAGGATGCTGATAAACCTTTTCAATTTCCAGCCGATCACACTCCCGCCAGCGCGCCTTCATTTCCTTGGCGCATTCCTGCAGCAGTCCGCCGACGATCATGGTCGTGCGCGATGCCACCGTGGGGCCGGAATCCGGCACAGCTCCCGTATCAACCTGCGCATAGTTTACTTTTTCTATGGGAATGTCCAGACTCTGTGCAACGATCTTGCGCAGCACCGTTTCGGCTCCCTGTCCCATTTCAACGCTGGAGACGCGCAGGGTTACGCTATCTTTATCCTTCGACAAAATCACCTTTCCGCGAATATCCGATTCCCCGCGACCGGTAAAGCCGCAGCCGTGCAGAAAGAGCGACGCTCCAATGCCGCTGAACGGTTTTTTATTTTTTTGTTTTTTAACGTAGGCGCTCATTTTTCTGATTTTTCCAACAATCTCCGGTAGCTTGACCTCTTCGCGCACCTTGCCCCCCGTGCAGGTTTGACTTCCCTGCTTGAGAGCATGCCGCATTTTGTATTCCAGCGGATCTTCCCCCAGCCGGACCGCAATTTGCAGCATTAGCATTTCGATGGCAAAAATACTCTGCGGGGCGCCAAAACCCCGAAATGCGCCGGAAGGCGTCATATTGGTCCGGTAATTCCGGCCGCGGACCCGAAGGTGCGGAATGTCATAGACGCCCGTGGCCGAAAACAGCGCGCGTTGCAGCACTACGGGTGACAGGCCGTTATAGGCGCCGGCATTCAGCAGTACGTCCATTTCCAGTCCCGTCACGGCATTATTCTTATCCAACGCCGCCCGGCAACGTATCAGCGAGGGATGCCGCTTGGTCGAGCAGCGGATGTCCTCGTCACGGTCATAGATCATCATTACGGGTTTTTCGGTCTTTTTAGCCGCAACCGCTACCTGGCAGGCCGTTAGCGAAGGGAATTCCTCTTTGCCGCCAAAAGCACCGCCGGTCACGGTTTGAATAATGCGTATTTGTTTATCCGGTATTGCCATGGTTTCCAGCAAGGCGTTTCGCACGTAGTAGGGACACTGCATGGAACCGTAAACGTACAAAATGCCGTTACGGTATTCCGCGGCAATACCCTGCGGTTCCAGATACGCGTGTTCCTGATAGCCCGTCCGGAATTCCTCCTCAATGATCTGCGCCGCATCCCGGAAGGCCGCTGCGGGGTCTCCTTTCCGGTACTGATAATCCGTAAAGACCGTGTCCTGCTTTTCTGCCTCTTCCAGTGTAAAGACCCCCGCTTCTTCTTCATAGCGAATATTGACCATGTCCGCCAAATCGCAGAGTTTTTCACGGTCGGGACCTACCAGAAGAAAAAGCGGCTGGCCGATGTACTCCACCTGCTCTTCGGCAAAAATGGGGTGATCGGAAACCACGGTTCGCATGCGGTTGAGTCCCGGAACGTCATTGCGGCCTACCGCAAAATAATCCGCCGGCATTTCCGGCAGGCGAATTTCCAGAATTCGCGCTTTGGCCTTGCTGCTGCGGATGGTCTTTGCATACAGCTGTTCCTCGAAATGCCGGTCGGCAATATATTCGGCTTCGCCGCGGATCTTTTTCCGTGCGTCCGTTCTCTCCACAGCTTTACTGATCCCGGTCTTCACTGCCCCTTCCTTTGTTTGAAATAATAATCTCTGATCCGCTCCAGATCCCCGGGCGTATCCGCATCCATCAGAATGGCGGGGTCATCGACATCCAGAATGCAGACTTTGCCGTGGGCATGAATATAGTCGCGCAGAACAGCGGTCTCCGGCATGGCCAGGATCTCCGGAATGCAGGATGCCCGGAAAAATACCGGATGTCCTTTTTTCCCCTGATAGCGTGGAACAACAATGTCGGCGTCCTGCTGTGCCATGCGCCGGTAAGTGCGGGCTGCGATCAGCGGCTGATCGCCGGGAAGCAGAAAAAACGCATCGGATTGCAGTGCATGCAGTCCGGTTTGCACAGAAGAGAACATGCCCTTTTCATAATTTTTATTTTCCCGGATCACAAGTCCGGGCATATTTTCAAGAAGCTCCTGAATGTCGCCGAAGCGGTATCCGCCGACAACGATGATGCGTTCGCAGATACCGGCAAAACTTTCGATACTCCGCCAAAGCAGCGGCTTGCCGCCAAGATCGGCGGCCGCCTTAAAGAGTCCGGCCCTTTCCGAGCGGCCCGCTGCCAGAACGATAGCGTCAATCTTCATACAGATCCTCAATTCGGGAAATGCTTTTTTCCGGGAAAGACAGTTTTTTCACGGCGGCATCGACATCCTTAAGTCCGCTGCCGGTAATCATGAGAACAACACGTGCATTTTCCGGCAACTTACCTTTCATTTTTTCATATCCCGCATAGGAAGCCGCAGCGGCCGGTTCGGCAAACAGTCCCGCTTTCCGCGAAAGCCGCAGCTGTGCCTCCAGGATCTCCTTATCGCTGACCAGTATGGATTTCCCGCCGTAAGCCTGCAGTTGCCGCAGAGCATAATAGCCGCCGCGCGGAATATCCACGGCAATGGAATCCGCGATGGTGCGGCTTTTACATGGACGGAACTTTCCGCTTTGCAGCGCATGGTGGATGGCCGGACTGCCTTCAGCCTGAACGGCGATCAGAACGGGGATGCTGTCCGTAAAGCCGCAGTGCAGCAGGTCACGGAAGCCCTTGTACATGCCGCCGAGGATCACGCCGTCTCCGCAGGGGACAAAGACGTAATCGGGCACTGTTCTCATCTGGCGGAATATTTCAATGGCTGCGCTTTTCTTGCCTTCGATGGTCAGCGGATTATAAGCGGTGTTGCGATTAAGAACGGCATATTTTTCTGAATACTGCAGAGAAAGATCAAAGGCCTTGTCGTAATTGCCGTCTACGCTTATTAGCCTTGCGCCGTACTGCAGGGCCTGTATCATTTTGGCACGCGGTGCCTTTTCCGGCAGGAATATGGTGCTCTTTAAACCGGCCGCAGCCGCGATCGCCGCCATGGAAGATCCCGCATTCCCGGTCGAAGCGACGGCGATCTCCTCATAGCCGTATTTCAGCGCAAATGCCGCCACCAGCAATGAGGCGCGGTCCTTAAAGGATGCACTGAGATTCCCGGTATCGTCTTTCAGATACAGCTCCCGGTGCGCATCCGGCAGGGAGGCCTTCCACAGCGGCGTATTGCCGACGGGAAGCTCCGGAAAAAATACTTTTTCCACCGGATAATAGTCCTCCGCCTTCAGACCCGGCCGCGGCGTGTATTCAAATTCCGGAATACCGCGCAAGGGTTCGTCGCTGCGTTGTTTTTTCGCACATACGGGACAAAGCATGATACCGGGACCGATATCAAGGATCTTTCCGCATTCCGAACATTTGCAGCTGAATTCCGCTTTCATGATCTAGGGCCTTCCTCCCATTGTCAACGCCATGACGGCCTTTGCCGTATGCAGACGGTTCTCGGCCTCGTCGTAAATTATGGAAGCCGGACTGTCGATGACGCCGGGCGTGACCTCGTTCCCGCGGTCTGCCGGCAGGGCGTGCATGTATCTGACATCCCTGTGCGCCAGTTTCATGCGCCGCTCGTCACAGATCCAGTCCTTATGTTTTTCCAGATTCGTCTTCATTTCCTTCCGGCATTCTTCCTCATTGGCATTGTATTCTTCAAAGCTGTAATTGCCGAAGCCGCCCCAGTTCTTGGGGATCACGATCTGCGCGCCCTCGAAAGCGGCATCCATATCATCGGTAAAGCGCAGCTTGCCGCCGTTGTCCGCAGCATTCTTCTCTGCAACGGGAACAAGGTCTTTGTACAGGGGAAATTCTTTCGGCGCGGCGATGGTGACGTCCATGCCGAAACGCGGGAAGAGCAGCAGCTGGGACAGCGGTACGGACAGCGGTTTTGCGTGGGAGGTAGCGTAAGCCCAGGATATGGTGACTTTGAGGCCTTTCAGATCGCTGCCGAAATACTCCCGGATAGTCATCAGATCCGCGATCACCTGCATGGGGTGATACAGATCGTCCTGCAGGGACAGCACCGGAATGGCCGCATGTTCGGCCAGTTCGCGCAGATAGACGTTGCCGGTGCCGTAAAAACAATTGCGGCAGGCGATGGCGTGTCCCATCCTGGACAACACCATAGCCGTATCCCTGGCGGATTCGCCGTGCGAAAGCTGCATCTTGTCCGGCGTCAGGTCGTGTGCATGGCCGCCCAGCTGGGTCATGCCCGCTTCCATGGAATTCCGTGTACGCGTCGATTGTTCAAAGAACATCATGAACAGAGTCTTATCCTGCAGCAGCCTGTGCGCCTCGTTCATGGCAAAACGGCGTTTCAGGTCCGCAGCGCTTTCCAGCACCATATTGATTTCCTGTTTGCTCCATTCCTGAAAAGTGATCAGGTCTTTTCCGCGAAGTAGTGTAGCGCTCATATTTCTTTCCTTTATGCTTTTCCGTTGAAATCTGCGGGATTGTTGCTTTCCAGAACGTAGGGCAGCAGGGCGTAAAATGCCGCGGCCTTTTCAAGATCGCTGACAGGCACTTTTTCGTTCGGGGCGTGTGCATAGATCTCGTTGCCCGGTCCGAAACCGATGCAGGGAATGCCGTAGCGTCCGCAGATCGCAACGCCGTTCGTGGAAAAAGTCCATTTATCAATATAAGGCTCCTGTTCAAAAAGCGATGTGAAGCATGTTCTGCCGGCCCGGATCAGCGGATGCTTTTCGGGGATCATCCAGGTCGGAAAATACTTTTCCTGGGCAAAGAGCATTCCGGTATAGGACGGACGCCTGTATTCCGGAACGGTAACTGAACAGTCTTTGCCACTGACCGCTATAATCTCCGAGACGGCGCTTTCCTTTGTTTCGCCCCAGGTCAGCCTGCGGTCAATGTGCATAAAACCCTTGTCCGGGATCGCACAAAGCGAGGGGGAATCCGTTGTAAACTGCGTTGCGGCAATGCTGCCCTTTCCGAGAAAATCATCCGCACGAAGCCGTGAATGCAGTTTCTCGATCTCCAGGGCGATGCGGGAACCGGAATAGATGACATTCCTTCCGCGTTCGGGTGCGGATCCGTGGGCGGACAAGCCTTTGATATCGATCTCTATCTCCATGCGCCCGCGGTGACCGCGGTACAGGTTCAGATTGGTGGGTTCCGTGATCACGGCCACATCGGGTATGAGTTTCTCTTTTTCGATCAGGTACAGCCAGCAGAGCCCGTCGCAGTCTTCTTCCATAACGGTAAACGTAAAATAAACGCTGTATTCGCCGTTGTACTGCAATTCGTTCAAAATGCGGGCCGCGGTGATCATGGCTGCTGCGCCGCCTTCCTGATCGACCGTGCCGCGCCCGTGCACGAAACCGTCCCGGATCAATCCCGAAAAGGGCGGAAATTCCCACTGTGCCGGATCGCCGGTGTCTACGGTGTCGATATGCGCATCGATCGCCAGAATTTTCGGTCCGTTTCCGACCCGCGCGATCAGATTGCCGAGTCCGTCAATACGCAGGTCCCGGATGCCGGCGCTTTCCAGCTGGGATTTGATCTTTAAAATGACTTCCCTTTCTTCTCCGCTGGTGGAAGGTATCTGCACCATTTCCGACAGATATTCCGCCGTTTTTATGCGGTATTCCGCGCTTTTTTCTTTAATGGCTTTCACTGTATTCATACTTTTCAATTCCTTATTTTTGCGGTTTTAGGCATCCGGAAAAATTTCATCCATTGCGTTTTTTATTATAAGCATTTGTACGGCCGGACGCAGGGAGATCTCCGCCGATGCCTTGTCCAGCACCTTCACATCCCTGATGCCGAATTTCTTATCCAGCAAAATGTCGGCATGTTCCGTCTGCAGGCCGTAACCCTCATCCCGGATATCCAGAATATATTCACTGTCTTTTTCCTTATAGAAGACGCGCTCGCCGCTGATATAAAACCCTTTTTCCAGAGAACGGTAGCTGTCCCTGCAAAGAGCGATGCGCGGCTTATCGGCAAAGGGCCGTCCGCCGCTGGGACAAAAGGTCGTGCAGTTGCCGCATTCATTGCAGAGATCGGCGATATTCAGGGTCTGATATTGCTGTTCAATGACCATTTCATCATCCGGACTTGTAAAATACTCACCGTTTTCCAGGGTAATGCTGCTTAACGGCATTCGAAAAGGGCGGACGTGATAGCCGGCATTGGCGCGGTTGGGACAGACGCTTACGCAGAGGTCGCAGATCTCGTCACAGTTCAGGCAGCGGCCGGACTCGGCGCGGACTTCCGCTTCGCGCATCGGCAATTCCACCGTGCTGTGCAGATCCCGATCTGCAAGCGGCAAAAAACGTGTTTTAACGCCCGGAAATACACGTGACAGTTTCTGATGATGTTCCTCGCGGCTGCTTTTTTCGCTGCGAAGCTCCTTCTCAAAAAGAGCATCTGCCCCGGCGGCTTCCAGGATCTTTTTCGCTGCGTCTTTACCGTCCGCGATCGCATTGATCAGAAAAGACGCTCCCAAACGCGCATCCCCGCCGATAAAAACATTGGGGATCGCAGTCTCGAGTTCTTTCTTTCCTTTCAGATCCTTATCCTCAATAAACGCCAGCTCCGGCTTTTGTCCGAAAGCGGAAATGATAAGGGAGGCCGGTATACTGAAATTTTTACCGGGTATGGCCACCGGTTTTGGACGCTCGCCCTTTTTGCCGGGAACGAGTTTCATTTTGTGGCATTCCAGCGCGCTGATCTTTCCCCTGCTGCTGATCACTCTGGCCGGTGCTGCCAGCTCGATAAGCTCGATCCCCTCTTCCAGTGCCGCTTCAATCTCACTCTCGTCAGCGGGCATTTCACTGCGGCTGCGGCGGTAAACGATACGGACTTTCGCATCGGCCGCGGCAAGATATTTTGCGGCTCTTGCGGCGTCTACGGCGGTATTGCCGCCGCCCAGCACCAGGATATCACTGCCTAAATCCGGCGTTTCGCCTTTTCGCACATCCTTTAAAAATGCCAGCGCATCCGTCAGCATATCCCCCGCTCCGGGAATACCGGCTTCAAGGGATCTTTGTGCGCCGGCGGCAATAAAAATGTAATCGGCGTTTTTCTGTAAATTCCGGAATATTTCTTTATTTACCGGCGAAGCGCTGTGAAGACGGACACCCGTTTTCAGAATAGCGGCGATATCGCCGTTCAGCGCTTCTTCCTGCAGGCGAAATGCGGGCAGCGTGGCATCCAGCATGCCGCCCGGACGATCGGACGCTTCGTAAACGTCCACAGTACAGCCCGAAAGCGCCAGATACCAGGCACAGCTCAGGCCCGCAGGCCCGGCACCGATCACGGCAATGCGCAGTTCTTTCCCGACCCCGGACAGATGTTGCTGCAAACGTTCGGTATTTTCGGCAATATAGCGTTTGATATCCCTGATACGAATGGCGCTGTCGTAATGGACCCGGGTACAGACCGTCTGGCAGGCGTGATTGCAGATCATTCCCGTCGACAAGGGGAAAGGATTGGTCTGCAGGATCGTTTCAAGCGCTTTGGCATTGTCGCCGCGGTTAATAAAAGCAAGATATGCCGGAATATTCTGATGTGCGGGACATGCTTCAACGCAGGGCGCCGCAATACAGTCAAAATAGTCCAGCCTGCGCCTGCTTTTGATGCTGCGCTCACTATGCCTGTACTGCGGATCACGGCGAACCTGCTCTGCATACGCGGCCAGATATTTGAGCGGTTCCACGTTTTTTTGCTGTTTTTTGAGATTTTCCAGATACTGGCGCAGGCGCGTATAGCCGCCTGGACGCAGCAGATCCGAACTGACGGTCAGGGGAAAGAGTCCGCAGGCGGCGGCATCGGCCGCGTTGTAAGCATGCAGGCCGCCGCAGAAGGACAGCGGAAGTTCCGGAAAGCGCCGGCGCAGTTTTGCCGCCACGTTGATGCTGACGGGATGCAGGGCCTTGCCGCTCATGTACATGTTTTCTTCACTGAAAATGTCCCTGTGATTACGCGCTTCCAGTGTGTTCGTCAGCTTGATGCCGAAAAAACGTCCTTCTTTTTTTGCGACTGCCTGCAGTTCTTCAATGATCGCGCAGGCGGCATCAAAGCTGATGTCATGTTCAAAGGCCGTGTCCGGCACAACGGTGTCGTAAGCGAGCCCCTGCAGTATTTCACGGATCGCATCCGCTCCCAGCAGCGTGGGATTGAGCTTGATAAAAGTATGGAGTCCCCGTTCTTCCAAAAGGTAGCGGCCGATCTGACCGATCTCGTCCGCCGGACAGCCGTGCATGGTGGACAGCGTGATATTATCGGAAATACAGCAGGGAATATCGATATCGTCAATGCCGGGATAAAGCGGCCGGACCGCTTCCAGCATGTTCTCTTTTTCTTTTGAGCAATCGGCCATTTTGCTGAAGAATTTCTGAACATTGGGCTTGAGGATACCTTTCATATCATAACCGACACTCATATTGAAGATCGTGCCGAAATCCGCATAGCCCAGCTCTTTCTGCAGAATACGGATCAGGATCCAGGCCTTGAGATATTCTTCGTAAGACTGCTGCAGGGTCAGCTCCTGTGACCACTCGCAGTTATAGCCCTCGTCCTGCATATCGATACAGGGTTTGGACACCTCGATCTCATCAAGGGTTTGCACGGTCTTCAGCTCGATATAGCGTGCGCCGCAGAGCCAGGCAGATATGATGTTCTGTGCCATCTGCGTATGCGGACCCGCGGCGGGACCCAGGGGTGTATCCAGTGTCCGGCCGAACAGGGCGGACTGCAGTTCGGGATAATCCGCAGGATCCGCAAAGGTGCTGCGGTATATGCCGAAGATGCTGCCGTTTTTTAGTCCCTGCAGCAGCGTCGCCGTCAGGCGTCCGATGGGCAGAGGGTACATAATGTCACTGTTTAAAGCGTTCATGAAGTTTCATTACCGTTTCTTTGATGGCCGCATTCATTGCTTCTTCGTCCGGCGAATGCAGCTTGTTGTTGCTGAAAAGGATTTTCCCGTCCGCGATGGTCATAAACATTTCTTTGCCCTGCACGCCGAAGATCAGGTGGAAGAACAGATTATCCATGTTCAGCGGAGTAAGGGGACGGTAATTGGTAACGGCGATATCCGCAGCAGCGCCGGCTTCGAGCTTTCCCCAGCCCGGAAAATAGCTGCCCATGATCTCCGCCGGATAGGCAAAAAGCATGCCGGAGGGGTTTTGCAGGTCTCCGTTCCGCAGCAGGAAATGGGAGCGGAAAGTGCCCAGCATATTGCCCGTCATGCCGTCCGTACCCAGCACATAGCGGCGGATCTTCGTCAGATCCATCATACCGGCATTGTTATTGGCATTGGATTCCGGATTGGAGACCACCACCGGCTGCAGTTCATAAAGGATATCGTAATCGCGGTCCGAAAGATGAATGCAGTGCGCGAGCAGACTGCTGCGGGACAGAAGGCCGAAAGCATGCAGACGGTCCACGGGTCCGGCATAGCCCTGTCCGCGGCAGAAGGCAAGATCGCCCGCCGATTCCCCGCAGTGGATATGCACCGGCATTTCCCGGGGCCGGACTTCCGCAATGCGCCGCATGCTTTTTTCGCTCAGCGTAAAATTTGCGTGCAGTCCGAAAAGTCCGCGGATCTTTGGGTCTTCCCTGTGTTTGTTCCAGAAGTTTACATTTTCATCGATCTGGGCGTCCAGGGCCTTTTCGCCTTCGCGGTCGGATACCTCATAGCACAGCAGACCTTTCAGGCCCGTCTCCCGGAATGCGCTTTCAATGATATCCAGACTGCCCTTTACGCTGTGCATGGATGCGTGATGATCGATTACGGTGGTCACGCCGTAACGGATGCACTGCATCAGCCCGCTGACGGCGGAATAATAAATGCTCTCTTCATCCAGACTGCGGTCCAGCCGCCACCAGAGATTCTCCAGGATCCGCCCGAAGGTGTCGGTCGGACCCGCAGGCGCCAGTCCCGTTGCCAGGGCGGAATACAGATGGTGATGCGCGTTCAGCAGACCGGGCAGCACAAGCCGGCCCCCGAGATCGATGCTTTTGATGCCCGTTTTTTGCATATCCGCATTTTTTCCGATCTTCAGGATGCTGCCGTTTTTGATCTCGATGGCGGCATCGTGAAGAACGAAGGAAACGCCGTCGCTGAGAACGGCATTGCTGAGAATATAATGATCTGACATGTTAGCTCCTTTCCGCCGGACGAATAAAGCAGCCGTATCCGGGATCCGTAACGACACCCTTGTCCGCATCGTACACGGTTTTTCCGCGCACAATGGTTTTTATCACTTTGCCCTGAAACACTTGTCCCTCAAAAGGTGTTATCTTTCCTTTTGAAAGGAAATCCGCTCCCCTGATCTGCAGCACGGCCTTCGGATCGACCAGGACAAGATCCGCATCTTTGCCGATCTCAATGGACCCTTTTCTGTCGAAAAAACCGTAACGTTTAGCGGCATTTTCCGCCGTGATCTGCAGAAAGCGGGTAAGCGGCATTTTCCGCCGGATCAGCGCTTCGGAATATAGAAAGGGAAACATTGTTCCGCTGCCCGGAATACCTGCATAATCGGTCCAGACCGAGCCCGTATTCTTCATTTCATCAGGAGCCGGTGCGTGATCGGAAGCGACAAAGTCCAGAGTGCCGTTCTGCAGACAGCGCCATAAAATATTTTTGTTTGCCGGTTTTTTAACGACCGGGTTGGTCTTAAGCGCAGCGCCGATCCTTTCCAGATCGCGAATATCAAAGGCCAGATAGTGCGGCGCCGTTTCGCCGCTGACATGCGCGTACCGCCTTAGTATTTTAGCCGCCTTTCCCGTTCCCACATGCACGATGTGCAAATCCGCACTGTTCCTTCGCGCTGCTTTGATCGCTTTTTTTACGGCACGAAATTCCGCTTTTTCCGGTCTGGAACGGTAATAATGCAGCCAGCTGTCGCCTTTTGCCTGTTCGCGCTTTGTGAATTTTTCAACCAGCGCGGGGTCTTCGGCATGCAGCAGTACCGGACGGCCCAGACTTTGCGCTACCCGCAGGACCTGTTCAAACTGCAGCGGACTTAATTGCGGAAAACTCTCCATGCCGGACAGAAAATAAGTTTTGAATCCCATCACGTCCGCCGCCATATCTTTCATGTTGTTTTTCCAGTCGCCGAAAAAGCTTTTTGCCGAAACGCCTCCGAAAAACCCGAAATCGATCAGGGCATGTTTTTTTACTATATCGAGTTTCGAATCCAGCGCTTTTTTATCGATCAGGGGCGGAAGTGAGGTGCAGGGCATATCGATAAGCGTTGTCACGCCGCCCGAGGCGGCAGCAGCGCTGCCGTGATAGAAATCTTCGCGTTCCGTATAGCCCGGTTCGTTAAAATGCACATGTGAATCGACAGCTCCGGGAAAGACCTGTAAACCGGCGGCATCCAGTATCTCATCTCCGGACAGATCCGCTCCGGTACGCAGGATCTTTCCTTCCTGAATTTCTATATCAAGAGGGACAAAGTCATTGCGCCCCGGCAATGCAATGTTGGCATTTTTTATAATCATTGGACTTCTTGCTGTTTTCGGATCGCCCTGTATACCTTCTCCGGAGTAAACGGTGCTTCGTACAGGCGGACGCCGACTGCATCGTAAATGGCGTTCGCTATTGCCGGCATAGGGCAGTTGATTCCGATCTCGCCGACGGATTTTGCTCCGAAGGGACCGCTGGGTTCATGCGAGGGGACTACAACGGTTTTCATTTCTGGAAGATCCGCCGCTGTGGGGATCTTATAATTCTTAAAGCTGCTGTTGATCATTCTGCCGTTACCGGAAAAAATGTATTCTTCCGTCATGGCGTAAGATATTCCGTTGACGGCCGCGCCTTCGATCTGTCCTTCGGCCAGTTTCGGATTGATGGCCTGGCCGCAGTCCACCGCCGAGACCAGTTTCAGCACCTGCACCGCGCCGGTCACCGTATCCACCTCCACTTCCACTGCCTGTGCAATGAAGGGCGGCGGGGATTCCTCGACGAACTCCGAAGCCACCGCCTGGATCTGGAACTGATTGGCACTGTACATCGCATACTGACAGATTTCCGGATAGCCGATGCGCTTACCGCTTGCGGGATCTTTTACTCCGGCGTGAGAGAGTTTCAGTTTATCGGATGATGTTTCCAGCATTTCAGCGGCAACGCCGATGATCTGTTCCAGGATCTTTTCGGCGCACTTGCGCACCGCGCGGCCGGATATGTAGGTCGTGGAAGAGGCATAAGCCCCGACATCAAAAGGAGTCCGGTCTGTGTCGGAAGACAGGACGATCATGGCATCCAGATCGACATTCAGGACCTCTGCGGCGATCTGCGCCAGCACGGTATCGGATCCGGTGCCGATATCCGTGGCGCCGATATCCAGATTGAAGGAACCGTCCTCGTTCATTTTCATGGATGCTGCAGCCATATCCACCAGCGGAATGCCGGAACCCTGCATGGCAACCGCCAGTCCCACGCCGCGCACCTTATCGCCACTGCGAATTTTTTTATCTCGCTTACCGTACCAGCCGATCTCGCGTGTGCAGATATCAATGCATTCGTCCAGTTTGCAGGAATTGACAAACTGCTGAACGCCGGTCTTGCCTTCGCCCAGCGCTTCAAAGATTTTAGAGGTCTCCCCTTCACGGATGTGGTGTTTCTTGATATATTCCGGCAGATCGATATCCAGGCGCCGGCAGAGAATATCCAGATGCTGATTCAGCGCAAAATAGCCCTGTGTGGCACCGTATCCCCGGTAAGCGCCGCCGACCGGCAGATTGGTATAGACCGAGCGGCCAAGAAAGTGCATGTTCTCGATCTTGTTCAGCAGGGGCAGCACCTTGGAGCCGCAGTTCGACAGCACTGTCAGTGCGTGGGAGCCGTAGGCGCCTGAGTTGAGCAGGGAGTCCATTTCCAGAAAAGTGATCGTGCCGTCTTTTTTTACGCCGCTGCGCAGCCGCACGCGAACCGGATGCCGTGTCCGGCTGTTCCGGAAAACCTCCTCGCGGCTCAATACCAGTCTGGCGGGACGCTTGTGCCGAATACTCACCAGCGCCGCCAGCGGCTCCAGCAGGACTTCCTGCTTGCCGCCGAAACCGCCGCCGATACGCGGCTTGATCACGCGGATCTTCGCCAGGGGAAATTCACAGACCCGCGCAACGATGCGCCGGACGTGGAAGGGCACCTGCGTGGACGCCAATATGACCAGACGGCCTTCATCATCAAAATAGGTTTTAACGGAATGCGGTTCAATGGCGCAATGCGAGCCGTAATGCGCTTTGTAGGTTTCGTCAATAACAATATCCGCCGCTTCCTCGCCTTCTTTGAGATCGCCGAAACCCAGGTCCACCTCCGCCGCCAGATTCCGCTGCGGATCATAGGCGGCGCCGATGGGCGTATAACATTCTTTTCCGTGCAGCTTTGGCGCATCCGCATCCATGGCGCGCTCCGGATCAAAAAGCGCTTTCCGGAGCTTGTAAGCGATCTTCACTTTTTTTGCCGCGGTTTCCGCAATGGCGGGGCTCTCGGCTACGACCATGGCAACGCGGTCTCCGGCAAAACGGACCACCTTGTCAAAAAGATACTGATCGTAAGGCGAGGGTTCCGGGAATCCCTGACCCGCACTGGTGTGCAGGATCTGCGGAGTATTTTTGTACGACAGCACGTCCACGACACCATCCATGGCGAGGGCTGGGCTTTCATCAATTTTGATAATATCGGCAAAGGCATGCGGGGAATAGATCAGCTTACAGTGCAGGCAGTCCTTCAGTTCAAAATCGTCCACAAAACGCCGGCTGCCGGTCGCAAGCGCCAGGGCGTCGATCTTTTTTTCGGCCTTTCCGATGCTTGTATAGGTTTTGCTCATGATCCTTCACCTCTCAGGCGTTTAGACGCCTCCTGTACGGCCTCTACGATCTTCACATAGCCCGTGCAGCGGCAGAGGTTGCCGCTGAGCGCTTTTCTAATCTCAGTCTCGGAAGGATCGGGATTGTCCTGCAGAAGCGCATAGCCGGCGATCACCATGCCCGGCGTGCAGAAACCGCACTGCACGGCTCCGCAATCAACGAATGCCTGCTGGATGATATGCGGTTCATGCAATGTTCCGATGCCGGCGGCTGTCAGAATATTGTCATTTTTTAACGTTGCCGTGAATATCAGGCAGGAATTGACGGCCTTGCCGTTCAGCAAGATCAGACAAGCGCCGCACTCGCCTTCCTCACAGCCGCTTTTCACTTCGGTATAGCCGTGATTGCGCAGGGTGTGCAGCAGGGTTTCATCGGGATCGAAACGGAGCTCAATGCTTTTCCCGTTAATTGTTACAAGCGTTTTCATACCTTGTCCCCCAGAGCTTTGAGTACGCTGCGCAGGATCTCCCTTGCTGCCCTTTCGCGGAGATATTCCGCATCTGTGCCGGGCTTTTCATGAAAACGAATATCTTCAAGTTCCTGTACATTTAAATGCTTTATTTCTTCCGCGTTTTTTCCGATAAGTGCAGCTTCCGTTTTCTGCAGACGCAAAAAGCGTTCCCGGCTGCCGACAAGGATCAGGCGCGCTTCATCGATCCGGGAATCCCGCATTCGTAAAAGGACGGTCACCGTGAACTGCGGCATATCGTTGTGTGTACGGACTTCCCGGTAATGCGCCGCGCGATGCGCGCTGTTCCGGAAGCTGATCCCTGTGATCAATTTGCCCTTGCGCAGATCCGGCTGCTGCAGATAGTCAGTAAAAGAATAGCGCTCTTCCGGGTCGGCCGCCAGATGCACGAAAGCATCCAGCGCCAGCAGCGGACCGGCCAGATCGGACCAGCCCGGCACAAAGGCCGTGCTGCCGCCCAGCGTGATGCGGTTGCGGCAGGGCGTATTGGCGGCATATTCAAGTGATCTGAAAAGTACGTGTTCCCGCTGTTCCGGGCGCAACGCATTCAGAACATCCGCGTAGCTGCACATGCTGCCGAAAAACCAGTTTTCTTTGCCAAGCCCGATTCGACCGAGATCCAGATCCCGTAAACTCACAATGCCGCTGATCCCTCTCAGTGGCCTTTTGACCAGATCCGTACCGCCGCCTATCGGGATGACGCCGGATTTTGAAACCAGGTTGCTCGCTTCACTGAGCGTTTTTGGGTAATACCAATTAATTTTAGTCATAGTGTTTAATTTCCGTTAATATCGTCAAAATGTCAAGAATTTAATATGACCGCTGGGTGCTGCCGCAGATGATACCCGGATCGCATATCAGTGAATTTTAAAGCGCTGCCAGTGGCTGCTTACTGAAAGTGAAAAAAGGGGGATACTTTTAAATTGAGTCAATTTATTTGGGTCAATCACACTGATCCTTTTCTGTGATCTGTGTCACAAGCTGAAAATGCCCGCTGTTTTCTCATGAATTATTCCGTATTTTTTCGCTATGATTTCACGCTGTTACTCCGCCGGACTGCACGGGATCCATGCCTACGAGGTCATTGTCGAGACCCGTATGGATGCCAGCACGCCCAAGTATTTTATTGTCGGACTGCCGGAAAAAGCGGTCAAGGAGAGCTTTTCGCGCCTGCTTTCGGCAATCAAATCCTGCGGTTTTCATATGCCGGGCGGCAAGATCATTCAGAATCTGGCACCGGCCGATATTCCCAAAGAAGGCAGCGGTTTTGATCTTTCCCTTGCCATGGGCCTGCTGGCGGTTTCCGGGATGGTTGATGGAGAAAAACTCGAGAATACGGTATTGATCGGCGAGCTTGCCCTGGACGGCACCCTGCGTCCTTCGCGGGGTATTCTGCCCATTGCCATCGGCATGAAGCACTTCCGCCAGAAGCAGCTGATCGTCCCCAGTGCCAATGCCGAAGAAGCCGCCATGCCGGGATACTGCAAGGTCTGGGGCGTTGACAGGCTGACAGACGCCGTTCAAATTGTCAACGATCCGGAATCCGTGCCGCCCGCCAGTATTGACATCCGGCAATACTTCAGCTGCCGTGAAAGCGGCGGGCATGATTTTTCGGAGGTCAAGGGACAGGCGCATGTCAAGCGCGCGCTGGAGGTCGCGGCATCCGGCGGACACAACATTGTTATGATCGGTCCGCCCGGCTCGGGAAAATCCATGCTGGCAAAACGCTTTCCCACAATACTGCCGGACCTGACCCTTGAGGAGGCAATGGAGACCACCGCCATTTATTCGATCTATGAGGATATTTCTGAACAGGGCCTGATCACCCGCCGGCCTTTCCGTTCCCCGCATCACACGGTCAGCGACAGCGCTCTGGTCGGCGGCGGACGCATCCCGCGCCCGGGCGAGGTTAGTCTCGCCCATAACGGTGTACTCTTTCTGGACGAATTTCCGGAATTCAAAAAGAATGTGCTGGAGGTTCTGCGTCAGCCGCTGGAGGATGGCCAGGTGACAATCAGCCGGGCCCTGACCTCGCTGACCTACCCGGCAAAATTCATGCTCATCGCCGCTATGAACCCCTGTCCCTGCGGCTATTCGGGTGATCCCCAGCACGAATGCAGCTGTAGCATGGGACAAATCCAGCATTACCTCAGCAGGATATCCGGTCCGCTGCTGGACCGCATCGATATTCACATCGATGTGCCCACTGTCAGCTACGAGGAACTCAGCGGCCGTGAGGACAGCGAGTCATCCGGAAGCATCCGAAAACGTGTTGAAGCCGCACGCGGCATTCAGACCCGGCGTTTTGCGGATTACCCGCGCATTCACTGCAATGCGCACATGGGTCCCCGGGAGATCAAGCGCTATTGCATGCTGAACGAAGAATGCCGTCAGCTTCTGAAGATCGCGCTGATGCGGCTGGGCCTGAGCGCCCGGGCTTATACCCGGATTCTGAAGGTCGCGCGCACGATTGCGGACCTGGACGATGCGGTGAATATTACGGCCGCTCACCTCAGCGAAGCCATTCATTACCGCAATCTGGACCGGCGGCGGGACCTGCTTTAAACTCCTGCGTGAATTATCGATCGGTATTAAGGCTCTTGATCTGGGGTGTTGTTGTTCCCCTTCTGTTTTCCGGGAGTAAATTTGCTGCTTATTCCGCTGCCAATCCCCCATTTTAAGCGGCAACAAAGGCAACCTTATTATCGTATTGAAAATCGGCAAAGCGCACTCATCCGGAAGTCCGGAAGCTCAAATTCAGGACAGTTGTTCCGCAGAATCGTTCCTCAGGAGCCGATTTCTTTGAACCAGGTAAATTCGTATGAATTCCCAAGCAGGTCGGTACAGCATGTCGAGACCCGTAAAAGGCCGCTGATGTCACGGGGCGGTGAAACGGAGATCTCGTAAAAATCGATATCCCGCATCGATTCATCAAAAAGATTTCCGATCGTGAACATGCGTCCGCCTTCTTCCTGATCACCATTGCTGCCGTCAAATTGCAGTGAAAGATCATTGAATAAGAGCCCGGGGTCCGCCTCCGTGCCGTCCGGAAAGCGGTAAGTCAGGCTAACGGAACTTAAATTTCCCTCATTGTTCGTATGAATGGTCGGTACGGGTATGATCAGGTAGGGCAGCACACCTTCATTGGAATATTCAAGACTGCGGCCGGGCTGATTCCCGACGCTCAGCAGGTATGTTCCCATTTTGAACGGAGCAGGAGAGCTGGTGCCGGCAAACATATGGGTATCATTGGGGATCTCAATTTTGAAACATGCGATAAAATCACCGCCGTCCAGATAAAGCTGATGCCAGGTTGTTATTTGTGCATAGGGGTCTTCCCGGGGTCCGCTGAGCAGGATATCTTCCTGTTCCGGGCTGATATTCCTCCCGCCTTCGGCACGCAGCGAATATCGGAGGTCAGCAGCGGTATTGTTAAAAACAAGGGCTGACCGAAGGTCCGTTCCGTAAAACCCGCTCCGCAAAAAGAACTGGCCGGATAAAAGAATATGCTTCTCGCTGAGAATATCCGGGGTGCTGTCGTGATCGCTGTCGATGTTCGCGGCGATCGATGCATAATAGCGACCCAGTTGCTGAAGAAATGCAGTCTCTTTGTTACCCAGAATGATCTCGTTCCCGAAGGGATCATGTGCGGGAATGACGGCATACTCATTCAGGCTCAGGTCCCCAAGGTCGATCTGAGTGTTTATTCCGTCCGAAAGTCCCACCAGGGGGAGCACATTCAGGCCGCCGCAGAACAGATTGCCGATATAGTTGTAAGCGCTGTCCAGAAAGGCCAGCACCACGGCGCCGCCGGCAGGTGTGGAAATACTGAAGCTCCCGTTTTGAATATTGCCGAGCGTATATTCGTTTCCACCGAACAGCAGTACGTGTTCGCGGTTTCAAGGCCTTCAGGGGCTTCCGCATGCAAGCTTGTTTTTGCCGTGGGCGCAGGGGGAATATTGCCGTGTATCCGGACACTCCCTCCGATAATGGGCCCAAACAGATCACATCGCGTCAACATTATTGACATTGACAAAAGGAAGATCATAAAAATATATTTCTTTTTCATCTTTCGCCGCCTTTCCGTGAACGGGAATGCCGCCGTTCCGCTAACTGCTGAAAAACGTTGATGTAACTAAACGCTCTCGGGTATTTGCCGCCTTGGTTTCGCTGGATGAAACAATGTAGCATATACCCGGATTATAGTCAACAGAATTCTTGCGGCCGCCGGCGCAGATAGCATCCCGCTTTTTTCACACTGAATCGTGCGCAACGTCACAATCTGTGTGCACCCGTTTGTTCAAGCTGTCCCGTTTTGTTATTTTTGGCAAAAGAGCGGGGGTTCATGTCCGGATCGAGAAAGATTTTCTTATGCGTCTGTCTGCTTCCTGTTTGCCATGCGGCGCTATGGCATATCGACGATTTGCTTGAACTTTCGCAAGCCGCTTTTTTGGCTGATAAAGGTTCCGCTCTGCAGTATGCGGTCGATCCCTCCGCCTTCCCGGATAGCTTTGCGCTCTGTTGCACCGTCTCCCCCGCTTACAGCGCTTTTGCGGTTCGGGAAGGCCTTCTTTGTCTGGCCTTTCCGCGGCTTTCTTTTACACTTAACGCACAGTACCATCCGCTGATCGGAAATTATCGTGTAACGGGTGCTTTTCCCCTCCTGCGCGAATCGCAGATCCAGGCCGGACTGCAGATCCATTACGCCCTTTCGCAAATTCCGGGTTATGATACCCGGCACAGCGTCTCCTGTTCTGGCGGACTGCAGATCATTCCGCATTCGGACTGGCGAATCTTTCTGTTCAACCGGCATTTTATGGATCTTTCCACGGAAGATCAGCCGCCTTTCCTTGAACCGCTGCTGCATGCGGGACTTTCCTATAGTCCGGGCTGTGTCTTTCAGTTCAACGGCGGACTGCGAAAACGCGCGGACTACGGATGGCAGATATACGGCGGGCTGTCCTGCATGCCCTTTTCCGTACTACAGCTAGGATTGCAATATGACTATCCCCAGTCCTCGCTGCGCGTGATCCTGAGCCTTCAGGTCCGCCGCTGGGAAGTTTGCGGATTTCTGCACATGCACCCTTTGCTCGGAGTATCCTATATGAGCGGACTGGCCTATGCGTTTTAAACAAGCATTACTCTGCTTGTCAGTTTGTACCGCACTGGCGCTTGCCGGCCTTCCCGAAGATTCCCTGAGCTTTCCCGAATTACTGTCTCCGCATTATTTCGAAGAACTTGAAGGAACTGCCCGTTTTATTTTACAGTTCCGCCTGCGAAACGATTATGCCTGTAAAAGTATTTGCCATATCGATCACGGGCCTTTTTCGTTTTATCTGCGAAGCAGCGAAGAACAAGGCACCCTGCGAACAAGCGCGGGGCTTTCCTTTGCTTCGAAACACTGGCAGGCGGGCATCGGACGTGGACGGCCGCACATCGCAAGGGGGCGCATTCTGGGCAATACCATGATGGGCTTTAGCGCGGATCCCCGGAACAATTACCGTATCGGGCGTGGAAATATCCGCATTCGAAATTACGATTACTATCCCTCCCTGATCTACCTTGGCGGTGAATACGGCGGCGTCTCGCTGACGGCGATGCTGATGAGCGCCGTGCCTGTTATAATAAGCCGGCTGGAGCGCAAAACCTTCTCGACAGGTCTCGAGTTATTCCTGACGCAGCCGGCTATTCTGGAGACCTGGACAGAATACCGTGCCGCTTTCTGGAGGGGAAGTGCAGACCTTTCCCTAACGGAGAAAGGATTAAATCATATCGGTACCGACCTGTTTATTCCACGGGGCCGGCTAAGCTTCCATGCGGGCGGACTCTATACCGCCCCTTCTTTTCGCGGTTTTATGACCGATGCTGCCTGGGGAACGCTGCAACCCGCAAGTCGCGGGCTTTGCGGCGGGATCGCATTCTCAGCCGGAGCATGGAAAATCAAGGGAAGCGGGTTTCGCGTTGAACATTCCCGGGAACTAAATCAGCGGTTTTATCTGGACCTGCAATACCGTCAGAAATCCATGGAGGCCGGACTGGGCCTGCAAGTAAAATACGGGGAGCACATCGCCGATGCGGAAAATTTTCCCTTTTCCCGCTGCCGCGCATACCGGGGTGATATTATTTTTAAGGCACGTCTGAAATTTACCGTCAATCCTGCACTGCAGCTCGATTTTCAAATCCTGACGGATTGCAAAACCTTGCGCGCGGGAGCGGGGTTCCTGCGCCTGAGCTACCGCAAAAAGGGGCATCTTTTGCGTCTGCAGTTAACGCAGGGAGCCAGCGCGGAAACCATTTTATATCTCCTGCGCCCTCTGGACGGCAGCAGCTATGCCATTCAGCGCATGCCGGCAGTGGAAACGATCTATATCGACCTGGTCTGTGTCCGCGAATGGGGACCTTTGCGCTGCAGTATTCTGATCAATTCCTCCGGATTGTTGTTCAAGCTGGCAATGCAGACCTGAATTTATCCTGGGCGGGAAGGTTTTTTCTGTAACAATTCCCGTTCAGCGGCAATAAATACATGCAGGTCTGGTGTAAATCCTTTTGTATCAAATGAAATTGGGATTAAATTACTGCCATGAGTGAAAATGCAAATAAAGCCGTGATTCTGTGGGTTGATGACGAAATCCATCTTCTGCGTCCGCATATTTTATTTCTCGAAGAAAGAGGCTACGAGGTTAAAACCGCCACCAATGGCGTGGATGCGCTCGAGATCATTCGGCATGAATATGTCAGCGCCGCCCTGCTTGACGAGATGATGGACGGTCTTGACGGTCTGGCGGTGTTGGAGCAGATCCGGCACCTGCGTCCCGGAATGCCGGTGGTCATGATCACCAAGAACGAAGAAGAATCGCTCATGGAAGACGCTATCGGCAAGGAGATCTCCGACTATCTGACCAAGCCCATTAATCCCTCTCAGGTCCTGATGAGCCTTAAAAAGATCCTTGACCGTGCGGATATCGCCCGCGAGGCACGCGCACGGGAATTTATGAGTTTTTATCAGCAAAGCAGCGAAGCACTGTTCGGCGGCATTACATCGTTGCAGGAATGGGCCCGTCTTCATGAACGGCTCGCTTTTTGGCAGATTGAATTCGCAAAGAATATTCAGTACGATCTGGAACATTTTCTGGAAGAACTGACCGTCACGGCGAACCGGGAATTCGATCGGCTGGTCGCGGATAAATATGTGGCCTGGGTGCGGCATGAAGCCCCGGATATCCCGATGTCCCCGCAATTGATGGATACCTTTGTAGCACCTTTGTTAAAAGAAAACAAAAAGACCTTTTTCATCGTGGTGGATTGCATGCGTTTTGACCACTGGCTGGCCGTGACGCCCTTGTTTTATGATCAGTTCGACATCCGCCTGGCATCCCATTTGAGTATTCTTCCGACTGCAACCCCCTACAGCCGCAATGCAATTTTTGCCGGCATGTTCCCCGATGCAATCAATGTAAAGTATCCCGACATTTATGCCAATCCCGACAGCGAAGAAAGTATGAACCGTTACGAGGAACAGCTTCTGGCGGATTATTTGAAAAAATCCGGGCTCTTCCTCCGGAACGGCCATTCCTTTCATAAGGTCAGCGATTCGAAATACGGCGACAATCTGGCTAATCGTTTTTCGGATATCCGCAACAACGATCTCATTGTGCTGGTGGCAAACTTTGTCGATATTCTTGCCCACAAACGTTCTGTTTCGGAAGTTCTGCTTGAGATCGTTCCAGACGAAGCGGGTTATCGCAATGTCGTTCGCAACTGGGTGGAAGGCTCCTATCTGCGGCGCATGATCGAAATGGCGGGCGAGGCCGGCTTTCATGTTGTGATCAGCTCCGACCACGGCAGCCTGCGTGTGAACCGCGGGTCCCTTGTCAAGGCGGATCGTGATTCCACCGACAGCCTTCGCTATAAAACCGGCAGGAACCTGGTGGTCTCGGGAAAATCCGCACTGTATATTAAAGACTCCGCACAGTTCCGCCTGCCGCAAACCACCCTGGCCGCCACCTACATTTTTGCACGTGACGATTATTATTTTCTGTATCCGAACAATGCGAAAAAATACGAAAAAATCTATCCCGGCACCTTCCAGCACGGCGGTGTTTCCCGTGATGAGATGATCTTGCCGGTTGCGGTTCTGAGGCCGAAGCGATGAAGCCGTTCCGCTATCGCTTACGTACCCGTTCTCCCCGGGAAACCGTTGCACTGGGAGAGCGCCTTGCCGCGCAGCTGGAGCCGGACCGGGTGCTGGCGCTCTACGGCGATCTTGCAGCGGGAAAAACAACGTTAAGCAAAGGGATCTGCAGCTATCTGAACGCAGACCAACCGGCAACCTCCCCAACCTTTACTCTGATCAACGAATACCGCGGCGACCTGCCGGTCTTTCATTTCGACTGTTATCGCATCAAGCATCCGGACGAGATCCTTTTGCTGGGATTTGAGGAATATCTTGAAGCCCGCGGCATCGTTCTGATCGAATGGCCGGAGCGGATAGCGCAACATCTGCCTGCCGACAGTATCGATATTTTCATGCGGGTCGTGAATGAACATACGCGGGATATCGAGATCTTGTCCCCCGTTGAACTGGAGCTTCTATGATCCTGGCCATTGAAACCTCTTCGAAAGTCTGCGGCATTTCCCTGCACGATGACACCGGCTGCGTGGCGGAACGCTATCTTGAAGAAGAACGCGTGCATGCCGAAAAGCTGGTTACGCTCACTGCAGAGATCCTCGAAGAAAACAGCATCCGCATCCCTGCGCTGGAAACCGTGGTGGTTTCCGCCGGCCCCGGCTCTTTTACCGGCCTGCGCATCGGAATGAGCTTTGCCAAGGGACTCGTGTATCCGCATCGCATTCCGCTGGCGGCTGTAAACAGCATGCATGCTTACATTGCGGGCTGCCGCGATCTGATCGATCCGGACGAACACCCCCTTTGGCTTCTCCGTTCGCATCGCGATTATGTCTATTCCGCCGGTTACGCTTCGGAATTTCCACAGCTTGATATTCACTACTGCAAAACCGGTGACATTGCTTCCCGTTATCCGCAATGCCGGCATATCATCAGCAATACTGCCTTGTCGGATCTTGGACCGGAATTCCGTATAACGCGGCGTTCGCTTCTGCCTTCGTTGATCGGCAATTATTATCAGGCGTATTTTCCCGGCTCTGCCGGAACGGATTATGACAGCCTGGTCCTGGAATACGGAATGGCCTACAAACCGAAGGAATGGGAGAACGGGACATTGCGATGATCCGTATACGCACGATGCTTCCCAAAGATATCCCGACCGTCATCGAGATCGAAAAAGCCGCCTTCAGCGATCCTTGGAACGAACTGGACTTTTATGCCGAACTCCTGTATCCGGATGTTCGAAGCTGGGTTGCGATAGAAAAACGAAGGGTCTGTGCCTACCTGATCTTTCAAATTGGGGAAGCGGATCTGCACATTCACAACATTGCGGTTATTGAAGTGCGGCGGCGGCATGGAATAGGTGGAAAGCTTTTTGATAAAATGCTGCGCTATGCCCGGCGTTATGCCGCATCTGCACTTACCCTTGAAGTCAGCGAAAATAATACGGCCGCAGCTATTTTTTATGCAAAGCAGGGATTTGAAATTTGCGGCCGCGAAGAGGGATATTATAGCGGTGAAACTTCGGCCGCACTGCACTTGATAAGAAAACTGGAGAAATATTGAATATTTTACTGGTAAACGACGACGGCATTGCCGCACCCGGAATAGCGGCCCTCTATTCGGCGCTGTGCGACTTTGCCGCCGTTCATGTAATTGCCCCGGACGGCGAACGTTCGGCGGTCAGCCACGGCATTACGCTCGACAAACCCATTTCTGTCCGGAAATATCTGCGCGACGGCTTATTTGAAGGCATTGCGGTGAGCGGTTCGCCGGCGGATTGTGTGAAACTTGCGCTGAACGAATTGCTGGATCGACGGCCGGACCTAGTGCTTTCGGGCATTAATCTTGGCTGCAACTCGGGTTTGAACGTGATCTACTCCGGAACCGTGGGCGGAGCTGCAGAAGCCGTTTTTAACGGTATTCCGGGAATTGCGATCAGCTTGACAACCTATCAGGATCCAAACTGGGAACCCGCGCAGGCATTTGCTCGTAAACTGGTACAGCGCATAGCAGAACGGGGAATTCCCGCCGGTGTGCTGCTGAATGTGAATGTTCCCAATGTGCGGGAGAGTGCCGAAATTGCCGGTATCCGCATTACCGAACAGGGCATGGCGCAATGGCAGGAGGCTTTTTATAAACGCACGGATCCCAAAGGCCGCACTTATTACTGGATGTCCGGATCAAAAAAAGAAACGCCGGGAAATGAAACAATCGATGATACTGCCATAAAAAATAACTATATTTCCGTGACACCGCTGCAGTTTAATTTAACGGCATATGCGGAGATGAAGAAAATTCAAATGCTGGAGCTGGAATATTAACGCTATTACCGGGACATTGCGGAAACTCGGGCTGCTTTTGCTGCTGACGGGAATCCTGCTGCAGGCTGCCGATCGTGCCGCGGTGGATCAGGGTATCCGGCACTTCAAGCGCGGCGCTTACGACAGATCCCTGCAGGTCTTCCGGGATATTTACGATTCTGAATCGCCCGAGACCAATGTTTTTGCGGCAATATCGCTTTTCATGATCATCCGCTCCGAAAACGAGCTTGGAAATAATCAGCGCGTTGTCAGTGAAAGCCGGCGCTTTGAAAAGCAATTTCCTTCCAGCCGCTATCTGCCGGATGTGCGCTTTGAACGGGCAAAGGCGCTGACCCGGGAACAGCAGTACCTTCCCGCCCTGCTCTCTGCAATCTCCGTCCTGTCTTCTGTGGCCGATGAAGCCCTGAAAAATGATGTTCGTTCTTTCTGTAACGATCTTTCGCGCTATTATATGAATGCCGGTGAGCTTGCCATGATCGAGGCGCTGGTCCCCGCCGGCGAAGCCATGGAATGGTTTACATTGCTGCGCGCCGAACAGGCCCTGATGCAGGATGATCCCCGGGGGGCAGAGACCATACTACAATCGCTGGAGGCACTTCCGCCCGCATCGCCGGGAGGGCTGAAGCTGCAGGAATTGGAAAAAGCCCTGGTAAAAATCAGCAGCGACGAAACCGGGGGACCCGAGATCAATATTGCGGTCGCGCTGCCGCTGAGCGGGCGTTTTTCCGATACGGGGAATGAGCTTCTGGACGGGATCAAGCTGGCATATGAGATGCACCGAAAAAACAGCAAGAAACGTTATAACATGATCATTGTCGATACGGAAAGCGATGTCCGGCGCGCACTGGTTAATCTGAGGGAGTTGCTTGCCATTCAGCGGATCTCCGCCGTTTTAGGCCCACTGAACAGCGATGTTGCCGTTTCAATGGCGCCGATCTGCGAATATGCGGGTGTTCCCCTTATCACGCCGGCCGCTACCGCTGACGATCTGACCCGCATGGGCAATTCGATCTTTCAGCTGAATCCCGAACAAAAACAGCGGGCGGAGAGCCTGGCTGATTACAGCACCGACTCGCTCAAATACCGGCGTTTTGCAATTGTGGCACCGGCGGATGATTACGGAATGGAAATTTCAGGCGCTTTTTCGCAAAGGGTGGAACGCAACGGCGGACAGATCGTTCAGCAGGTTTGGTACAACGGCACTCCCACGGATATCAATGACAAACTGGCTGCGCTGAAAAATGAAGCCGAATACCTTCCTGCATATTTTTCCTATCTTAACGGTTTCTATAAGGCCCGGGCAGCCGGATTTTTCAATCCGCAGGATGAAAGCGCAATCGACAGCGCCTATACCAGTGCCTTGGACAGCATCTTTACGGACACGGTCTCCTATTCGGATGTAACAACCGACTCCGTTTATGCCATCCACGAAGAACGGGCGGACGAACCCGACACCACCTTTTTACTGGAAACCCTGTGGCCCGACGATCCCGGCATCTATGGCGTGATCCTGCGAAGCCGAGAAGAAAACGCACAAGAAAATCCCGATTCTCTGATCCGGGTCTTTATCCGCCATTCGGCGCACTGGCTGTCCCCTGAAATCACGCTTGAGGAAAAATACCGCACCCTGATCAGCGACAGCATCTGTATTCTGCTGGATGCCGTTGAGCGCGACACCCTGCCCTCCTGGATTTGGGAGGCGCTTGAAGAATACCGGCCCGTTCCGATCCCCGAATCTTTTCTGGGCCAGTACTCCTTTGCTCCGCTCAGGGAGGACATTCCCCTGAACGTGCCCTACATCGATCTGAAATTCGTGGATTCGCTAAAAATCGAGCTGACCAATATGGATTCCATATCTGCGCTTTGGCTGCTGGCAAAAACAGACACCGTCCTCTTTCCTTATCTGTTCCCTTTTGAAAAATACGGGATCGATGCGGTGTATATGCCCATCCCGCAAAATCATATCCAGTACCTTGCGCCGCAATGGGCAAACAACCGTTTTAAAACCCAGCTGCTCGGCGATGGCAACTGGTATAACACCAGTCTGTTGGAACGCTATAAATCCAATATCGACAGCATGATCATCGCCAGTGACTATTACTGGGATTCCCGGGATCTTCAGCTGCGCCGTTTTGCCAAGAACTTTACGGACAAGACCGGCCTTCAGCCAAACCGTATCCATATATACGGTTATGAAAGCATGGATCTGCTGATGACCCTGATCGAAAAAGGAAGCCCGGCGGCCAAAGACATTCAGGATCAGTTATTGAATCTTGAAGATCAGCATGGCATTATTCGAAAAATTACCTTTAAACCCGAAAAACCCCGCAGCAGCTCCGGCGTACGGCTTATCCGTTTTTACAAAGGCAAAATCAGTTTAATTCAATAATGGATTATCGGCTTCGAGTTTCTCCAGAAGCGCCAAATCGCCCTCCAGCAGGTCGTAATTGCGGATCTGTTCAAGGCGCAGCCAGGCGATTTTGCTGAACTGGAGATTCTGTACCGTATTCTCGTATTCCAGGACGCGGTAAAAGAGCAGTTCAAACGGTTCCTCTCCGGCATATTGATAAGGGTAGCTCAGAAAAGGTTCTCTGCGGGTGACACGAATTCCAAGTTCTTCCTGTAACTCGCGGTCAAGGGCATCGGAAGGAAGCTCGCCGCGTTCCACCTTTCCGCCGGGAAATTCCCACTTTAAGGGAAAGCGTGCTGAACGCGCATGCCGGCGACAGATCAGATAATAGTCGCCGATCCCGATGATTCCCGCAACCACCTGCAACATCAGAAATCCTTTTTATTTTTACCCGTCTGTATTTTACGGATATTTTCCCGGTGAGTAAACAGAATATAGAAGGGAATTGCAATACTGAAATACAACATTTGCGGCGGAATGCTGAAATCCGTAAAAAAATGGAATGCCAGATTTGAGAGGGGAAAGAAAAACGCGGCGCACATGGAGGCAACGCCGGATTGCCGCGATATCAGCAGTGTGATGATAAAAGCCGCCATGCATATCAGCCCGATCTGCCAGCTGAACGCGAAAATAATTCCCACGCTTGTTGCCACGGCCTTACCTCCCCGGAAGCCGATATAGACCGGAAAGGTGTGACCGATTAGCGCTATTGCACCAAGGAGCACCTGCGCGGTTTCAAGAGCAAAGGGCGGTGTAATCAGTTGCGGGATCCAGTAAATGACGACAAATCCTTTTAAAGAGTCAAAAAGGAAGGTGATCAGTCCGGCCGGCCAGCCCAGATTCCGGATCACATTGGTGGTTCCGACGTTCCCGCTTCCATAATCGCGGATATCATATTCCCGCCCTTTCAGGATCTTTCCCATAATCCAGGCCGTGGGAACGGAACCGATAAAATATGCTGCAATCATAACGGTAATGCTTAACAAATTCATGCTGCACTCCTGTGTTTATTGCGTTTCCGGCTTAACCCCCGTCATTGCCGGAACCTAAAAAAATATAGTGCCGGAAAGATAATTAAACAATGCTTTTTATCAACCAAAATACTTCTTTAGCTGCTCGCAGGCCTGCCGGTATCCCTCCTCGATGGCCATTTCGTGCCGTTTGAAATCCCAGATCTTCATCTTGTCGGCAATGTCGATATAAAGGGCAAGGTCCGGAGGATTGAGTTTAATGCTTTTAAAGGTTGATTCCGTAGAACTGATTGCCATGGCGCGCGAAAGGATCCTTGTCAGTCCCGGCGTCGCGTTTTTTTCACCTTCCTCCTTTTCCGTATCGGGAAGGATATCCAGCCGCTCAGGGAAGTCTTTGTTAAGAGAAGTCTTGAGCAGCCCGACAGCGATTCGCAGGGAAAGCCGGTGCATTTCAAGCGCCCGCAGGGGCACGGAATCCCGGGTTCCGCCATCGACCAGGAGCAATCCGTTTGCGGCAAAAGGCCGAAATATGCCCGGCACGGAAACACTTGCGCGTATGGCGTCGGCAATGCGCCCGCGGTAGATGTAATAATTGCGCCCGCTGTTCAGGTCGACAGCTGCGGCGTAAAAGGGGATCTCACAGTCCTCAATGCGTTTATCTCCCAAAATTTCCAGTAAAAGGTGATGAATATGCTTGGCGCTTACCAGCCCGCTGCGCAGGGACATCTTAAAATGATCGAACATATTATCCCCCAGTTCCTGGGAAAGTTCGATGATCGTTTCCACGGACATCCCGGATGCATAAAGACCGCCCACCAGTGCTCCCGCGCTGTTCCCGCTGATAACCGCGGGGTGAATGCCGAATTCCTCCAGCGCTTTCAAAACACCGACATGCGCAAGACCCAGCGCACCGCCACCGCCCAGCGCCAGTCCAATTCTGCCGCGTTTCATTCGATGGATCCCTTGCTGCAGGTTCATGGAATAATCCCCTTTCTCGGCTTCGTTCTCCTCGAATAAATGACGAGAAAATAAAAGATGTTTCATAAAAAAAGGCAGGAAAACCTGCCTTTGAGATTTTAGCCTTCCAGTTTTTTCTTTTTATCCAGCAGCGGCGGAATACTGAGAAAAAGGATCGATACGATTATGATCCCCGCGCCAATCAGCTGGCTGGTCGCGGGCAGGTGTTGTCCCGGGAACAGCGCCAGCAAAAAGGAAGCAATTACACCAGCCAGAATACTGGAAGAACGGTTGACCGGAATACAATAGGTGTTCTCGTTCTTATCCAGAAAGACCAGCGTGCCGAAAAATCCGGTTCCCTGTGACATGACGCCGATCAGGATCAGAGCCCAAAGATAGGGCTGATTCCAGTGCATGGTCCAGCCTATGCGGATCTCGTCGCCGACATTGCCTTTGAACAGGGCAAAAATGGCCAGGATGATCACCAGGGTTGGTGTGGAAACCATGGTTTCTTCAACAAAATACCGAAGATTGACCTCTTTGCTGTCAGACTTTGCGTTTCGGCTCATGAACTGGAAGCGCATGAAATAGCTGAACAGATAAATCAAAATCACCAGTCCGGCCATAAGCGGAATATTGAAATTGTTGGCGTCAAAAATGTTGATCAGAAGCGCCAGCATGGCGCCTACCAGGCCGGCCCAGGAAAACCAGCGGACCTTGCGTTTGGTAATCGCATCCACAATGGGTCCGATGACCAGCACGCCGCCCCGCATCAGCAGCATGGCCATGACGATGCTCAATCCTTCAAAGGTATAAGCCAGGGTGGTGGTACCGATGATCAACGATGTGAAAATACCCGACATGATGGTCCATTTGGTGGGATGTGGAACGCTGAACCCGAAAACATTGCTGTGTTTGGCGTATTTCCACCATCCAAGAATGCTGATCAGGATGATCATTGTCGCCAGTGTTGCCATGGCGGTTACAGGCAGAATGCTGAAACCGTCCATGCCCTTGCCATCCAGCGAGGGAAGCAGTCCCTTGCTCATGATCTTGGTCATCAGACTGTAGGGAATATATGCGGCAAAATAGCCGAAGGCGAAGCCCCAAATGCTGTAATCGGCAAGAAATTGTTTGAATGTTCGTTTTTTCAAAATTACCTCTTTTTTTTATTTCGCTTTTTTCCGGATCTGCCAAAGCTTGCCGAAACAGGTGTCCAGAGCGGGTCCGAGTTTGGCAAAATCATTGGTGATTTCCGGCATATTGTGCAGTACCGTATAGGGGATTTTGTGCCCGTCGAAAAGGATGAATTCCGGGTCCTCGCCGCGGAACGTTTCCCAGTCGATCTCTTTGTACATCCGTTCAAGTTTGTGATCCGGCAAACCGTGTTCCAGAATGGAATCCGGACGTTTGGGATTGTAACGGCGGCGGTTCTTGCGCAGAGATTCCTCATAGGGCACGTCAATGTACAGCACACAGGCTTTTTTCAGAATATCTTCGGACAAATGGCGGAAAGATGAGGCATAGCCCCCATGCTCGGCGCCGCGGCTGAATTCAAGGATGGTGGTGGTGTTCTCCGCATAACCTTCATCGCGCAGCTTTTTCTGGTATTCCATAGAAATGCGCTCGATCAGCAGATCCCATTGATACTGATAGAGAAAATATCCTTCCCTGTCCGTATGAATGCGCGGTTTGTTGAGGATCTTTTCCAAAATCGCATCCTCTTCAAACCAGGTCCACAACATCGGAAAATCATCGATCTCCTCAAAATGATTGATGTGAAAACGCTGCAGGCGCTCTTTGACCGGTGTTTTTTTTAAATAATCGATGACCTCCGATTTTCCTGCAGCGGGGCGTCCCATGAGAATAATGATCTCAAAATGTTCTTTCATACACGTCTCCTTGATTGCATTTATTTCATTGCTTAAAATAACATTTTTACGGGAAAATGAAAACACAAAATTCGGTTTCGCAGCCGAATAAACCGATCCTGAAACTGCAGAATCCGCAACTTCCCGGGCAAGCGCCCGGCCAGGCCCGAACAAAGGGGTTGCTTTTATTTGCCGAAAACCCTAACTTTGGAGTTTAGAAGGATTCATCTTCATGAAAAAAAGTATTTTGGTCACAGGGGGCGCGGGATACATCGGAAGCCATACCTGCCTTGCCCTGCTTGAAGCCGGATATCCGGTCATCGTGGTTGATAATCTCTGTAACAGTAAGCGCGAGGCACTGAACCGCGTTGAGATTCTGACCGGGAAAAAAGTGCTTTTCTATCAGACCGACATCTGCGACCGGAAAGCCTTGCTGAAGATCTTTGGCGGACACGATATTTCCGCTGTGATCCATTTTGCGGGTTATAAGGCGGTCGGCGAATCCGTTGAAAAACCGCTGGATTATTATCACAATAATGTCTACGGAAGCATCGTCCTGGCTGAGGTGATGCGGGAAGCTGCGGTTAGGACCCTGGTGTTCAGCTCCTCCGCGACCGTATACGGCATGACGAACAGAGTGCCCTTTACCGAGGATGCACCGACTTCTGCAACCAATCCCTACGGCCATACAAAATTGTTTATCGAGCAAATTTTGCGTGATCTCTGCCTTGCAGATTCCTCCTGGCAGGTAACCCTGCTGCGTTATTTCAATCCTGCGGGAGCCCATCCCAGCGGCCGGATCGGAGAAGATCCCCGCGGGATTCCCAACAATCTGATGCCCTATGTTTCCCAGGTGGCGGTAGGTCGCCTGAACGAACTCCGCGTTTTTGGAAACGATTATCCGACAAGGGACGGCACCGGCGTACGTGATTATATCCATGTCATGGATTTGGCCGAGGGTCATGTGCGGGCGCTGGAAGCCGCCGTTCAGCAAAAAGGCACCGCGATCTATAATTTGGGAACCGGACGCGGATACAGCGTGCTGGAGCTGATCCGTGCATTTGAAAAGGTCAATGGGATCAAGATCCCCTATACCATTGTCGGGCACCGCCCCGGAGATATTGCCGCCTCCTATGCGGATGTGCATAAGGCGGAAAAACAGCTCGGCTGGAAAGCCTTCCGGACGCTTGAGGATATGGCCCGGGATGCCTGGAACTGGCAGAAAAACAATCCGGAGGGATATGCGTAAATTTACCGTCATCGCACACCGCGGCGTTTCCGGATACGCCCCGGAAAACACCCTTGCCGCCTTCCGTAAAGCCTTGGATCTGAAAGTCGACGCCGTTGAATGCGATGTTCAGCTCTGCCGCAGCCGCGAGGTCCTGGTTTTTCATGACCGCCGTTTGAAACGCATTACCGGTCAGAACGGAATACTCCGCAGAAAAAAACTCGCGGAACTGCGCAAACTGGATGCCGGAAACGGCGAAGTAATCCCTACTTTGAAAGAGGTCCTGGATCTGCTTGACGCACGCTGTGCCGTCAACATTGAGCTGAAAGGACGAAAGATGGCGCTGCCGGTTGCTTCGATCCTCCGCAACAGTATCCGTACCGGCAGCTGGAAGCTGGAGGATTTTTTTGTGTCCGCATTCCGTTTTCGCGAACTGCGGCGCTTTCACGAGATCATGCCTGAAATACCCATTGCTCTGCTATTTGCAAAAAAACCACGGGGAATGAAACGGAAGATACGGCTGCTTAAACCCTTTGCCGCAAACCTCAGCGCGGAACATATCCGTCCCGAATGGGTAAAGCGCGTTCACAAGGGGGGATTAAAGGTCTACGTATGGACGGTAGACAACGCACCGGAGGCAGCCCGTTTGCGTGCAATGGGCGTAGACGGTTTTTTCAGCAATTATCCGGACAAGCTGATCAAATAGTGCCTTTCAGGCGCCGGCAAAGCGTTTGATGTATTGGCGGACCTCATTCCTCAGACCGGAATAATCAAAGCCTTGTTCCAGCACCACCGAAATACAGATACGCAGCTGTTCCTCAAGCGGTGAACGCCGGTTAATGACAACGACCGGATTTTCATTGATAATACAAAAACCTCCCGTAAAAGCACCGGTTCCGTAAATAATATCAATATTCTGTTTTTCAAGAAAAGCGCCGATGATTTCCAGAAGACGTTTCGGTTTCATAAGTTATAAAAGATCCTCTTCCCCGACAAGGGGCAACGAGTCAACCAGCTCTTTGATTTTTTCCGATTCGGAACGGGGAAGGATCAGCAGGACTCCCTCGTTTTCCACAATGACCAGGTTTTTGATACCGAGACCAAAGACCTTGAGTCCCTTGGTGTAGACATAATTTCCGCTGGAGTGTAACAGCAACCCTTTGGCACGGATCACATTCCGGTTTTTGTCCTTGTTCTCGATCTTGTAGATGGTGTCCCAGCTTCCCACATCACTCCAGTCAAAACTTGCCTTGATCACGTTGATGCGCGTAGATTGTTCCAGAATGCCGTAATCGATCGAAATTGGCTGAATGGTCTTCCAAAGGCGGGCTATATTACGTTTGTACGTGTCATTTCCGATGCTTTTCCCGATCTCGCTCAAGATATGCCCCGTGTCGGGCAAATAACGGTTGATCTTATCGATGATCAGCTGAGCCTGCCATACGAACATTCCGCTGTTCCAGAGAAATTCCCCCGATTTTAAAAACATTTTGGCCGTTTCCGGGTCCGGTTTTTCGGCAAAGGTCTTTACGCGGTAAATATTGTTTTCTCCGGGAAGCTCGTCTTTTTCGACCTGGATATAGCCATAACCGGTGGCGGGATAATCCGGCTGGATGCCAAAGGTGAACAGGGCGCGGTGCCGGCAGGCGGAATCGATCGCCGCACGCATGTCCGCCGAAAAATGTTTGGTATTCTGAATCAGGTGATCCGCCGGGAATACACCCATGACCGCCTGGGGATCACGGCGGAGCAGATGCATAGCAGCCAGACCGATCGCCGGCGCGGTGTTCCTGCCCGACGGCTCTATAATGAAATTTTCCGGGCGGAGCGAACTGTTCTGTGCCATGATCAGGTCCGCCTGTTCACGGTTGGTCATAATGTAAATATGGTCCAGCGGACTCAAACGGCTGAGGCGTTCAATAGTAAGATTTATCATGCTTTTACTGCCGACGATATCGAGCAGCTGCTTGGGATGTTTTTTCCGGCTCAGAGGCCAAAAACGCTTACCGACACCGCCTGCCAGTATGACACTGTAATAATGTTCCATTCATATACCTCGCTCTTGTATTTTCGACCTAATATAGACGTTTCAAAACGATTTTTCAACTTCGATTTCATAGGTGCCGCTTAATACCGTATCCCAGCGGCCACGCACGTCAATCCCGCTTTCAAGCGCCACGGGGATCTCCGGCCGCATAAAGGGACGGGGGCTGCCCGGATCAAGGCGCCCATTGCCGTTGCGGTCGGAATAAACAGACAAAAGGTAACTCCCGGGAAGCACATCCGAGAACATAAATGCACCATCATTGCAGCTTGTCTCATAGCGGCGGCTGGCATTTTCAAGCACCATCCGCCAAGGCTCCGCGCTGCCGGTTCCGATCTTGCCGGATACCGTGCCGCCATCTTCGCGCCCGGACAAGTTCATCGGTACCCGATACAGCGTATCCACGGCAAATTCCGGATAATCCGGCGGCAGAGGCATATCAATCCGGAAATGCCCCTGCCTGTTTTCCGTATGTTCCGGAATGCGGTAAATCCCGTGGACAAGCCGCACAAGCGTTAAGGGCAGTGTGTCCTTTACGGATTCAAATTTTCCCGCAAGCCGGGGGCTTTCCGGCGGCGGTGCAATTATAAGCAGCTTTTCGGACTGTTCAAAACGGTAGAGGGTATCTTCCGGCGCCTTTTGCGGGATCTTCAGGCTGCTGTCCCGCATCGAACACTGCAGATAATCTTTTAGTCCCCGAATATGTAAGAGCAGGGTGTCGCTTTCGGTTTTTCCGTGGTAAAGCGTGCAGGACTTATCCGCATAAATGACCGTATCAATTTCCGTTCCCGTGATCCGGAAGGCATCGGCCTTGCCGTGGGGATCGGGTTTTTTGCTGAACTCCAGTTTTGTGGCAGCGGAATGCAGGTTTTGTGCTTTCAGTAAACGGGGAGGAAGAAAGTTGTCGTGAACCGCCAGCAGCGAAAAGGAAGTACTTTCCAGCGTGTCCGGAAGGGCATAGGGATGCTGCGGGATCAGTCTTCCGTCGGACCGCGGCTGGTAGGTATTGCTTTTGTCCAGATCCACGTAACCTGCAATGTAAAATTTTTCCTGCGGTAAATAGCGGAAAGCAAAACTGCCGTTGGCAGCCGCCTGGGTATAGTATTCCGGATAGGCCAGTATGGAGTCCGGATGACTGTGCCGGCGGCTAATGTAAATACCGGCGACCAACCCTTCCTGTAAAGCGACGACTTTTCCCCGGATGCTGTTTTCCGGGATCTGCAACTCACGTGTAAAACTGATCTGGATCGGGGCGGGAATGGCATTGTTCCGGAGATCCGCAATGTTCTTTCCAAGGATCAGCGTATAAACCGTGTTTTTCTTCCAGGGTTCCAGCGGCTGGATTTGAATACTGCGTCCGCGGACACGGATTCGGGTTTCCGTGGCTCCCAGGGGGAACAGGGTGATGTTCTTTTCCGCAACCGAAGCATTCAGGGTTTCGGAAAATATAAATTCCAGGGTCTGAAGCGAGTCCACGCCCACTGTGCCGGAAACCGGGACCGCCAAAATGAGCCGAGGCGGCTCTTTATCCGGCGGACCGCCGCCGGGAAGGCCTTCGGATGCACAGCGGAAACAGAAACTCACACAGAGAAGAAGCGGTAAATAAAATCGTAAAAAACGGTCCATGTCCTAAAATACACAAATTTTTACGGAATGTTGCAGGAAAAACGTTTTCAGGACATATTGATAATTCTTGTAAACGCTCAATTATAAAATTTCTTGTTTATATTTAAAACACGTTGTAATATTATTTATCATCATTATTCAAAGGCAGGTTTGCGAAAATATGAATCATGCATTTATGTGTGGAATCCATTGAAAAATGAGGTGTAGTATGAGAAAAGTGCTGCATTATGCATTGACGGCCCTGGCCGTGATCGCGCTGATGACGGGCTGCGATGGCTGCGATCCGGATTCGGACGCAGTCTGGGAACTGCGCCTGGTTCCGCTCAGCCAGACGGAACTGGCCAAAGTGTACAGCGACGAGAACGGCGGCCGCTGGCTTCCGGCATCGGAAATACCGCAACTGGCGGCAAAACCCGCAACGGGTGCGGATATCGATTTTGGTGAGGTGCCGGCGACAAAAACCTTGCAATATGTGCTGATGAATGTCGGGAACCGGGACGTGTACGACGTAACCTTTTCTGCCGGTGACCTATTGATCTCCCCGGAATTCATCGGCGTGATCCCGGCTGCGGGAGAAGGTGGAGAGATCGTTGCACTGCCCATTGTCAGCTTCATCAAGGAACACGTGATACCGATCAGCGGCGTGGGAGCGCTCATGGAGATGAGCATCGGCAGTTTCACCGATGCGCTCTCGCTTTCCTACAACTATACCCTGGAAGATTCAGCCGGCGCTGAAAGCTTTGATGTGGTGGACGAATATTCGGTGGCAGGTGAAAAAATGGGGGCGGTCATTGATATCCTCGCTTCCGGTGAGAACATTCTGAATGCTGCTCTGAATACGCCTGAATTTTACGATCTGGCCATAATGGGGACCGTCTTATCGATTAACCTTTCTTCCTCAAAAATGGACACTATGGCCGTTCATAACAATGGGAATGTTCCTCTTCGCATGCGGGTTGTCAATCCCTACCGCTACGATGCCTTTGACGGCAGCACGATAATCGATACGATCATTCAACCGGGAGCGGAAGTTGATGTCAGCGGGTTTGTGCGTGGCGAAACGTTCTTTGACGATACCTATGATGAAACCAGAGGGAGCATTATTATGTTGGGCGCCGTCAGAAATCAGCCTTACATTTTCGAGACGATGAACGAACTTTGCATCGACGGGGAAATGCGCCTGTGGTTCTATGAATCGTCCGATTGAATAAGCAGTCTCGTTCTAAGTGTTTTATAGTAACCAAAAAACCGGGCAGAAATGTCCGGTTTTTATTTTGCTTTTTTTGATCAGCCCAGCATCGCCGGTGTCAGAATAAAAAAGGCCGTCAGCCATATCAGAAAAAAGAGCAGGGACGCCGTGCTGACGATCAGGGCTTTGCGGTTTTCCGGATGACTGCCTTCCGCTTTGCGGGCCCGGAGCGCAATTGAAAATCCCACAATGGAATAGGGCGGGAATACCAGTCCGGCCAGGGCCAGCTTTTTGGCCAGCCGCGACTCTTCCGCGGCGGCATGATCAATCTCGCTTTCTGTGACAAGATCCGCCCAGTCTGCGGAATACAGAACGCCTTTGACATTCAGCAGTCCGGCATTATACCATTTGATGCCTCTCTCTTTCAATTTTTTCCGGCGTTCGCGGTTCAGGAAATAATTGATCTCCCTGATCGCCCATTCCAGTGTTCCGGCAAAACGGATCTTTTCCCAAAGGTATAAGAGGATGGCATAAAGCCCGATCCCGATCAAGATCGTTAAGGCCGCATGACCCCAGAATCCGGAATAGCGCGCATAAGGCGTGCCGAGCACCCAGTCAAAGGCGATGAACATGGCAATAAAATAAAGGAACTGCATGGAATAGTTGGTAAAGGCCACAAATCCGAAACGGCGGACAAAGCGCGTACGTTTTCCGAAAGCATTTGCTTTGCCCCGCAATTCAACCAAACGGATCATGGACATGATCACCAGGATCCCGAAACCGTTCAGGATCATAAATTGGAAATACCAGCCGATAAACGGCGTTCCGAAGATCTCTTGCGTCCACCCGCGGTGATCCCAGATGTTCAGATACAGGTTCAACCCTGCGTCAAGTCCCTGTTTGTTGATAATCCACAGGATATTAAAGAGCAGCCCGGCAAGTCCGATCAGATACATAATAACGCCGCTGCGCAGGGTGGCGGAGACAAACGGCTTTGTTTTTCGCTCTTCCTTCGGCATGGTCAGGAACAACCCGAAGATCGTGCCCACAAAGGATGCTGCGAGGTAGGGGAAAAGCGGTTCGGGATGCCCGGCCAGCGCTTCGAGGAAAAAGACCAGAATAAAACGGCCCGGCGTATCTTCGCCGATCCGGGGGTAAGATGTAATAAAATCTCCGCTGCTGAAAGGAAAGCCCGGAATAAGGAGTCCGGCAAAAGCCCAGGCAAGGGGTGTAAGCATAAGTACCAGAACGGCAAGCTTGATATAACACAGGATCAATTTATTCTTATCGCGAAATTTTTCCCTTGCGCTGAGTACGCTGTGGATGATCCCGTTCACAATGATACACCAGGCAATGGTGTGGATCGTCTCGAAATGGTTGAAACGGAACAGCGCGTGATCCCATTCCCAGTGCACCGGTCCCAGGGCGGGATCCGAGGCGGCCATCAGGGAGCGGTGAACAAAAAGCCCCAGGTCGCCGTGGTAGCCGATCAGGCCTTCCACGAGCATGGCAAAGAAAAGCAGGATCAATCCGCCAGTGACCTGCCGGCCGGCGATCGCTTTTACACTTGCTCCGCTACGGAGTTCATTCTCCATGCTGATGGTATTCCCCATCGCGGACACCATCAGAAAGAACCCCGCCATTCCGCCGCCAAAAGGCAGAATGACCATCATGACAAATTCGATCAGACGAACCTTTGACATATCGGCCGTCATTGCGTCGACATTCAGGGTATGCATGATCATGTGCAGAACCAGCATCAGCAGGATCGCCAGCCCGCGCATAAAATCCACACTGGCAAAACGTTTCATATTCCCTTCCTTTTCCGATTATTCTACAAATTACATTAAGCGTTCACGAATTACATAGATTACACGAATTTTATTTTAGGGTTGAGAATCCGCGAGCTAAAATAAATTTTGGCGCTAATTCGTAAAAATTTGCGGACAGCTTATTCGTGAAATTTTTGAATGCTTTTTTCGGGTTGTTCATTCTTATACCAGATCGTAAAAACTCCCGTAATCCGGGTCAAAAAGCCGCTTATAAATTCTCGGCAGTGAAATATCCGTCTGCTCGGCAATATGGTCGCAGATCCTGCGGGCAATCGCAACGTAATCGTCCTCCGCGTTTTGACGGATCTTTTCGCGCAGCGCAGCCGGCAAAATGCTGGCATTCAAAGAGAAATCTTTAGGTCCGCCCTGCAGATAGGTCTCAAAAAGCCGCTTCAGGATATAACGGCCCTTGAATTCCAGCTGTTCGAGCTGGGGCGAGCGGAAGATGATATCCACAGCCAGGCGTTTATAAAGCGCATTTTCGCGCCGGACCTCTTCATCAACGACGATCTCGTAGCGGTAGCGGTTGCTCAGTGCGGCCAGCGGATGCTCGCGATCGCGGACCTGCAGGCCTTCAATGAATTTCCCGGCGCGGGAAGCCAGAAAGCGATCGAAATCCTCGCGGTGCCCCAGTTTTTTTAGGACCGTTTCAAGATCTTGCTGTTCGGCGGGGCCCAAAATTTGCGCAGCTGCCCATTTTTCTACATCGCGCCGCGTGATAAAACCCGCCAGATAGCCATTCGAAAGGTCATGCAGAGAATACGCCACATCGTCCGCCCAGTTCATGATCTGGCATTCCAGACTTCGGTCCCCGAATTGCCCTCTGCCGCCATTTACATAATCCAAGTAAATGCGCTGATTGTCGTAAAGGAACTTGCCTTTTTTGTTGCTGTCCGACCAGAGGATCTTGTATTTCAGAATACCGTCCAGAAAGGCACGGCTGGGTTTCATGCCGCTGTTGCCCTCCGGATCCTCATGCAGCTGTTCGCTGATGATCTTCAAGGTCTGGGCATTGCCCTCAAAACCGCCGGCATCTTTCATCAAATCGTTCAGCATGGCTTCGCCCGCATGTCCGTAAGGAGGATTGCCCAAATCATGGGCAAGGCAGATGCCTTCGACGAGATCGCTGTCGACCGCGGCGTAAGCGAACCGGGTTTTATTGATATAATTCACAATGGAACGGCCAATCTGCGCCACTTCCAATGAGTGCGTCAGGCGGGTGCGGTAAAAGTCGTGCGCACCGGATTTGAATACCTGGGTTTTATTCTGCAGACGACGGAAGGCCGCGCTGTAAAGAACACGGTCGCGATCTACCTGGAAAACACTGCGGTAAGGATCCGCATGCCGTTCTCCCAGCGTTTCGGTATCAAAACGATTGTAAAAATCGGACATTATTTACACGGAAACAACTTCGGCAATATCCGGGATCTCACTTTTCAGCACACGTTCAATACCGGCTTTCAGGGTCATGGTCGCCATAGGACAACCGTGGCAGCTGCCCTTCAGCTTGACTTCAACAACGTTGTCTTCCCGAACATTCACGAGTTCCACGTCGCCGCCGTCCATCTGCAGTGAAGGGCGGACCTTATTTAAAACTTCCTGGACTTTTGTTTTATCGAGCATGCTTGTTCCTTTCTTTGGTTTCGCTTTTTCAAGGATAAATTATAAGCATATTTAAACCTGAATCAAAGCAAATGTCAGCGGACAAGAACAATTGCGTATTTTCCACGAATTTTTACCAATAATCGGTCCACAGCCTGTCCCGATAGCTATCGGGGAATTTCACGAATTTTCACGAATTAAAAACACACGAATAATCTTTAAGGTTGTGGACTTGAGGTTGTCTGATGAAATTTATTTTAAACATTTTGTTTTTTTATGTATAAAAATGTTTTGACAAGCCCCAATATCTGAAAAACTATTTTATAATAGCGTCTGTATCCACAACCATAAAATATTTATAAGTCAATCCTTTCCTTTAACCATAAGTCCAGTAAAGACTCTTCTGGAACCGAAAGACTACGAAGTGCAGATATATGCAAACATGGATAATGAAAGGCCGGCTTTTTACGGTTTACGACCCACAGTGCATCTTTTCGGAATAAACCAGTAATTTAAAGTACATATTTACTTTAACAACAAGATCCACAGCCATAAAAAATAGTTCGTGAAAATTCGTGGACGGAGTATTCGTGAAATTTGCGGACTGTTTTCTTTGTGGAATTCGTGGCCGGTTACCTGCCGCTGTAGGCATCGATGATCTTTTTCACCAGCGGATGCCGGACCACATCGGCGGTATCCAGGGTGCAAATAGCGATGCCTTCGATGTCTTTAAGGATAGTAATAGCCGTACAGAGACCGGATCGCTGATTGTTGGGCAGATCGATCTGCGTGATATCGCCGGTAATGATGGCTTTGGAATTGACGCCGATCCGCGTCAGGAACATCTTCATCTGCAGATCGGTGGTATTCTGCGCCTCGTCCAGGATCAGATAGGCGTTGTCCAGCGTGCGGCCGCGCATAAAGGCCAAAGGAACGATCTCTACCACATGCTGTTCCAGGTAGGCTTTGAATTTTTCCGGAGCTACCATGCTGCGCATGGCATCATAAAGCGGCGCCAGGTAGGGATCGATCTTTTCTTTCATATCCCCGGGCAGAAAACCCAGGCGCTCGCCTGCCTCCACAGCGGGACGGGTCAGCACGATACGCGAGATTTCGTGATTCTTTAAGGCTGCAACGGCCACCGCAACCGCCTGATAGGTCTTGCCCGTGCCCGCGGGACCGGTGACAAAGGTGATGTCGTTCTCCAATGAAGCGCGGTAATAAGCCTCCTGGCCTGCCGTCCGCGGTTTGATAATGCCTTTGTGAGTAAACAGAATAATGGCGTCGTCGGGACCGGAATAAATTTTTTCGTTCACTTCGCTTTCCATGTTGATCACGGTTCGCACATCGGTAGGACCCAGCTGTTCCCTTTTTGGGATAAGGTGGATCAATTCATTAAGCACGTGCTGGATCTGTTCTACGACCTCAAAGGGTCCCTCAATGATCAGGCGCTCGCCCCGGGCGCTGATCTGCGCGTTAAAATGTTCCCGCAGAACTTTCAGGTTCTCGTCCTGAACGCCCAACAAAGCAATGGGATCGAATCCCTTGATAATGATTTCACGTTTGGTCTTGGTCATTTTTTCCTTTCATCAATACTGCGATGTGGCGCAGACAGCGTTTTCTGCGGGCTTTTCCGTCTCGTACTTCTTGTTCGTATTTGATTCAAGCTTATATTTTTCCGAGCTTCAGGAAATTGTCCTGCAGCAACTGAAGGCTTTCGCGGTAATTGTGCAGTTTACTGCGCTCATGTTCCACGACTTTTTCCGGGGCGCGGCGGACAAAATCGGGGTTGTTGAGTTTACTTTCCCCGGCCCGGATTCGTCCCTCGTAAGCCCGGATCTCTTTCTGCAGGCGCTCGCGTTCCTTATCGATATCGATCAACCCCGCCAGCAATACGTCGATCTCCAATCCACCGACCACCGCCGAAGAGGAGGGCTGGGGTTTTTCCGCCTGTTCGCGGATCTCCAGATTCGCAATACCGGCCAGCGCCGAGAGTTCCTGGCGCAGATCTTCCAGTAATGCACGTTCTTCCGCCGAGCCGCCGCGGATCAGCACATCCGCCTTTTTGGAGGGCGGCACTTTCATCTCCGCGCGGATGGTCCGGATTGCGGTGGTGGAGCGCATCAGGAGTTCCATTTCCTTCAGCGCAAGGGCGTCCTGCGGCAATCCGGCCGGCGAGGGCCATTCCGCAACCATGATATCGGGTTCGCCGGCGCCTTTCAGGGACTGCCAGATCTCTTCCGTGATAAAGGGCGCAAAGGGATGCAGCAGTTTCAGGATATTGCGCAATACAAAGGCGGCCGTGCCCAGCGCCGCGGCCTTTCTGGCGGGATCCTTGCCGTAAAGGCGTCCCTTGATCAGCTCAATATACCAGTCGCAAAAGGCGCTCCAGGTAAATTCGTAGATCTCCTTTGCCGCATCGTTAAAGCGGTAATGCTCCAGCTGCCGGTCCACATTGCGGATGGTCGCTTTCAGCCGCGACAATATCCAGCGGTCCGGGAGTTCCAGCTGGGTTTTCTCCGGCAATCCCTCCGGGGCCTCGTCCATGTTCATGAATACGAATCGGCTGGCGTTCCAGAGCTTGTTCATAAAATTCCGGCCCACTTCGATCTGTGCCGTATCGAAGAGAATATCGTGCCCCTTGGGCGCGATCAGCATCATACCGAAACGCAATGCGTCGGCGCCGTACTGACCGATGATATCCAGCGGATCCGGGGAATTCCCCAAGGATTTGCTCATCTTGCGTCCCTGGATATCGCGGATCAGTCCGGTAAAATACACGTTCTTAAAGGGAATATCGCCCATGAATTCCAGTCCGGCCATGATCATGCGCGCCACCCAGAAGAAAATGATATCGGGCGCCGTGACCAGGTCGTCGCTGGGATAATAGTAGTCCAGATCGGCGTTCTTTTCCGGCCAGCCCAGCGTGGAAAAGGGCCAGAGCCAGGAAGAGAACCAGGTATCCAGCACATCCTCGTCCTGCCGGATATTCCTGCTTCCGCAGACGGGACAGCGTTCCGGGTCCTCGCGCAGTGCGGATTCCCAGCCGCAGTCGTTGCAGTAAAAGACCGGAATGCGGTGTCCCCACCAAAGCTGCCGGCTGATGCACCAGTCCC
>Ga0172377_10000149_pt1 | contig 59892 bp, 57 predicted proteins | sample Pumphouse3metaG_FD_119749 | JGI IMG/M metagenome (GOLD analysis project Ga0172377, IMG submission 119749) | Leachate microbial communities from a municipal landfill in Southern Ontario, Canada - Pumphouse #3 metaG | ecosystem: Engineered > Solid waste > Landfill > Unclassified | place: Canada...
CCTGTGCTTGGTTGGTTCGAGCTGGGCGGTAGCGGAATCTTCCGTCCCGAGGTGACCAAGGCTCTAGGGATCGATGTCCCGGTTCTCGCCTGGGGATTAGGAATCGACCGGATGGCCCTGATGCACTTGGGTTTGAATGATCTGCGCGAGTTGTTCACGCCGAACATCGAAAGCGTGCGCATGAGGAGGGGAAACTGATGCCGAAGATTGAAGTGCAGGAAGATCTGTTCTATGACCTTCTGGGCAAGAAATATACCGATTCCCGGCTCGAGGATATCTTCCCGGTCGCCAAGGCCGAGCTCGACGGGCATGATGTGGATGAGAAGATCATCAAGATCGAACTGAACGATACGAACCGCCCCGACCTTTGGTCCGCCGCAGGCGTGGCGCGGCAGATCAATGCGTACACCGAAGGCGGAGCCCCGCTGTACGATTTCTTCTCCACCGCGGATGAGACGTTCGACAGCGAAGGCCGGTCGTTGATCGTCGATGAATCGGCGAAGGACGTCCGTCCGTACTCGATCGGCTTCGCCGCGAAGGGGAAGGTTGTCGATGAGCCGATACTTCTGGCACTGATCCAGTCCCAGGAGAAGCTCTGCTGGAACTTCGGGCGCAAGCGCAAGTCGATCGCCATGGGTATCTACCGCAGCGACCTGATCAAGTATCCCGTCCACTACAAAGGTGCCGATCCCGATACGACGCATTTCGTTCCTCTCGGGATGGATGAGGATCTGACGTTGCGCCAGATCTGCGAACAGCATCCGAAGGGGAAGGAATACGGATACATCGTCGCGGACAAACCTCTGTTTCCGTATTTGTACGATGACAACGGCGATACGCTGAGTTTTCCGCCGGTGATCAACAGCGCGCGGATCGGAGCCGTCGAGGTCGGGGACGAGAACCTGTTCATCGAACTGTCAGGTACGGAACTGCATGACCTGCTGCTTTGTGCATCGATCATGGCATGCGACATGGCCGACATGGGATTCGATATTCTGCCGGTGAAGGTCGTGTTCCCCTATGACACCGAGTTCGGGCGTGAGATCACCGTGCCATACTATTTTCAGAAACCCGCCTCATGCCCGCTTGCACAAGTCCGCAAGACCCTTGGTGAACCTATTACCGGCGAGCAGGCTGTGGAATCGCTCAAGCGGATGGGTGTCTATTCCGTCTATGACCAGACGGATGACGCGATCTATGCCACCGTCCCCGAGTACCGCAACGACTTCCTTCATCCGGTCGATCTGGTCGAGGATGTCATGATCGGCTACGGCCTGTCGAATTTCGCCCCCCAGATGCCCGGAGACTTCACTGTCGGACGTCTTTCCGCGGCTGAGGAGTTCGGTCGCAAGATCAAGGAGATCATGGTCGGGCTAGGGTTCCAGGAAATGATGTACAACTATCTCGGGTCGCGCAAGGAGTACATCGACAACATGCATGTCGGCGGCGACGACTATATCCAGATCGCCAACCCCATGAGCGAGAACTACGAATTCGTCCGGCCGTCGATCATTCCGTCGTTGCTGGAGAGCGAGAGCATGAGCGGTCACGCTCCGTACCCCCATGATATCTTCGAAGTGGGGAAGGTCGCCTTCCTCTGTCCCGAAGACAACAGCGGCACCACGACACGCAATTATCTCGGATTCTTCTGCGCGGACAATGTGATGGGGTACAACGAGGCTTCCTCCTACGTCAATACGTTGATGTACTTCATCAACCGCGAGTATTTTCTTGCGGATTTGGATGGAGACACTCGGTTCATCCCCGGTCGCTGCGCAGCGATCATGGTGGGAGAGAGGAAAGTCGGATACTTCGGGGAGATTCATCCCGCGGTACTGGAAAGCTGGGGATGCTCCATGCCTTCCATCGCCTGCGAACTGGATCTCGATCTGTTGCTGGAATAGAGCGTACACGTTTTGTCGAGAGAGGCCGTCCGCCGTCGGGAATTCGTTTTTCGAACGGAAGACGGCCTTTCGTATGGTCTTCCAAGTCGATGTTCCTGTGTTTTTTTCGGTTTTCAGTGGAGGTTTTTCACTGCTTCTGATATTCTGATGATATATCTGCTGTTGAAAAAAAGAGGTGTTGCAGTGACTTCCCACGTACAGAAATCTGGCTCCGATTTATCGTTGAAACGTCAGATATACGATCAGATGCTCGATGAGATATTGCAAGGAACCTACAAACCTGAAGTGCCATTCACAGAGAAAGAGCTTGTGGAAAAGTTCAATGTCAGTAAATCACCGATCCGTGAAGCATTAATCGAACTCTGTACAGAAGGCGTTTTGCGTAGCATTCCTCGGTATGGATATGAAGTGATCAGAATCGCCGACAGGGATATCAAGGAAGCGAAGGAATATCGTATTATTCTGGAATGCGGGAGCCTCGACCAGTATTGGGACATGATCTCCCTTGATGCAATCGATAGAATGCTTGCAACGCAGGAGCCGGGTCCGGGCGAGATTTCGGTGCTTGACCATTGGAACCGCAATAGTCGGTTCCATCTGGATTTGATTTCCTGCTATAACAACGGCTATATGTACCGTGCGCTGGAATCGTGTTTGCGACTGATGACGCGCGCCTATGTCCAGTTTCAATGGGATCGCTGGCGGCAGACGAAGTTCATCGGTACTTCGCGAAAGCATAGGGATGTCTTGAACTGCATCAAAAATGGAGAGAAGACATCCGCATTGGATATCCTGAAACAGGATATCGAAGGATTCGTGGTCGATTGACGGCTACGGTCGCACCGTAGCTCTTTTAGTAAGCCGGAACGAGCGAACCGGTAAGGATGGCCGCCTCTCTTCAACGAATCCTTCGCGATTCTTATTCCATCATGATCCGGATAATTTCCTGATCGGTTCCTTTCATCCCCTGGGCTCCGACCCGTCCGAAACTACGGATTGTCGCTTCGACGTTCTGTTTCACCAGGCCTTCCCCATTTCCAAACGCTTTCCTTTCTTTCGTTCCCATTTCGAAACCAAGGATCGCAGCGTCGAGGGCTGAGGATATCTTCGCCGCACAAGAGGGCTTCGCTCCGTCGCAGACGATTCCGCCGATATTCGCCAAGGTGTCGGTGATGGTTCTCGATATTTCCTCATACCTGCCACCATGGAGGAACGAAATTCCGCAAGCGGCTCCTGTCGCCGCACAGACAGCACCGCAGAATGCGGAAAGACTTCCGATATACCGCTTCTGATGAATCGCGATCAGATTCGCTACAGCCAACGCCTTGAGGAGGTCTTCGTACGATGCCTGCCATTCTTTCGCGAACTCCATGACCGGTAGCGATACGGTGAGGCCCTGGTTCCCGCTTCCTGAATTGATGACGACTGGAAGCGGACAGCCGCTCATTCTTGCATCAGAGCCTGCCGCAGCTTTCGCCCTTGCCCGAATCCGGACATCGGACGAATCGTAGCGTTTGAGCAATATCCGTCCGATGCCGATGCCATAGTCTTTTGACAAACCTTCGCTGGCGATCGCTTCGTTGTATCGAATTTGTCGGTCCAAGACTTCTTTGATGTCCCGGATGTCCACCTGTTCGGCGAATTCTATGATTCCCGTCACGGACAGCATCCGTCGCAGATCTTCCGAAACCGATGGGGCGGCCGACTTTCCCTGGGAAAATATCGTTTGTCCGTTCTTCTCGATCTTCGTGATGTTCGTGTGGCTCCGCTCGATGGTCACGGTCGCCCGTTGTCCGCAATCGACTGCTTCAACTTCGATGAACAGCGCCGGGACATCCTGAACGGCCGAACATGAGCAGTAGCCGGCGGCGACAAGCTCTTTCGTCCTTGCGACATCGTCCGAGGAGACTACTCCAAGGACTTCGAGCTGTTTTTCTGAGTCACCGCCGACTACTCCCAACGTAGCGGCTACCTCGATGCCACGTAATCCGCCAGAGTTCGGAACAACTACGCCTTTGACATTCTTGATGATGTTTCCACTACACCTGAGGCTGAGACCCTTCGGCATGGAACCGAGGACTGACCGTGCTTTCGCCGCCGCATAAGCAATCGCGATCGGTTCTGTGCATCCCAGCGCAGGACGCAGTTCGTTTCCCAGAATTTCTAGATATGCATGATATGTCGGTTCTGTCATCGTCTATCTTCCTGTTGAGAGGGCATGGTCGATCGCAAGCAGTGCCTGCGCATAGATTTTCATTCCTTTTTTCATTCGCGGGATATAAACTGATTCATTCGGCTGGTGTGCTCGACCCTGGCCGCTGGGAAAGGGTGGTGCGAGGTCGATCGAGGGCGTACCCATGCCATAGGCGATCGCCGGCTGCATGAGTCGGGCATACGTACCTCCTCCCATGATATATGGAGGATCATCAGTGCCGTGGATTTTGTTCGCGATATCGCATAATCGATTGATCAACGGGGTGATTTCGGTTACCGAAGCCGGCGATAGCGTGAACTCCTCGATAGAGAATCCACCTGTTTCCATGCGTTTTCTGATGGTACGCTCGATGTGTTTTTCATCCGCCGAGATAGGGTATCGTATGTTGAATCGCATCGTCAGTTTCCCGTCATTGAGATCAATGGCCGTCAGAACCGCAGTAAGTTTCCCCGAACGTGCGTCGCTGGTTTCGATATCCAGTCCGGTTCCATAGAAATCCGAAGTGATTTCTCCGATGAACCGTAACAAACTTTCCGCTCTTCCTGTCATGAGCGACTGCGAACAAAGCGCTCGTGCCAGTTGTCCGATCGCATCGATGCCACCTTCCGGGAAAGCTGTGTGTCTTGCTCGTCCTGACGAAATGACGATCACTTCGTTCCTGATTTCGAGAACCGACGCCTCGATTCCCGGGAACTCGTTTAGGAACACCGCCACAGCCATCGGATCCGGTATGTCGGAGATTGTAGCAACGGCAGAAGCGGCGACGCTTGCCTCCGAAGTTCCGGAATTGAACGTTGTGAGGTTCGTATCTCCGGTCAGAGCTGAGGCGGTGAATTTGATGCATCCCTTTTCGCCATAGCAGACTGGAAATCCTGCGTCCGGAACCAACGTGAAATCGGCAAGTGGGCGATGTTCCCGTACATACATCATATCCGGCATGCCGATTTCTTCGGCGCTGCCGACATAGAGCTTGACATCGTTTCGAAGTCTGATTCCCTGGTCCTGCAAGAACGCCAAAGCGAATAGTACTGCGATCGTCGCCCCTTTGTTGTCCGTGGTCCCTCTGCCCGTAAGCCAATCTCCGTTTCTCCAGAGGGTGAACGGGTCACGTTCCCATGCTCCGGTGGCAGGTACTACATCGCCATGGCAGGCTATGCCGATGGCCCTGCATCCTTCGAGCCCCGTATCCGATCCCTCCAAGGTTCCGATCACCACAGTCGTATCCACATTATCCGTCTTCAACCCGAACCGTTGCATCGTGCGTTCCATGAACGCGAGCATATCGGCGCAGGCTTTTCCATACGGGAAACCGTCCTCTCCGGGTTTCGCGATGCTTGGAATCGCCACATAGTCCGCCAAGAGTCCGATATATGCGTTGAAATGTTCGTCAATCCATCGATCCATCGTCCGTTCGTCGATCATGGTCGCTCCTTTGTCCATTAGTACGGACATGTTCAGGTTGAGACCTAAGCCATTCAGTTTCCAGAGAGGCGAGCAGCAGCGGTCCCATCCCTTGCCAGTTGTCTCTGACGATCGGCTCTTTCGTACAGTAGTACAAGAACGTGCCGTCTCGGTACGGCAGATGGTCCTCCGCTTTTCCAAGGCCGGCCCCTCGGCAGATCGATTCCAAATGCAACGTACCATCCTGATCCCTGATGACTTTGTCTCTGAGCAACCCATAGTATGCGGCTCTGCCGGCATCGGTATATCGAATTCGGGATGCTTCGTCCGGACCAGGGATGATGCGCGCCATCTTCAGGAGGAAATAGGCGAACATCGAAGAACAGGAGCTTTCCAGATAGTTGCATGGACGATCCGCCTGATTCATGATCTGCCACCAAAGTCCGGATGGATCCTGCCAACGGGGAAGCGTATCGGCAAGTGCGCGGGCAATGTCCGTCAATAGTTGCCGATGTTCCCGATATTCCGAAAATAGGGAAGGAGATGCGTCACAATCGCCGATTCCCAGGCATTCGATCACATCGACCAGAGCCATGCAATACCAGCCCATCGCACGGCCCCATATGCAAGGTGACTGTCCCGTGTCCTTGTCCGCCCATGGCATGCGGGTGGATTCGTCCCATGCATGGAACAATAATCCCGTGTCAGGGTCGTATACATGCCGATAGAGTAGCGAGAACTGGTGGACGAGATCTTCTATTTCTTCTGTCCGTCGTGCCGAGGGAAGAAATTCCAATGCATATCGGACCTTGAGCCTGGCGTACATGTATAGCCCGTCGAGCCACATCTGGTCCGGGTATCGCCCCTTGTGCCAGTACCCTCCGGATCTGGTTCTTGGTTGCAGCTCAAGTTGCCGATAGAACATGTCAAGGGCTGCACGGAACTTTCCGTCGCCGGTTTCCGCATATATTGCAAATAGTGCTTTCCCGGGAGCGCTCATGTCGAGGCTATATGCATCGGTTCCGTAGCCGTCGATCGTCCCATCTTCATGGACGAGCCTGTCGAACTGACGGATTACCCAGTCTTTCCACTGGTCATGTCCAGTGATTTTGCCCGCTTGATAGATGCACTCAAGTCCGAGGCCGTCGACATATGTCCATTTGATGCCATCTTCAGTACGGCCATGGATCATGGATGCCGCTAGCTGTTCCGAAACGGTTTTGTACCTGAAATGCGCCGGTTGCATGTCCGAGCCCCTTCTTTGTACTGATGATGCGATTTCCATCCGGCGCCATGCCGGATGGAAAAACGATATTCGAAACTGAACGTCGCCTAGTACAGAAGGCCAAGTTCTGTCGCCGTCTTGATCCCGGCTTCTTCCCAAGCTTTCCCGCCCATTGCGTCGAAGTCTGAGACGAACTTGTTCCAAGCCGCTTCGGTAAGTGGCTTGCTGCCTCTGACGAATTCGATCAAGGTCTGTTCATAGAACCGCTTCAAGTCCGATCCAGGTAGTGGGAGCAGGTCGATTCCCGACTGCTTGATCCATGGCTGCGCCTGCATCTCACGCAACGTGGCGAGCGCACTCATCGTTTTTTTCGAGACCGCGGTCACATAGGTGGGGTAGCGGGAGGCGAGTTCCGCTTCTCCCCAATAAAACGCAAGGCCTTTGAGCTGCAACAACGGTTGTACTTCCGATTTCGTAAAGCCTTTCGAGGGATCGGCGAGACCCGTCACCGTAGGGATTCCGTTCTTATCGAATACGAAATTCACCCCCTCTTCCCCCCATCCGATAGCATAATATCCGTCCTTGCTCATCCACTCGAGCAATTTGGCGATCAGAGGTCCTTTCCCATCCTTCATCGCGCGTTGGGATACGACGATAATCCCATCGTTGACATCCGTATAGACTCCGACGGCGGACTTCCCCTCCGGTCCCACCGGAGGTGCGATTACAATCCATTCTCCATTCGGGAAATTCTTATCGAATGATGAATAATTGCTTTCTGCTGCATAAGATGCGTTCTGCTCACGCATGATGCCGAACTTCCCTTGCTTCCATGCCGCTTTCCAATCATCTTTCTTATAGGCGAGCCAGTTCGGATCCATCACTCCTTCGTCTAGCATCAGCTTGATGTACTGCATCGCCTGGTAGTATTCTGGTTTCCTAACATTGAGCCCCGGATGCGCCTTCGACAGATCCCAGGTGCCGGCTACGCCGAATGATCCGAAGAACGGATCGAGCCGGCGTCCGAGACCTTCTTCATATGCGGTGATCTCGATGAACGTACCATAGCCGTATGTATCGTTCTTCCCATTGCCGTCGGGATCCTGGAACGTGAATGCCTTCATGACTTCCAGATAGTCTTCCAGTGTCACCGGAATATCGAGACCCAGGTTGTCCAGCCAGTCCTTGCGGATGAGGATCCCTTCGTTCTTCTTGATATCTCCGGTGGATGGCGCGAATCCGTAGGAATGTCCGTTCGTCGATGTGTAGGCGATGCTACCGGCCGGATACATCTTCTCTGTCCTGTCAGGCATCAGCGCATACAGGTCGTCGACTGGCGCGAGCAATCCTTGCTTGACTAAGTTCAGCATGACCGGCCTGCGGACCCAGAGCATGTCGGGCAGATTGTTCGCCGCTCCGGCAGTGGTCGCCTTCGTATCCCTGTCGTTCGCATTGGAGGGAAGCGGTGAAAGTTGCAAGTCGATGCCAAGCTCGTCCCTGATCCTGTCGTATACGAACCAGTCCTTCGGCGGAGACCCAGCCTCGACGATCGCCGGATTGTACCAGAACGTGATAGACGTCGGAGCATCGGCCTTCTGCGATGTCTGGCCGGGCTGTTCTCCGCCACCCTGGGCCATCAGCATCAGCGAAGCCGAGCAGAGTAGAATGCACAATACGCTTAGTCTTTTCATAATGTCTCTCCTTGATTCCATTTCTTATCGATTCGTCCTTGTTTTCTTGTGGACGATTGTGCGAATAGTGATCATTGTGTAATCGAAACCAGATCGTGTCCGCATCGCAGTGGTTACTTCGATTTTCGTGCGGCCATGACGGCGGTCCTGATCCTGTCCGGCGATATATCCGTCGGAAGGGTGCAGTCGGCGCCGAGGATGAATTTTTTCCCTTCCATCTTTTTAGTCAGATGATGGACTGCTTCGACCAACGCCTGTTCGGAACCTTCGACGAGTACTCCGCTTCGGTTCGCGAGCCCTCCCATGATCGTCTTGTTTGGGAATATTTCCATCCCCTGTTCCAAACTGATGTCGTTTTCGTAGATTCCCCAGTTCACGATGTCGCAATACGGTGCATAATCCTTGAACCGTAGCATGTCGAGATTTTTCTTGCACATGTGCAACACGACGATCTTTCCCATATCCTTGCATGTCTTCATGATCTGCAGGTCATACGGTTTCACGACGGTCGCGAATTCTTCATCGGAATATAGATGCTTTTCTCCTCCTAACGCCGCGAAGTAGATGCCGTCTGCCCCTGCCTCGATGACTTTCTCGACCATATAGCACTGCGCTTCCGCGATGCGTTTCGTTGCATCGAGATATACCGTTGGATCCTTCCGGTAGTGCGCAAGCTGTATGTTTCTGATTTCGTAGAGATCCTGATATTGCGGGCGCATCGGATGGACAGTAGAGGCGCAGATTCCATGAATAGTGCAAAGACAGGGAGCGTCTTCCTCATAAGAGTCACGGATCCGCTTGACGAAGTCAGCTTGGGCGACGATGAACGGCGAATTCCGAGAAAAGGATGGAATCCGCTTCCAATCTTCCGGTCTTGAAATGCCACTGACGCTTGGCGTCAGATTTTCGTTCATGATTTTGATAATGTCGACATCGGTCTCTGAAAAGAAATCCAAATGCGCTTTGATGCCTTCCTGCCCATGATTTGCATGCGTTGGAAAATGGAGGGAGAAGCTCGATGGAATACCATCCGGTTTTCTTCCCTCCAGAACCGCCATGACACGTTCCCGTTTATTCATGTTTGTTTCCTCTGAGGAGTGGGTTTCCACAGTCTCAATTTATAATATATTATTAATATCTTACAGAAATACTAGCATGGTCTTTCACTGAACACAAGGGAAACTTTCGGCTTTGTGGAAAATCGGAAACAGAGGTGCCGTGTGTGTGAAAGCGGTTTCCGAAATCAGACCGATGTCAGGATCCGTTTGTAGAACTCTACTGCCGGAGGAAGCGCATCGATGCCGATATTCTCATCCAGCCCATGGATGGACTTGAACTGCTGTTCGTTGATCTCCAGTGGTGCGAACCTGATCGCATCCTTGCAGATAGGGGCGAAGAACCGTGCGTCAGTCCCCCCTGTCATGGCGTAAGGGGAAGGAATGACGCCGGGGAAGATATCCCTGACGGTCCTCTCTACCAGCTTGAACGAGTCACTGTGGAAATCGACGACAGGGCAGGGCTCGCTTGCGTTGATCACTTCCACTTCGATATCGTATTTCGCGGCTATCCCTTTCAGAAGGCGATAGGTCTCTTCGGGACCTTGATGATGGATAAATCTGCTGTTGCCCGTAACATATGCTTCCTGCGGCAATACGTTCAATCCATCCGAACCCTTTGCCATCGTGAAGGCCAGCGTAGTGCTGATCAGAGCTCCGGCAAGAGGGTTCGCTTTCGGCAATACGGTGCTGAGCAGCGGGGAAAGGCCTTTCGCATGGCGGAACACGAATCCCATCGGTCCGCTGACCGTAGGACCGAGCCTTCGGAACATCTCTATGGTCGTCGGGTTCATCTTCGCGGTGAACGGATTGTGTTTCTCGATTTCACTCATGAACCGACCCAACCTGACCAGCGGAGTGTTCTTTCCCGGCGCTGATGCATGACCTCCGCCGGAGCGAGCGACGAATCGAAAATTTCCCGTCCCTTTCTCCAGGCAGCCGATCATCGCGAATCGCCCTTTCGCCCCCTTGAGCGGTTCGCTTTTAATCATGCCGCCTTCGTCGAGAAGGAATCGTAGCTCGACGTTTTGGCTTCGCAGGTAATCTACGATCGCAGGGGCACCGGGACCCGATACCTCTTCGGTGCAGGACGATGCTATGTAGAGGTCCGTGGTCGGTTCGTATCCAGCTCCGATCAGTTCTTCGAACGCCTGGAAGATGCAGAACAGCGAACCTTTCGTGTCCACCGTCCCCCGCCCCCAGACCGCACCATCGGCGATATCACCGCTGAACGGGGAATGCCTCCATGTTCCCGTCGCTTCAACGACATCCTGATGGCTCATGAGGAGGATCGGCTTGCCGTCGGGAATCTTGCTCGCCCATTTCAGCAGGAGCGAACCATCGAAATCCTTGACCTCCATGGTTGAGAACACATGGGGGAACAACGATTTCAGGACACTATGGAACGCTTTGAATTTCTCCGGTTGGGAGACATCAGGAATCGATACGGTATCGCATTGTATCATTTTCGAGAGTTTCTTCGCATATGCCGTCGTCTGTCCGTCCTGTTGCATGGGGCTCCTTCCATGGTGTCTGTTCCATGTTTTTCCCGATGCGGATATCGAGCGGCCTTCGGTCGTCCGGCAGCGATGCCATCGGGAGTTTCTTTGAGGATACTTGGACCGCCCGGGAATGTCCATCCTGCATGCAGCCTGCGAATGAACAAAAACGACAGTGTATGGCGAAGAAACGATATGGGAAAGGAAAAAGGAAGGAGCCGCTTTCCGGTCATGACGACCTTTCACGCGGCTCCTGTGATCAGCGGGATGCGTCGATTGATCCGCAGGAACTACAGGTTCCGTTCCTCGGATTCCTTTTTCACCAACGCAGCTACTTCGTCGTCGGTCAGATATGCGGAAGGCGCCGCCTGTACACCGCGATTCCACTGGACCAGGTTGACGAGATAGAAAGTCGCCGCACCGACTGCGCAACCGAATACGACCGGGAGGATACCCAGGAAGAAGCCTCCGCCGGAAAGTATCTGCCAAACGATGACGCCGATCGTGCCGGTAATGATCGAGACCTGCCCGGAGGCTTTTGTCGCTCGCGGGACTATCAGGCCCAGACCATATGCGGCGAACGGTCCGGCGCACCGGATTGCGAACGCGAACGTATTCATCGTGACGATATCGACTCCTCCGAGGGAGATCGCCATGGCGATCAGTGACGCGATCACGTTGCAGGAACGCGTAGCGAAGATGACTTGCTTGTCAGTCAGCGGGTTGTCTTGTCGAAAATATTTGGTAAAGATGTCGTTGATGAACATCGTGGACATACACAGCAGATTTGAATCCGCCGAACTCATCGTGGCCGAGATGATGGCCGCCGACACCAGTCCAGTGATGAAAGTCGGTGCAAAATGCTCCGTGACATCCATCATCGCGGTAGCCCCTGTAATGCCGGGGATCTGATCCTTGACTGCCAGCGCCGCAAGACCGAGCAGCGTGGGGAAGAACGCCATGGCAGCCATCAGTACCCCGGACAAAAGCGCGGCGTTGCGCGCGGTTCTTTCATCTTTCGCGGTTTCGAACCGGCTGATCATTTCCGGACCGGAAAGGAACGTACAGAAGTAATTGAAGATATAGCCGATGATCGTCACCCAGCCGATCTTGGTAATATCGAGCTGAGCTTCCGGCAGTTTCGCGGAGATGGCTTGCCAGCCGCCGCATCCCTTGATGACGAACGGAGTGGCGATCGCCAGGCCTACGAGGATGATGAGAAACTGCACGAGGTCGGAAATCTGATCGGCGATCATGCCCCCCAACGTCGTGTAGAGAATGATGACGATACCTGCGATGATTAGGCACACATTGAGCGGAATTCCCGTCAATGTCGTGATGACGGCGCCCGACGCGGCGATTTGAGAAGATGTCAGGCAGAACAAGGCAAGGATGTTCAGCACCGCCGAGAATGTCGCGCTTGGACGTCCGAACCTTCGTTCGATAACCTCGGGAATCGTGACGGCCATCGTCTTTCTGATTTTCGGCGCAAAATAGGCGAGCGGTATCATCGCGATGGAGGCCGCGAGTACGTACCATACGGCGCTCATCCCCCAGCTTCCGAACGCTTTGTTCGCCAATCCTGTCGTCGATCCTCCGCCGATGTTGTTCGCCGATAGCGAGAACGCGACCATGAACAGCCCCATGCGTCTTCCTGCGATCATATAGTCCTTGCTGTTTTTGATCTTCAGCTTGCCGACGACGAACCCCACGGCGAGCATCCCGAGCAGATAGACTACGACAATCAAGAGAGCTCCGGTATTGATATTCATACAAACACCCCATAATGTGTGAATTTATCGATAGCTTAGCATGAGGTATTCCAGATTTCAAAGCAAAAAAAGCGATTTGTTGCGTGTCGTTGCATATGGAGCTGAAAAACAGCTTACAGTACAATATTGAGGCAGGCAACGGGACTCTTGGCTAGGATTCGGTCGCTAGGGTACGATATATGTTCCTGCTATGGCATACCGATTGGGGATCTTCGTTCCATCGTTGGAAGAGAGTCCTCCGAGACTGAGCATCGCGGTTTCTACAGGAAGCAGTTTCCTGGAATACAGGTAGTCGATCCGTTCCTGAAGTTCGACATCGCCAGGTTTCCATCGGAGCGTCGTGCCGGCCGCAGTTTCCTCGCTATAGTGGGTGGTGCGGTATCCATCTATGAATTTGGCTTCTTCCAGATACATGGTCATCGGCCATTCGAAGGGGCTTCTGTACTGGACCGGAGAGAATGAGGTCCAATCAAGATGGGACGGTTCGAATAGGGAGGCACCCAACAGAACGGAACTATCGTCGGAAGCTTCGTTTGAGACTTCTTGAGCTGTCTGGAGGCGCGATGTTCTGTTTCGCTCCACGATCTGTTTCCATCCGTTTCCTTCTGGTTCGGAAAGAAAAGCTTCGAACACTTCGTATTCTGGCGCATAGGCGATGAGGAGCTGGAGGGATTTCCCTTGCCGTACGGTAACGGTTACGCTGTTTTTCCCGATTTTCTCGATGGGGAATGAAGTGACTATCGCTCCGGAGGGAACCAGTATCGCATTCCGTTGCAACTGGTTGACAAGTGTCACGATGTTCTGCATTTCTCCGGTAATGAACAGGACCGGCGCATCGATGTCGGAAATTCCCGAAGCAATTTCCCCAGCAAGCAGTTTCGCCTCGTCTTCCCGAAGCCGAGAGTCGGGAAGCGGAATCAGCAACGACGAGAATTTCGGAACGGATCCTGTGATCTGTTCGGTTTCTTTGACTGGCGAATACCGATATGGGAAGGACAGCGTATCAGCCGACGGAACCGGAGCGACCAGTTTCGCCGCCTCTTCCGCCGCCAGTCGAGCGGCCTCTTGCGCGGCCTCTTGAGCAGCCTGTTCAGCTTCCAATCTCATTGCCTCCGCGCGTTCCGCTTCGGCTTTCTCCGCTTCGATGCGTGCCGCTTCTTCCGCCGCACGCCTTGCGACTTCATCGGCTTCTTCCCGAGCTGCCTGTTCCGCGGCGATTCTGGCGGCTTCTTCCGCCGCCTTCGCCGCTTTCGCCGCTTCCTGCAGACGAGCTTCCTCCGCAGCCTTCTGGGCTACTTCGGCTTCCCTGGCGGCCTGCTGGGCTTCCAGCTGAGCCCGCTCAGCGTCGCGGATCGCTTGAATCTCCGACATCTTCGTAGGCGTGGGAGCCTGTTCGGAGACAGAAAGCACCGGCTCGATTCTTGTCTTCGCCACATCGTAGGTGTATGACGAACATCCTGCGACGACGACCAGGAGAACGGCAAGAGGAGCGATCAGCAGTGGGAAGCGGTTTCTGTTCATGCCTTGCTCCGATGTTTCAGATATTCTGCGATCTGGTCCCCATGGGTCGCGGGAGTGACCTTCGCCCATACTTTTTCCACGACTCCATCTGGTCCGATGACGAACGTGCTGCGTATGACTCCCATATATTTTCTGCCATAGTTGGTTTTTTCGCCCCAAGCTCCCAGCTTCTGCAATAATTCCTTGTCCGGATCGGACAGCAACGTGAACGGAAGTCCATGAGCCTGCTTGAACTTCGCATGGCTTGCGACCGAGTCCGGACTGACGCCGACCACCGTTACGCCGAGTCCAGCGAGGTCCTGGCTTCTGTCCCGTATGGAGCAGGCTTCCTTCGTGCAACCCGGCGTGTTGTCTTTCGGGTATGCGTACAGGACCAGCGTCCTTCCGTGGAACTCCTCGAGCGTTCTGACTACGCCTTGGTCGTCCGGCAATGAGAAATCAGGAGCTTTCGTTCCAGGTGCTATCATGCGATCCTCCCCGTTGGGTCATAGGTTGAAAAGAGCTTCAGCTTTCGCTCTTGCGTCATTCTTGCCTGCGTCCCGTTTTGTTCCTGTCCTGCACTCAGAGAGGATGAACAAGTCGCAGAAATTCGCCCGTGTCTTGTCCTCGACAAGTTCCTCCACGGCTTCCCGGCAGTCGTGATATGCTCCGGGTTCATAAAACCGACAGTTGACGCAGGTGTGCAAGGGTCTTCCGCATCCTTCGCAGACTGTCGTTCTCCCGATGATTGTCCCGTCCGGGACAGGTCGTCCGCAATGCTGGCAACATTTCATCATAGCCTACAGTGTATCAATAGCCCGCTTTCCGAGCAAGAAAAACTTAGAACAGGAGCTTCTTGCCGTAGGAGACCATCTCGCCTTCGGCATAGGATTCCTTGACGAACCCGAACTTTTGTCCGTCGCCTTCATACCGAGGAATGACATGGATATGCAGATGCGGTACCTCCTGTCCGGCTGCCGGTCCGTTGTTGATCAGTATGTTCGTGCCATCGCAGACCAGAGCCTTGCGCAGTTTTGCGTCAAGTTTTTTCGCTACCGCCATCAGATGCGACAACACATCGTCAGGACATTGCGAAACGGTCGGATATGGTTTCTTCGATATGACGAGCGAATGTCCCTTCTTGACGGGATTGATATCGAGTATGACTATGCACAGGTCGTCTTCATGTAGTTTGACAGCCGGAAGATCACCCGCGACGATTCTTGAAAACACGGTTTCCATACTGGTTCCTCCTCGGATGTCGTCATTGTAGCATTTTTTACGAATAAGTTCACGGGAGAAACCGGTGGTTTTCTTTTCGTTTTCTTGCATGAAAAATTCACAAGTATCTCATACAGAACGGATTGAACAAATTGGGACGATGTACTATTATGTCGGTCTGTACGCTGGGCCACTAGCGTGTTCCGTCGGCTAAATCCCTGCAATTCATTGATTTTTGCTCTGAATTACATGGAAGGATCCAAAAGGACTTCCTCAGGGTAGCTGAGCGGTGCGGAGGGGAGCGATAGCGGATGCGTCAATGATTCCGCTTCGGAACCGGACTGTTCTTCTGTGACGGTTACTATAGGCCTGGTTTGGAGATAGATGTGAATTGGTGCCGGATGCGATTCAGTCGCTACCGGCTGTACAAGAAGTTTTCTGTTGAGAGGTTACTAGATGATCACTGAATTGCACAAAATGAGAAATATCGGTATCAGCGCCCATATTGACTCAGGAAAAACGACACTTTCTGAACGTATCCTGTATTACTGTAACAAGATACATGCAATCCACGAAGTCCGTGGCAAAGATGGCGTCGGCGCCACGATGGACAGCATGGAATTGGAGCGGGAACGTGGAATCACCATTGCTTCCGCCGCGACCAACGTGTCGTGGAAAGGCTATCAGGTCAATGTCATCGACACTCCGGGACACGTCGACTTCACCATCGAGGTCGAACGGTCGCTACGCGTTCTTGATGGAGCGATCCTGGTCCTGTGCTCGGTCGGCGGCGTACAGTCCCAGTCCATTACCGTCGACCGACAGATGAAGCGCTATCATGTTCCTCGCATCGCGTTCATCAACAAATGCGACCGTACCGGCGCGAATCCATACCGCGTCAAGCAACAGCTGATCGACAAGCTCGGTCTGAACGCCGTTCTGATGCAGATTCCCATCGGGCTCGAGGATCGGCTTGAGGGCGTCGTCGACTTGATTTCCATGAAGGCTCTCTATTTCGACGAAGGTCCGAACCGCGATCAGGTACGCGAAACCGAGATTCCCGCCGAGTTGCTCGATGAGGCTCAGGAGAAGCGTGAGGAGATGCTTGACGCCGTTTCCATGTTCAGCGATGAGCTGATGGAGGCGATGCTGGAAGATGCTGTCACCGAGGATTTGATTCGCGCCGCGATCCGCAAGGGAACCATCGCGTTGGAGCTGTGTCCGGTTTTCATGGGGTCGGCATACAAGAACAAGGGTATCCAGCCCTTGCTCGACGGCGTGTTGTCCTATCTGCCTGATCCGACCGAAGTCACGAACATCGCGCTGGATATCGACAGGAACGAAGAGCCTGTCGTCCTAAAGGCGGACGAAGACATGCCTCCCGTCATCCTTGCGTTCAAGCTTGAGGACGGACAGTACGGCCAGTTGACATATATCCGCATCTATCAGGGGAAGATCAAGAAAGGGGATGAGCTGTACAATACCAGGACCCGCAAGAAGTTCAAGGTCGGACGTCTGATCAAGATGCACGCTTCTGAGATGGAGGACATCACCGAATGCGGATGCGGTGAAATCGCCGCTCTGTTCGGCATCGAATGCGCCAGCGGCGATACGTTCTGCGCTCCGAGCCTGAACTACACGATGAGTTCTATGTACGTCCCGAATCCGGTCATCAGTCTGGCGATCTCTCCGGTAGACAAGAAGTCCGCCGACAACATGGCGAAGGCGCTCAACCGCTTCTCCAAGGAGGATCCGACGTTCCATACCTATGTTGATCCGGAATCGAACCAGACGATCATCCAGGGAATGGGCGAGTTGCATCTTGATGTCTACATCGAACGGATGAAGCGAGAGTACAAGGCGGAGGTTACCGTCGGCCAGCCGGAAGTGGCGTACCGTGAGGCGATCACTCAGCGTGCGGACTTCAACTACACGCACAAGAAGCAGACCGGAGGTTCCGGCCAGTACGCACGTGTGGCCGGGTACATCGAGCCGATCGAACCGCCTGCCGATGGCGAGGACATGAAGGAATATGAGTTCGTCGATGAAATCAAAGGCGGCGCGATTCCCAATGAGTACATCCCGTCCTGCGACAAGGGTTTCCAGGCTGCCATGAAGAAAGGATCCCAGATCGGCTTTCCTGTCGTCGGCGTGCGCTGCGTCATCAACGATGGAGCCTGGCATCCGGTCGACTCGTCCGACATGGCGTTCCAGACCGCGGCGATCGGTGCGTTCCGTGATGCGTACGAGAAAGCGAAGCCTGCGATCCTCGAACCGATCATGAAGGTCGAGGTGGAGGGGCCCTCCGAATTCCAAGGAAATATCTTTGGAAGCATCAACCAGCGCCGTGGCATCATTGTCAGTTCGACCGAGGACCACAACATGTGTCAGGTCGATGCCGAGGTTCCGCTTTCCGAAATGTTCGGCTATTCCACGGTTCTCCGTTCGTTGACCCAAGGCAAGGCGGAGTTCACCATGGAACTTGCCAAATATGGACGCGTTCCCTCCAGCGTTTCCGACGAACTCAAGAAAGAGTATCAGGAAAAGCGCAGGAAGGAGCAGGGGAAATAACCTCTCCTCACGACAGTGGAAAAGGTCTCGCCAAGTGCGAGACCTTTTTTTCATTCAATGCCATTATTCATGTAGGGATGGCTCGCGGTTCTTCTGTATCCTGCGGCGGGTTTCGGGGCTGTAAATGTTGACAGTATCCTCATTTGTTGCGAATCAGAAACATTTTCTCCTTGTCGTGGCGTTTCATGGTATAATCTTGAACAAGCATATAACTCGGAGGTGCTGCATATGGAAATTCAAGAGTTAAACAAATTAAGCCCGTTGCGCGTCTTTGAAGAGTCCATCGACGGAGGCCTAGGGCGGGGAAATCTCGGCGTTCTGGTCTCCCGTCATGGGGTCGGCAAGACAGCATGCCTCGTGCATCTGGCCACCGACAAGCTTTTCAGAGGCGAACATATCATCCATGTCTCTTTCTCCGGCAATGTAGAGCATGTGATCAACTGGTACAAGGAGGTATTCCGGGAAATTTCCGAAGGTCGTTCTCTCGACGACGCCGCATCCGTATACAACAATATCCTTTCAAATCGGGTGGTAATGAATTTCAGTCAGGAAAACGTCACCATCGACAAAGTCCTGTCCAGTCTGACAACGTTGATCCAGCACGGTTCGTTCCAGGCGGATACGATTCTGTTCGACGGATATAAACTGACGATCGCCACCGAAGACGATGTACGGAAGATCAAGCAGTTCGCCAAGGACATGAACCTCGAAGTCTGGTTCTCCGTCTCTCCAGTTCGTTCGAATGTGGAGTATGATGTTTATGGGGTGCCGAACACCATGAACAAGTATCTCGATATGATCGATGTCCTGGTCGGACTTCGGTATAGCGAAGAGAACGATAAAGTCATCATGACAGTGGTCAAGGACCATGGCGTCGTATGCGAAAAACCGATGAGGGTGACATTGGATCCCAAGACGATGCTCATCTCCGAGTAATCCGATGAGAATATGAAAAAAGAAGGAAGGCCGCCGGGAGGGCGGTCATCCTTCTTTCTTTGCTTTTGCTTGCCGTCATAGCCAGTCGGACTGCGGGACGTCCGGCCCCTCTGCGATCAATACCGATACCTGGGCGCAAATGGCGTCCCCGGTTCCCAATTCTCCCAACAGATGTTCGGCGGTCTTCGCTTTGACCGATACGCGGTCGATCGGGAGGGAACAAGCTTCGGCGATCGAAATCCTGATAGCATTGATGTATTCTCGAAGCCTCGGAGTTTGGAGAATGACCGTAGAATCGATATTGACGATTCTGTTTCCGTCGATTTCTTTCAAGGCCGACGCAAGGAGATGCATGCTGTCGGAATCCTTCCATTTTGCATCGTCGGAGGGGAAATGGCTTCCGATATCTCCCAAAGAGAGTGCACCGAACAGCGCGTCGATGAGCGCATGGATCAACGCATCTCCATCGGAATGTCCATCCTCTCCTTTTTCCGCAGGTACCTCGACGCCCCCGATCAGTAGTCGCCTTCCAGGAACGAGCCTATGTATGTCCCAACCAGTACCAATCTTCATGCCGTTGGATCTCCTTGTCATGCCTGCTGTGGAACGGTCCGTGCGGCGATGGCCTGCGCTTTCGCTTCGGCCCACGCCGCACGGAACGCATGCTGGGCGCCTGCCTGACTTTTCGCCTTTTCCCTGACCAACCGGTATTCGATGATCTGCCGCTGGGCATCCGGAATGTCCTGCAGCCATGTCACTTTCCTATTCTCCGGATCCCCCTCGCTGATTCCGACCGAACCGCCGAAATCGGCATAGATTTCCGTATCGTCGACATATTGTTTCTCCGGCCGAACCGCATCGCGATGCGCTTCCAGAATTTTCGGATATTCGAATATCTGCGGGGTCTGGACTGCGACCATCCCGGATCGTACGAGGTGTTCGACGACCATTCCGTTTTCATCGATCCGTTTCAATGCATCGACGATGGGAATAGCGGGTACGGCCCCTCCGAAGACCGTCGCCGTAGCAAGCGTGCTGATGATCAGTTCGGGCGTCACCCATGGCCTCGCTCCATCATGGATAGCCACATAGCGGATCGGAAGCGACATGGTCGCCAGTTGCTCCAGCCCTTTCCTGACCGATTCCTGCCTGGTGCTTCCCCCTTGGATGATCATGATCGGTATTTCGTTCTGATCGAGCAGATCTTCCAATGCGACAGCCGTCTCCTCCGCGGACCCTTCGGCGCACGTAACAACTATCGCCGTGCATCCGGGGATAGCGAGGAATGGCCTGACCGCCCGGGACAAGACAGTATGTCCTTCGATAGAAAGGAACTCTTTCTTTACGGGAGCGTCGGATTGATCATCGTTGAAACGGATGCTGGAACCTGCCGCTGTGACGATTGCGGCGTGCAACGGAAAGCCCACTGTCATTTCTCCAATCTGGAGAAGACCATCATCTCGATCTCGCTTTTGTCTTTGCCGAGCGCGAACGATGATTCGTCGATCAGAAGCCGCAGCGCGCTATCGTACAGCTTGCGTTCCTGTACCGGCAGTTCCTTGATCTTGCTCCGATGGTAGAGTGTCTGGACGACTTTCGCGATCGAAGCGATGGAACCTTGCTTGAGCAGATCCACATTCATCTGATATCGTGCCTTCCAGTCCACCGGCATGGGTTCGTACTTGCTGGAGATTGAATCGATCGCTTTCTTCGCTTCTTCCTGCGCAACGATTCCGCGGATTCCCATTTCCTTCGCTTTGTCGACGGGAATCATGACCGTCATGTCGGAAATCTCCAGGTAGATGACATAATACAACGTCGCCACACCTCGGAACTTTCTTTCCTCGATGCGTTGTATGGTGCCTACACCTTGAAGAGGATACACGACATGGTCATTGACGGAAAACTGTGCGGACGCCTCGGAAGAATTCATGTCTAGAGTATACTCCAGATTCGGGGTAAACACAAGGTACGCATTATATAGTAAAAATACTTCGTTTGCGGTATGATTTTTCGCATGAATAGACAACTACGTCATTGCGGCGTGCTGATGCACCCTACATCCTTTCCGAGCCCGTACGGCATCGGGGATCTTGGCGAAGAAGCCAGGACCTTCATCGATACGATGGCGCGTACCGGAATCACCCTCTGGCAGATGCTTCCTCTTGGCCCGACGGGTTATGGAGACTCCCCATATGCGGCGAGATCATCGTTCGCGGGGAATGAACTGCTCATCGACCTGCGTACGCTGCTGTTCGACGGATTGCTCGACGTCGGGGATCTTTTCGCCGCGCCTTCGTTCGATCCCGACCGTGTCGACTACGGTTCTGTCCGGGCTTGGAAGGAGCCGTTGCTGATGAAAGCCGCCGAGGCGTTTCTTGCCAAAGCCGCTACTGTGCCGGATAAAGCTGCGGAGAAGCGGCGGTTCGAGGAATTCTGTTCCGAGAATTCCTGGTGGCTCGATGATTATGCGCTGTATCAGGTACTATGCTCCCATTTCTCCGACTCCCGATGGTTTTTGACATGGGACAAGGATATCGCGATGCGGGAACCCGCTGCGCTGGAGGCGTGGAAAAAACGGGAAGCCGATGGCATGGTCCGGTGGAAGGTCCTTCAGTACTTCTTCTTCTCACAATGGGATGCGTTGCGCCGGTATGCGAATGACCGTTCGATCAAGTTGGTGGGGGATATTCCGATCTTCGTCGCACCGGATAGCGTCGATGCTTGGAGCAACCGTCATTTGCTCAAGATCGACGCACAGGGCAGGCAGAAGGCGTCCAGCGGAGTTCCTCCAGATGGATTTTCCGCGGAGGGACAGCTCTGGGGGAATCCTGTCTATGATTGGCCTGAACATGAGAAAGAACGCTTCGCATGGTGGCTCCGCAGGATGCAGGCCTCGCTTCGGCTGACCGATATCGTCAGGATCGACCATTTCCGTGGTTTCGCAGCCTACTGGGAAGTTCCCGCAGGCGAAACGACCGCCATGCACGGCAAGTGGGTCGCCGCTCCGGGGAAGGAGTTGTTCCAGGAAATGCGAAAGCGGTTGGGAGATCTCCCCGTATTCGCCGAGGATCTCGGGGTCATCACGCCTGATGTCGAGCGGTTGAGGGATGAGAACGGTTTCCCGGGGATGAATGTCCTGCAATTCGCCTTCGCTCTGAAGGATGGCAGGCTGGATGCTGCGAACGCATATCTTCCCCATAACTATGCCTACAATTCTGTAGCGTATACGGGAACGCACGACAATGACACGAGCCGTGGCTGGTACGACGCACTGTCCGAAGAATACAAGGATGTCGTCAGACGGTATCTCGAATGTCCTGATGACCAAGTGGTCTGGCAGATGATGCGTGCGATCCTGATGAGCCATGCCAAGTATGCGATATTTCCGATGCAAGATATCCTGGGGCTCGGTGCGGAAGCCCGGATGAATACCCCCGCGACATGCGGTACGGGCAACTGGAGCTGGCGGATGCGTTCCGATGCGGTGCAGGACTGGATGCTGGACCGCCTGCATGGAATGATCGAACTGTACGGACGTACCGGAAAGGCATGACCGGCTGTCCGGTACGCCGCTAGATCCGTCCGATCGATTGTATCGGATGGATGTTCAGCGGATTGTCATACCATCCGTCTATCAGATCGGTCCTGACGAAATTGATGGAGAAGCTGTTTGAGGTCGGAATGACGGTTCGTTCGTCCAGCAGGTACTGTTCCGCGGTGGAGAGCATCAAATGCCGCGCTTGGGGCTCCATGGTCGCTAGTGCGCTATGGACCAGGGCATCATAGGTCTCATTTTCATAGTTTCCGAGATTGAACGTGCTGTCGGATGTCCACATGGTCAGGAACGCCGAAGGATCGTAGTAGTCTCCGATCCAAGTAAGGCAGGCGAAGTGATACGGGGACTGCTCCGGATGATTCGCATAGACGGTAAGCGGAACGGTGTCCAGAATCACCGTCAGGTGAAGCTGGTCGCTCCAAGTTTCGGCGATTCTCTCTGCCGCCGTAGCGACTTGGGAACCCCGGTGTACGGCCATGATCAACGGCGGAAGCCCGGTTGCGTCGGGATATCCCGCCTCCTGTAGCAGTCCGAGCGCCAGCGCCTTTCTTTCTAGGGGAGATGTGGGGAGCCGGGTCGGTCTCACGTCGCTTCCCGGCACGAGGGTTTCGGTCGGAAACGGTTGGCTACCGATTCGTCGGATCTCATCCCAGTCTACCATCGCATAGAGCGCCTTGCGGACCTTCGGATCCGCATACGGGCCGCTGGCGGCGCTGAAATAGAAGAAACTGGTGGAGAACTGGGGGGAGAAGAACAGATCGCCGCCGGTCTGGTACTCTCGAGGGATGAACATCTGCGCCCACTGGATGTCGCCGTTCCGATAGGCTTCATACACAGCTTCCGTTTCTCCCCGCATGTCGATCTCAAGATAGTCGCATCGTGAAGATGCGGCATTCCAGTAATAGGGGTTGCGCTCGAGCACCAGCCTGTCTTCCGAAGCCTCTCTCAAGAGATATGGTCCACTGGAGATTTTTCCGGCGGCGGCCGTTCCGTTCCTGACCTCCGGGTGCACGACGGAAAACCCCACGTTGCAGAGAATCATCGGAAGGTATGGAGCGGGGGAGTTCAGCTTGATCCTCAAGCGGTCGGAGCCGACGGCTTCCAGCGCGATCTTGCGCAAGGATCCGATCCCTTTTCTCCATTCTTCGATCCCCTGGACGATATCGAGCAACGAAGCGAACGATGTCCTGTCCTTGCTCGCTTCGAACGAAGACAGCCAACTTTCGATGAAATCCGTCGCCGTGATGGGTGTGCCGTCTGAAAAACGTATTCCCCGCCGCAAGGTGAATTCCCAGACAAGACCGTCCGGCGATACTGTCCAGGAATCGGCGAGCTCAGGGATCGGCATCGCGGTCCGTGGATCGTAGTCGCAGAGTCCTTTCGAGACGCTGGAGGCGACGAGGACCGAATTGCTGTCCGTGGCGAAACGAGGATCCATCGTGATGAGGTCTTCGCCTGGATCGATGGCGACCACCAGCGTATTGTTTGTATCCAGAATAGAGAGTTCCGGCCGGGGCGGCGAGGCTTGCTCCCGTGAACCTTTCGCGACCAAGGGAAAGGCGAAACAGACCATGCAGAGGATCAAACTGAATCTTCTCAGGAGCATTCCTTTGATCGATTCCATATTGGCATTGTACCAGAGAGTATCGATCCGACGCAACGGGATTCTTCCAGACATGGTTCGAAGATGTTCTCACCCCCCCCAGTTCCCTTTGTTTCATGTGCGTACCTATGCTATACTGCTCGGCATGAATGTCATCCTGTTCGAGAGAATGCCCGAAGGAGACCGGATTCCTTCCGATGATTTTCGTTACGGGCATATCCGCAACGTGTTGCGCCTGTCCGTCGGAGATCATCTTTCGATCGGAATCGTCGACGGGCCGTTGGGAGAGGCTACGCTCACTGCCGTCGATCCCACAGGCATTTCGTTTTCCTGGAGGCAGACACTTCCTGCGTCCGAGGCAGCCTCCATGCATCCCGTCACCCTGCTGGTGGCGCAAGTCCGCCCAATCTGCATGAAGCGTATCCTTCGCGAAGCTGTCAGCCTAGGCGTTCGTCGCCTGATCGTGACAGGGGCAGACACGGCGGAGAAGTCATATCGGGTTTCCGGCCTCTGGAAGACCGGTGAATACCGAAAGTACCTCCTCGATGGCGCGATGCAGTCGGCCATGACCGGAATGAGCGACATCCGGTTCGCCGATTGCGTGGACGCCGCCGTCGCGTCGCTAGCTGTGGAAGACAGTATGCGGTTCATGCTTGACAATGTGGTCGATGGCGTACCGCTTTCTTCGTTGGATATCCCTGCCGGGAAGTCTGTCCTGGCTGTGGGACCCGAACGAGGCTGGACCGATCGGGAACGGGGAGTGTTCTCAACGGCAGGGTTCCAGGCGGTGACGCTCGGCAGACGGGTGCTCCGTACGGAAACGGCTTGCAGCGCCGGCATCGCCGTGCTGCTCGGACGGATGGGATTGTTATAAGTTGCGTGTTGTAATTGAACGGAGTTCCCGATATTCTATCGCCGACCCCTGCTGATATTCGGGAGCACCTATGGAAGAACCAACGAAAGGGAGAGAGATGATATGGCGCATTGCATAGTACCCGCCGCGGAAGAGATACTGGACAAGGAATTTCCGGTTCTGGATCATGGATTCGTACGATTAGTGGACTATCTGGGCTCCGATGAACGGATCGTCCAGGCTGCGAGGGTGTCCTACGGAGCTGGGACCAAGACCTACCGTCAGGACAAGGGTTTGATCAACTATCTGCTTCGCAACGATCATACATCCCCGTTCGAACAGGTGAACTTCACCTTCCATATCAAGATGCCGATTTTCGTGGCTCGGCAATGGATCCGGCATCGAACGGGACGGGTCAATGAAATATCCGGCAGATACAGCGTCATGAGCGACGAATGCTACATTCCATCCGGCGACAAGATCAACTACCAGAGCGAGGACAACAAGCAGGGGCGTGCGGTTGAGCCCGTGGATCCGCAGGTCCAGGAGCAGGTGAGGGCGCTGCTCTCCGAAGACCAGCGCAAGACGTATGAGACCTATCGGCGGCTTCTGGACATGGGTATCGCCCGGGAGATCGCCCGTATCGATCTCCCGCTGAGTCTCTACACTGAATGGTATTGGCAGATGGATCTCCACAATCTGTTCCATTTCCTCGCATTGCGGCTGGACGCCCATGCGCAGTATGAAATACGGGCCTACGCCGAGGTGGTTCTTCAGATCGTCAGGACCGTCTGCCCCGTAGCCGTGGAGGCGTTCGAGAACCATAAGCGGAACGGACGAAGCTTCAGCGGCAAAGAGGTCGAGGCGATCAAGGCGATGCTGGCCGGGGAACCCTGCCCGCTTGGCGACCGGGACCGTCAGCTGTTCGAAGCGAAACTCTCATAACATGCGCCGGAGCAAAGGACGCTGGAAATGAATGTCGGACGGTTGCCTGACGGATACCGGTTGATCGGGAAGATAGAGCTTTCGGACGATCTTCCGACTGCCAGGAAGATTGCCATACTCTCCGTTGCGATCGCCGTCGTCAGTTTCTGCGTCGGGCTTGCCCTCGTTCCGTTCCGGCGTACGTTTTCGGTCGAGGCGGGAGTCGGCATCCTGCTCCGACGGATCGTCTGTACCATCGGTCTCATCCTTGCGTACCTGGTTCTCCACGAAGGCGTCCACGGCCTGTTCATCCGTATTCTCGGTAAAGTGAAACCTACGTTCGGTGTTTCGGGAGCCTACCTGTATGCGGGAACCGACCGCGCGTGGTTCGACCGCATGTCGTATCTCGTGATCGCGCTGGCTCCGGTCGTCGTCTGGACTATCGTCCTGACCATCGGGCTGGCAATGGCTTCCTCCCAATGGTTCTGGGCGCTCTATCTTGTCCAGGTGGTGAATCTCTCTGGGTCGGCGGGCGACCTGTTCTTGGCGGGGACAGTCTTGAGAATGCCCCCGGATGTACTGGTCCAGGATACCGGGGTGAGCATGTCGTTCTTTTCCAGAATGTAGTTTCGTGGATCTCCGTCCCCGTCGACAGAGGATGCTCAGGCAGACTTCTTCGCCTGTTTCCGTTCGATCCTGCGAGCCCGTTTCTGCGCTTTCCGCTCCAGCTTGTACTCCTTCTTCGTCTTTGGAGGAGGAGGCAGCACCGGACGCTCCAGCAATCTCTCGGGATTGTTGAGAAGTTCCTGGAACAATCTGATCGTGTTCATGAAGTAGAAACCGTCGGTAACCCGTTCATCGACGGTAAAGCCGACTTCCATCGTATCCTTGAACGTCGTCTTGTCCCCGAGTCGTGTCCGTGTCCTGCGCAAAGTCCCCATCGTCACGAACATGCTCGTAGTCCCCCATTCGTACAAATGATGATGGGGGCTGCCGCCCGCCAATCCGATGCTGCCGAGATTCGCTACGAAGACCGATGTATGCAGCCCGTCCGCCTCACGAAGCGCTTTCGGAGCTTTGCCGAAGTAATCGAGTATTCTGGCGAGATTGATGACAGCTCGTACGATGCATAGGGGGAACCGCAGGAAAAAGCCGATCGCTTCATCGGTGAAGTTTTCGATGGACGGCTGGCGTGCTTCACGGATCGTCCGGTCGATGATCGCGGCCATTTCCGGCAACGTCATGTTCGGATCCATGATGATCGGCGAACTATGTTCCGGCGCTTCGTCCGTGTAATCTTCCTTGATGACGAATGTCAGGGAATGTTCCTTGCGTTGCCAGTAGTTGTAGCGTGCGACGAACCTGTTCACTTCCGGACGCAACGCGATGGTCCTCATGACCGCTGCCACGAAGATCTCGAAGACCCGGTACTGATGTTCGTCCGGATGAAGCCGATTCTGTTGCTTGACGAACTGAACTGTTTTCGTCAGATCTATCTCCACCGTCTGATAGACCAATGAATCGCATCGCTTTTTCATGATATGGGGGAAGATTCTCCGATACTGGGGCACATCGACCACGAGGGTCGCATCGTTTCTTCTCATTCTGGCTAGATTCCTTCTCAAGGGATGCTCATCGGTATATATCGCTCCAGGAGAGATTGATTCTCCTTTCGTATCGTTCTGATTCTATGAGATTTGCGGAGGGCATGCAAGTACATATCGAAATGATAATTGACAATTGAAGATCGAATGTCAGCTTCCGATACTAGGGATGTGCGGTTTTCGCAAGATATGCGGCCTTCATGGCTTGTTCGAACTCGTGGTCCGAGCCGTAGCCGTAGCCGAATGTCGGTTCCCAGAGCGAGGGATCCTCCATACACAAGTAGAAGAACGGGTGATCCGTTCCTTCCTTCCAGGATCTCGGAAAGGATTCGTAGGCATGGGTGAACAGCTTCCGCTTCACCTCGAGCGGATAGGAGTATTTCCCCGCCGCTTCCGTCAGTTTCATCTCGAGGATCCTGCTTGGGCGGCCCTGCGTCCTCAGCTGCCTGACGACCTGCCTGGTGAACGTCAGCGTCCCGATGGAGATCATCACGGTCTCCTTGGGCGAGAATCCATCGACGATTCCGTCGATCACCGCCTTGTACTCGTCCTTCCAGCCCCTGAAATGGACCATCGGGTGGATATGGAAGCCGACAAGAAGCCCTGCATCGGCGACGCGCCGTGCCGCTGCGAGCCGTTGGTCCAGCGTCGCGGCCAGATGTTCTTCCTTGTCGATGATCGTCGGGGCGTTGAGCGACCAGGTGAATATCATGTTGCGTGGGATGTCGATGGCGCCGAGCCAGTCGGTCCTTGCCGACTTCGATTTCAGCTCGACAACCACTTGGGGATGTTTTCTTGCGAAGGATGCGATCGCGGTGAGCGTTCCGTGGTCGTCGCCCCAGAGCAATGAATCCGACGCCTGGCCTGTTCCGATATGCCATACTTCCGGGCCAATGTCGAGGTCTGCCAGCCGTTTGGCGAGGTCTCCGATGAATCGGATTGCATTGCTGTGATAGAACGATTGTATGGAGCAGTACGAACAAGCGAACCCGCATTGCTGCACCGCGTCGAGCGTCCGCAGGTTGCAGCATCTGGTCCGCTCCCCCTCCACAGGACAAGGACAGCGGCCGAGCAGCTTGACCGGTTCGCTATCGACGATGACGGAAATCAATTTTTCCGGGAGTATCTGCGGCGGAGAAAAGGCCTCGTAGTCCGTGGGAGCTTCTCGAAGCTGGCCGACTCGTTTCAACAAGCAGTTGACCAGCCGTTTCGTCAGGGCTTTCCCGTATGCTCCGGCAGGCTCTTCGTCGCTCCACCATCTCCGGAGGGGACCCTCCTGCCATTGCCTGAGGTCCAAGGCAGTGTCGACGAGTTGTTTCAGCTGCTGGAATGAGAAACGGTATCGACGATGAAGCGCTTCGATGAAGCTGCGATCATCTTCTGAGAGCGCGTCGAATAGCGGGTAGGTGCGAGCGAAATCGGGGTCCTGTTCCATACCGCCCCATTGTAGGGCGTGGACGGAGGATGGTCAAATCCTCGACGTGCGATATTCCGCTATCGCTTGTCAAATCGCTTCCCGATAGCTATGCTTTGTGCAATGAAAGACGAGAAAACGGGATTGCCTCCCAAGGAGCAGGCGCGCGAACTGCCCCACCTTCCCGGCGTGTATCTGATGAAGGATGCGTCGGGCACGATCATCTATGTCGGAAAGGCGAAGGATCTCCGCAAACGGGTGACCAGCTACTTCCTATCGGGAAGGAACGCCAAGACCGCGGCCCTCGTCAAGAAGATCGTCTCGATCGACCATATCATCACCGGAAACGACTATGAAGCGCTGGTGCTCGAGAACAATCTTATCAAGCGCCACAACCCCCACTACAATATCTCGTTGAAAGATGGCAAGAGCTATCCGGTGATCCGCATCACCCATGAGCCGTTCCCCAAGGTTTTCAAGACGCGAAGGATCGTCAGGGACGGTTCCGAATATTTCGGACCGTATCCCGATGCGGGGAAGCTCGACCAATATCTGGAACTGATCGAAAAGCTCTTTCCGCTCCGTCGTTGCGGCATCCCGCTCCGCAAGCGTCAGCGCCCCTGTCTGTACCATCATATCGGGCGCTGTTGCGGTCCTTGCGCCGGCCTCGTCACGGAAGAGGAATACCGGACCTACATCGACAAGATCCGCTCCCTGCTCCAAGGGAAGAACGAAGATCTGAAGAAACGGATCCAGGACGAGATGCTGGTGGCGAGCAAGGAGATGAAATACGAAGTAGCGGCGGCGAAACGGGATATGCTGCTTGCGCTGGAATCGGTGACCAAGACTCAGCAGGTCGAGGATTTCGTCATGGAAAGCCGCGACTACGCCGCCATCGAGATGCGTGCTCCGCTGTGCACCGTATCGATCATGCAGATGCGGGACGGCAAGCTGATGGGCAGGGCGCTCTACCGGGCCGAGACATTCGGCGACGAGACGGAGACGCTGCTCAACTTCTTGATCCAGTACTATGCGGACGGTGATAAGCTTCCCCAGCATCTGTATGTCTCCCATGAAATCGATGTAGAGCTGGTCCAGCGGTACTTCTCCGAACAACTGCACAGCGATGTCGAAGTGACCGTTCCCAGGGACGGCAAGCATTTCAGAATCCTGAGGATGGCGTCGGAAAACGCTTCGCGCGATGTTGAGAAACGTTTGAAGAGCCGGGACAATACCGCCGCGCTGGAGGAGTTGCGCGATGCGCTGGAACTACCAGATGCTCCGCATCTGATCGAGGGGTTCGATATCGCCCAGCTTTCCGGCAAATATACCGTAGCCTCGCTCATTTCCTTCCGAGACGGGAATCCCGATCCGCATAACTATCGCCGGTTCAACATCAAGACGCTGGAAGGGAAGATCGATGACTTCGAGTCGATGCGTGAGGCGGTCGCCCGTCGGTATACCCGGGTGCTGAACGAGAATCTCGAACACCCCGGACTGTTGATGATCGACGGAGGGAAAGGGCAGGTGAACGCCGCGAAGGAAATCCTCGATGCTCTGGGGCTTGTCGACATCCCGGTGGTTGGATTGGCGAAGGATGTCGAGGAAATCGTGTTTCCCGACGACCGACCTTCGTTGTTGCTGCCGGAGCATTCCGAAGCGCTTCGGGTGTTGATCGCCATCAGGGACGAATGCCACAGATTCGCCACGTCGGCCAACCAGCTGCTGCGTTCACGCGACGCTACGTTCGCCTTGCTTGAATCGGTGGAGGGGATCGGCGGCGAGCGGAGCAAGCGGATCATGCAGCGGTTCGGTACGATTGACGAGCTGCTCAAGCATACTCCGCAGGAAATCGCCGACGAAGCGAAGATTCCGGTCACCGTCGCCGAACGGCTGCTGAAGAAACTCAGCCTATGAGATTGCGCAATATGTTGCATCGCACTATAATCGACGGAAAGTCCGGTCGCGCCATGTCGTTCCGGAGCTGAAGGAGTCGCCGTCCATTGGATATCCCGTCCACATTCCATGATTACCTGATCCATGAGGAAATACGACGTTTGAACCAGGTTCCTCGATTTCGCAGGACGCACTGTTTCGTCCAGCATGGAGGAATCAGCGTATTCGACCATAGCGTCTCTGTCGCCAGGCTCGGCTGCAGGATCGCCGAGCGCCTGCATTTTCGCGTCGATTATGCCTCCCTTGTCCGCGGGGCGTTGCTGCATGACTATTTTCTCTATGATTGGCACGACAAGGCCCCATGGCATCGATGGCACGGTTTTCGGCATCCGTACATCGCATGGAAGAATGCGAAAGCCGATTTCAGGCTCACGAGAAAGGAGTCGATCATCATCCTCAGGCATATGTTCCCGTTGACCGTGATTCCCCCGTCTTGCGTGGAAGGCTGGGTGGTGTGCGTCGCCGACAAGCTATGCGCAACGGAGGAAATCTCAAGACATATCGCCGACAGGATCATGAAAACGATCATCGGTGCGATCGACTTTCTGATCTGAGGCCTCGCAATGGTTTCAGCGGATCCGGAGGCTTGAGAAACTCGCTCCGACGGGAATCGTCGTCCGTATCCCCTTTTTTTCAATGATCAGATACAGGCAGTGCTCGAGCAGCGGTTGCTGCATGTCGCTTCCCATCTCTCTCGTTCTGATATCGTAGTCGCTCAGCAGTGCTATGATCCGTCTGATGTCGTCCAGAGAATATCTGTCGCACGCTTTCGCATAGAGTTCCTGATCCTTTTTCCTTCGGATCGGGGATTTCTGTCCGAGCACCGATGCACCGGCCAGCGCTTCGGAGAACGACGTCCCTTCCTTCCGCTGCATCTGGATGGACATCAGTCGCCTGAACTGCCATACCAGGCCGGCGATCAATGGAACGGGTTCCCCTTGTCCGCTTCTGGCCAGTACGTGCAGCGTAGCCAGCGATCGTTCCAGTTCTCCCCGCGCGATGTGTTCGAATAATGAGAAGACGCTTTCCTGCCGGCTATGGTAGATGTAACTGTCGACATCGTCTTCCGTTACTTGTCCGTCCTGCCGTTGCGGATCGGACTGGAGGAACATGATCAGCTGCGAACAGGTGTTCTTCAGCTCCTGGGTGTTGTTCTCCACCAGATCGAGCAGCAGGTCGACGGCGTTGTTGCCGATCATCATGCCGGCTTTGCGAAAAAAGGTCCGGACCCAGTCCGCCTTCCGGTTCTCGAACATCTCCCAGAAAATCTCGGTCTGCGCCTTCGGAACGGCCGACATCAGCTTCGAGGATACCGAGGTTTCGTTGCTGACGATCAGCAATGTCGCGGTCGACGAAGGATGCCCGATGTATTCGACAAGTTGTGCCGTCAACGCGGCGGAAAGATCTTCCGCCTGGCTGAGTATGACCAATCGGTGGTCTGAGAAAAGCGAGTTGTTGTCCAGCGCCGAAAAGAGTTCCCCGTTTTCCGTTTCAAAAGGGTAGAACCGATGGAGTTCGGGTTCTCCTCCGATCTGCTGCCGGAGTTCCGCTCTGATGTCCTTGATCCGTTGGCCTTTGTCCCCGGCCTCCGGTCCGAGCAGGAGGTAAACGGGAGCTACCATGCCTTCTCCTCGTAGTTTCGGACGATCATGTACAGCTTGCCGTGCACCTGGCAGTCGTTGGTGAAGATCGGGCCGATCTCCGGGTTTTCCGCCCGAAGTTCGACCATGTTGTTCTTGAGGAAGAAGCGTTTGAGGGTGATGGCGCTGTTTTCGCCGACGCTGGCTACGACGATGTCCCCCGGATCGGCTGACGCGCAATGTCGGATGATCGCCAGGTCTCCGTCGTAGATGCCGACGCCGATCATGCTTTCCCCCCTGACCCGGAGGGCGTAGTACATATCTTTCGTATTTTTCAGCATCGCAGCGGGGAACATGATCGAACCGTTCCAGTTCTCCTCGCTCATGATAGGGCTTCCGGCGGCGATATCGCCGAGCAACGGAACCTCCACCATCTCGCGGTTTGGCGCGAAATCCTGGCTGATGACCTCCATCGACCGGGAGAGTCCTTCCGCTGTCCTGATCACCTGCTTGCGTTCCAGCGCCTTCACATGGTCGTGGGCGGCTTTCGCCGATATCTGGAAATGCTCCGCGATATCTCGTACGGACGGGGCATAGCTGTTCTCTTCCAGATATTCGCTGATGAACGTCGCGATCTCCCGTTGTCTCTCCGTCAATTCTTTCATGCTTGGTTTCCTCTATGTCTCGAACCGGTTGGCGAACAGGCTCTCGATGGCTGCGGCCATTTCCTGCTCGTCCGGTCCTTCGCATATGATGGTGATGCGGGCCTTGTAGGCCGCGCCCAGCGTAATGATCCCCATGATGGACTTCCCGTTGACCTTCATCGTATCCTTTTCCAGGAACAGGTCGCTCTTGAATTTGTTCGCCGTAGTGACGATCAGCGCAGCCGGTCTGGCATGGATTCCCGCTCGGTTGCTGACTTCGACTTCCCGTGTAACCATGATTCAGAAGGTCTCCTCGTTGCTATAGTACATGCTTCTGGCCGTTTCGCTTTCCAGCCATTTCAGGACGCTCTGGTCGAATTCCTTCGCCGAGTAGTATCCGAGCATTTTCAGTCGTTCGTTCCGTGCCGCCGTTTCGATGATGATCGGGACGTTACGTCCTGGTTTCACCGGAATTTCCACTTTCGGCACGGTGATGCCGAGCATCGTCTCTGTCAGGTTCTCCCCCACGCGGTCGTAGTTCTTGTTCGAGTCCCATTCGTCGAGGTGAACCACCAGCTGTATCTGCTTCTTGTCCCTGATCGATCCGACTCCGAATAGATTCGCCAGGTTGATGATTCCCAGTCCCCTGATCTCCATATGGTGGGCGAGCAACGGGTTTTCTCCCGATCCGATCAGGTATGTATCGCTGATATTCCTCAGCTTGACGGTGTCGTCGCTGATCAGCCGATGCCCCCGCTCGATCAGTTCCAGCGCTGTCTCGCTTTTTCCGACGCCGCTGTCTCCGGTGATCAGCACGCCGATGCCGTACACTTCCACAAGCACGCCGTGGATCGTCTGCGTGGGTGCGAACACTTCGTCCAGCACCTGATAGAGCCGTCTGGAGAAGTCGGAAGAAAGCAGGTCGGTCTGCAGGATGGCGCATCCCGATTCTTCGGCTCGCTCTATGAATCGTTCGCTTGGTTTTCCCCCGTCGCTGAATACGCAGGCGGGAATCTTGTATCCGAACAGCTGATCCACGTTCGTATAATCGTGTTCGTTCTCCAGCTTGAGCAGATATTGTTGCTCCCCCCGCCCGAACACCTGGATGCTGTCGTTGCTGAACTCCTCGAAGAAACCGCTGAGCGGCAAGCCCGGTCTGCTGATCTTGCTGTTGTGTATCTTCCGTGACAGCCCGCTGCGTCCGGCGATGCATGTCAGATGCAGATGGTTATGCTCCTTCAGGTCGAGATCCAGCAGATCGAGTACGGTGAATTCGGTCATCGAAAGACTCCTTGAACCTACTATAGCATAACACAACTTTCTGGAGAATGTTTTTTCGATACTTTACGCTTGTAAAGTGAATTTGCGCCGAATAGCTCTGGATTTCATTTCCTCCGCATCCATAGAACAAATAAAAAGATGTCCCGCTCTTTCGAGCAGGACATCCGCAAGGGACATGACCATGATGTCTGATCCGTTATCGTTCGATGACCTTCCCCTTTTCCTTGCGGGCCGCCGCCTCTATCTTGTCCGCGAGCATTTCGATGCCCTCATATAGTTCATAGCAGTCGTAGCTTACCATCTTGACCGCTCCCCATGAGAAATGAAGCTTCGCATCAAGATGGAATCCCTGGCCGACCGTCTCACGTGTGATGACGATGTCCAAGTCATGCAGATAATCCTCGGCGAACTGAAGCTTCTGGAGTTTTTTATCCAGGAACGCCTTCGTTTCATCGCTCGGATTGTACCGGATACCCCTGATTGTTAGATTCATAGGTCCTCCTCGTATAAAAGGTCTATATACAGGATAAGACCCCTTCCGGCGAAAGTCAAATATGAATATGGAACAGGCATATGATGAGCCGCACAGCGACATGCCGATCGTTGAAAACGACGATATCCCTCACACCCCGCGGACGAACGACGAATCGATGTTCAGCTCCCCTCGATATTTTGCGACGGTGCGGCGGGCCACGGAAATGCCCCGTTCCTTGAGCATGTCGGAAATCTTCTGGTCGGAAAGCGCCTTCGGTCCTTCATGGGCCCCGATGATCTCCCGAATAATTTCCTTGACCGCGTTTTTCGACAGATCCTCCGTGCTCCCCTCGGTCGTGGAAACCGCATTGCTGAACAGATTCTTGATCGGAAAGATGCCCCAGTCGGTATCGATCCACTTCGCCTGGGAAATGCGGGAGATCGTCGTTTCGTGCAGCGAGACCTCGTCCGCGATCACTTTCAGCGTCAACGGCTTGAGATAGCGGGGGCCATAGAGGAAGAACTCCTTCTGATACTTTACCAGCGCAAGACCGACTTTCCGGAGTGTCTGGTTACGAAGCTGCACCTGTCCGATCAGGTTCATCGCATCCTTGATCGAACGCTGGATGAAAGCGGCCGCCTCCTTCGCTTCCACCGTCTTCTGCTCCTGCAACGCATCTCCGAGCTCCGTGAATTCGGTGTTGATCCGCAGCGGCGGCAACGAATCGTCGTTCAGCTTGAACTGCAGCGCCCCATCTACCTGATGGACGGAAATATCCGGTATCACGAATTCATCGGGACCGGAACGGAACAGCTGTCCAGGGTAGGGCGTCAGCGTCTTGAGATACCGGTACAACGTATCCAGCTCTTCCTCGCTGATTCCGAGGGCCTTGGCGGTCTCCTTCGTCTTGCCTGCCCGCATCTGCTCCAGATAATCGTCGACGAGCGTCGCGAAACGCTCGAGATCCTTTCCCTCGAGTCCGTCGTTGCGAGCCTGGATGATCAGCGACTCCCGGAAATCCTTGGCGCAGACCCCCGGTGGATCGAAGGTCTGGATCAGCGCGAGCACCCGTTTGAGCGTTTCTTGTTCTCCCTGCTTGACCAGCGTGGCGGGATCCTTGCGATGGAAGCCGTTCTCATCGAGGCCGCTGATGACCAGCTCTCCGATCCGTCGCTCTTCGTCAGTGATGCGTGAACATCCCAGCTGCCACATCAGATGTTCCTGCAGCGTCTCCTCGCGCGATAGAGCTCCCTCGATGAACTGCTGTTGCCTGTCTGAGGCCTCTTCGTCGTACCCTCCGCCCGCGCCATAGTCGGATACGGGTGAATAGACAGGTCCCGAAGGAGTGTCCGGATGGAATACATCGGAGCCATAGCTGGAAGAATCGCTATAATCGTCGTCCTTTCCTGCGTTCTCGGCCCGAAGCTGGGCATTGGCATATGCGTCGAAGGAAATCTCTTTGCTTTCCGGTATGTCGAGTGCCGGATTCGTCTCGATCTCCGTCTGGATGCGGGCCTGCAGTTCCTGCAAGGGAAGCGTCATCAGCTCGAAGGACTGGATGAGCTGGGGACTGAGTTTCAGCTGCTGTTTCTGCGAAAGGCTGAGGCCCGCGGAAATCTCCATCACTCCTCCTCGAAGCCTTCGCCGAAATAGATTTCCCGAGCGACGGTATCGGCCAGGAGCTCCTCTTTCCCTCCGGAGACAAGGATCGTCCCCTCGTTGATGATATGGGCGCATGTGGTGATGGCCAGCGTGTCCCTGACGTTGTGGTCGGTCAGCAGGATACCGATTCCGTTTTCCGCCAATGCCTTGATGATCTGCTTGATTTCGTACACAGCCTTCGGATCGATTCCTGCGAACGGCTCGTCAAGCAGGAGGAATTTCGGCGAACAGCCCAGCGCCCTAGCGATCTCCGTACGCCGGCGTTCCCCTCCGGAAAGGGTGTAGCCCTTCTGCCTGCGCAGCTGCCCGATACCGAATTCTTTCAGCAGACGTTCCACCAGACTGTCCTTCTTTCGAGAGTCGAGATCCTGCCGGGTCTCCACGACCAGCCGGATATTGTCCTCGACGCTGAGCTTGCGGAAGATCGACGGTTCCTGAGGAAGATAGGAGAGGCCTTTTCTGGAACGTTGGTACATAGGCAACGACGTGATGTCCTCGCCGTCGAGGAATATCCTTCCTCCGTTCACCTTGAGAAAGCCGACGATCATGTAGAACGTCGTAGTCTTTCCGGCTCCGTTCGGTCCGAGAAGTCCGATGATCTGCCCGCTGCGCATGGAGAACGATATGTCCTTGACTACCTGTTTCTTTCCATAGGCCTTCGCGAGATGCTCGATTCGCAGCGTGCTGAAATCATCCATGGACCGTCCCCTTGATCGCTCCGTCCATGACGATTTCATCCGTCTTGAGGTCTACGGTGATCATGGAGGCTTCATAGCGATCCTTGTTCCAATATACCGATGCACCGCCGCTCAACGCAAGAGTTTCCCCGTCGCGATCATAGAATGCATCTTCCGCGGAACAGATCATGGCGCCCTTGTCGGTATGCTTGAGCAGCCTGACCATCATCTGGAGCCGGAGAGTCCCTTCCTGGACGGCGAATTCCAGCCAGGAACCGGAGGCGACGACTTCATGTTCCAGATCCTGGATTTCCACCCAGCCGTCCACGATGATCAGTTCGTCGACCCGGTCATAGAAAAGACTGGATGTCGACAGTTCGATGCCTCGTTCCGGATCTACGACGGAAACCCCGCCGGAAGTCCTCACATAACGATAGTCGCTGCCGGAAATCTCGATCGTGTCGGCTTTGAGCGTCATGCTTCCGACGGTAACGGTCGCTCCGCCAGAGAGCGTGATGACTTCGCGTCCCTGTTGCAGCTTGACCTTCGTGTAGCCTCCGGAAAACGAAATCGCCTCCTGTTCCGACTGTTCCTGCTGCGCCGGGAACGTCGCCTCAAGCTCCGGCAGGTTTTCCTCCGCTTCCAGAGCTCCCTCCTCGTCCCTCACGGGCGCTTCGACCTCCGGTTCTTCCGCGGCAGCGTCCTGCTCCGTTTCGACGGCTGTTGTCCGGACGACCGGTTCCTCCGAGGATGTCGTCGGAAGTTCCATCTGGTCCGATACTTCTGCCTCTGCCGTCGCTACGTCTGTCGTGTTTTCATTCTGCTGTACTTCGATGGGCTCGACCGCGACTTGCGCGTCGGACGATACTTCCGGTTCCGATTCGTCCTGCGTCATGCCCGGCAGCGCGGTTTCGGCCGGAGGTACCTGTTCGACCGGCTGGCTGGCGGCATCCGCAGAAAGACCGGTCTCGCCGGGAACCGGAGGCGGCAGTTCCGCCGCCGGAACCTCGGTTCCGATTCCGCTGGTCTCGAGAGGAGGTGGAAGCGGCGCCTCCGCTGACGGCGCTTCGGATGCGCAGGAGACCAGAACCAGCGCGATTGCGACGCAAGCCGTCATGTAGATCCAATTCTTGGTACGTCCGGAATATTTCATGGCAACACATATCCTTTCTCGATTTCAGCGAATTCATACAAAGCTTCGTCCAGCTGGCCGGTGAACCCTCTGCCGGTAAGGCTGTTGCCATCGCCGTATGAAACGGTGACCAAGTCGTCCCCTACCGTCTCGATTCGCTGCAGGGAATCGATCCAGACCAGTGATTCGCAGCGAATCGTCATACCTTCGTCGACTTTGTCCAGCAGAACATGCCCCGATATCTCTACATCGTGCGTGTCCATGTCGATCTTTGCATCGTCGGCTGACCCGCGCAGCACCATCGAGCCATCGTCGTTCTGTTGCTCGAACGTGATGTTGTGCAGATATGCGACTTTCGCTTTCTGGTAGATGTCGATCGTCTCGCCGGAAATTTTCAACGGTCTGCGTTCCGGTTGTCCGAGAACATATGTCGCGTTCTTCATCGATGTATCGGGATAGTCGGCCGGTCTGCCGGCAGCGGCTCCTTCCGGTTGCGCGAACGAACAGGAACCCAAGACGAAGACGAGGGCGACGGCGAGACTTGACAAGACGAAATGACGCAAGCGGTTTCTGCAAAAAAGACGCATGGGAAAAGTATACATTCCCTTGCCTGTTTGAGCAATCTTATCGGGAAGCTGGAGGATCGTCGTTCCCTTCCGATGAACAACCGACGCAAGCGGAAGCGTCCGATTCCGACGAAGCGTCGGCCACCACCGATGCGATCACCGGAATGTACGAGTTCTTCCGCTTTCTGAAGAACGCCCATGCGATCAAGAATCCGACCATGACCCCGCCGATTCCAGCGAAGAACTTCACCAGTTCTCCGGCCTGCGGCGCAAGTGCGGAGGCCACGAAATACCCTGCAGGAAACAGTGCTAGGGGGACCATCAGCGTCATGAACGTACTGAATACTGTTTTCCCCGGGGGCAGGAATACCTCCACGACATCGCCGGGGACAAGCGGGATGCGCTGGGGATTCTTCGCCGGGAATGTCCTGTGCTTTACGTTGCAGAACATATTTCCTGAACAATTGCCGCACGCTTTCGCATCGCAGCCGACGGATACCGTTCCGTCCCGATTGACGCTTTCCACTATGACATGCTCGTACATCGCTATGCTTCCTTCTCGTTTTCTTCACCGGGTTTCACAGGCGTTTCCACCGGTACTCTGATCGTTTCGATCGAGAGCGCCTTGCCGTCGTCGCCGGCCTCGACAAGGACTCCCTGCATTTCCAGAGAATCCCAGCATTCTCTCGAACGCGCCGGCACCTGCGTTACGAACTTGGTGATCTCGAGATTCGGGTCGAAACCACCGACGCTCATCTGGCTGCCGCATCTGCCGTTGTCCGTGACCATGGCCGTACCCTTGGGAAAAATCCGTGCATCGGCGGACAGAACCTTGGTATGGGTTCCGACCATCGCGGTAACCCGACCATCGAGGAGGAACGCCATCGTGTTCTTCTCCGCTGTCGTCGCGGCATGGAACTGGACGAAAACGAAGGGAGTCTCCTCCTTCGCCTTTTCCACCAGATTCTCGACGAGGAGGAACGGATTCGCAAGATGGGTCCTCGGGAATTCCGAATTGCCCAGCAGATTGATGACCACGATTTTCTTGTCCCCGACGCTCGCATACCGGATGCCTCTTCCGGGCACTCCCTGCGGAAAGTTCGCAGGACGCAGGATCGATGGATTCTTCGCGATGAAATCGACCATGTCGAGCTTGTAGTATATTTTCTCGCCGCCGGTGATGATGTCGATGCCAAGTTTCTGGAGCTGGATGGCATGGGCGCGTCCGATTCCGAACCCGTTGGTCGTTCCCTCCGCGTTCGCGACGACCAGATCCACCTGCTTGTCCGCACGCAGGCGCTTCAATGCGCTTTTGATCGTCTGTATCCCCGGTTTGCCGACGATTTCACCAAGAAAAAGGATTCGAATGCTCATGAAGCCACTGTAGCGTCATTTCCTGTTCGACGCAAGTCCGCCGGACTGTACGGAGCGCGACGATTGGGCTGTTTCTCTGTTGCCTGTGCGCAAGACGAGGGGTATGATGGTTTTATGGGAGGAAATGCCGCGATGTTCGACCGGACGCTGCGAAAGATCATCCAGAAGAAACTTGACGAGATGCTCGCCCCAAGAAGCCCGATGACCGCCGACGAGAGCATGAAGACTTCCCCCCCGCTTCGAATCCCGGCGACGGGACGGAATCGGGCGCGGAAACTGCTCGAGGCGATGGAGCTTGACGAAAAGCTTTCATTCGTCAGCGGCATCGATGAATTCTGCATCCCCGGCGTTCCGCGACTGGGGCTTCCCCCGGTATGGACGTCCGACGCAACGAGCGGCATCCGGGGCCTGTCGGTTCCCGTCACGGATCTGCCTGCGAACATAGCGATGGCGGCGACTTGGAACCCCTCGCTCATCGCCGATGCGGCGGCGATGGTCGGTTCGGAATGCCGTGCGACCGGAATCGGCGTATTGCTTGCTCCTGGCGTCAATATCGCAAGGATCCCCGTCTGCGGCCGCAACTTCGAATACCTCGGCGAAGATCCGTTTCTCGCCGGTGAGATAGCCGCCGCATATGTGCGGGGTGTCCAGAGCGAAGGAGTCATAGCCACGGTGAAGCACTTCGCCTGCAATAATTCGGAATACGACCGACATAAGACCGACAGCGTCGTCGATGAACGGACTCTTCGCGAAATCTATCTCCCCGCTTTCAGACGGGCTGTCGAAGCCGGTTCCCTCGGGGTCATGACCAGCTACAACCAGATCAACGGGCAGTACGGAAGCGAAAACGAGTATCTGATCGAAGATATCCTTCGCGGGGAATGGGGGTTCGACGGAATGGTCGTCTCCGACTGGGACTCCCTCTATTCCACGGAAGGCCCCGCGAAGCACGGGGTGGATCTCGAGATGCCCCGCGGCAGATGGATGGGATCGGAGCGGCTCAAGGCCGCGTTGGAAGCAGGGACCGTGACGGTGGCGGATATCGACCGAAAGGTTCTCCACATCCTCACTGCATATGACCGTGCGGGGCTGTTCGATCGGCCTCCCGTCGATGCCGGCGCTTCATTGGCCACCCGGGATCATCGACTGATCGCCGATGCGGTCGCGGATGAAGCGATCGTCCTGCTGAAGAACGAATCGTCGATGTTGCCTCTGTCTCCCCGCTCCATGCGAAGGATCGTCGTCATCGGCCGGAACTCGAAGGTCCCTCCGACAGGGGGAGGCGGCTCGTCGTACATCAAGCCGACCGCTCCGGTGCCATCCCTTGCGCAAGCGTTGCGCGATCTGCTGCCGGATTGCGATGTGTCGGTCTTGGAGGACGGCTGGATGCGCAGCAGGAGGGGGCGGCATGCCGTGGCCGCAGCCGATGCGGTCTGTTTCGAGACCGGCTACGACAGAGCGTACGAGAGCGAGGCGTATGACCGCATCTGGAAACTTCCTGAAGGAGAAGCCCGGAAGATCCGCACCGCAGGAAAGCTCAACAGGAATGTGGTCGTCATTCTTCACGGAGGTGGCGACATGGAAACCTCCTCGTGGATCGATGCCCCCAAAGCGGTACTCCATGCGTTCTATCTCGGCACAAGCTCGTCACAGGCCATCGCCAAGGTTCTGACAGGTGAAGTGAATCCCTCGGGTAGACTGCCGTTCACAATGGCGCTCGACTACGATGACTATCGGTCGGCTGCGTATTATCCGAAGCGGTGGGATAGAATCAGCGTCCGTAGGATCCATACAGGTCAGGGAGATCCCGGAAAACGTTCCGTCTGGCCGATTCGGTACGGGGAAGCGTTGCTGGTCGGATACAGGAACTTCGATTCGGAGCGGCTGGACGTCCGCTTCCCGTTCGGCCATGGGCTGTCGTATACGACGTTCGAATATGCGAGTCCGGTACTCGAGGATCCGAAGGGAGACGAACTGGTCCGCCTGTCGTGCACCATCTCCAATGTCGGCGCTGCCGCCGGCGCGGAGACGGCGCAGCTGTACGTACATGAAGCTGAACCCGCTGTGTTCCGTCCCGAACAGGAACTCAAAGCCTTTCGCAAGATATTCCTTGCCCCGGGGGAAACGGAACGGATCGAGTTCTCCTTGCGCAAGGATGCTTTCAGCCGGTTCGACGCCGACGCCATGCGTTGGAAGATGAAGCCGGGCATATTCGAGCTTCGCGTCGGTTCCAGCAGCAGGGATATCCGCCTGACCATTCCCGTGGAGCTGTCCGAATGACCGAACTGGACGGCGCGTTCGACGCAGTATTCCTCCGTTTGGCAGAATCTTCGTTCCGTAGCCGTTTCAGGCTTGGAAAACGGGAGATCCGATATGCGAGGGAAAAAGGAAGGGATACGATCCGGTCCCATGCCAGGGATTTCGTATCGAAGCGGCTCGCTCCCGCACGCATCCCCAACGACGGAAAGCAGACGCCGGTGAAGGGGCATCCCGTGTTCATCGCCCAGCATGCCACCGCCACCTGCTGTCGGGGATGCCTCGCCAAATGGCATGGGATTCCAGATGGCGTCGAACTGTCTCCCCAGCAGCAGAAGTATGTCGTCGATCTGATCATGGCCTGGATCGACAGACAGATGGAATGGCTTGCAAGGAGTTCCTAGCCGCTGCCTGTCCGAACTCGCTGCAAGGCCTTCTTGACACATATATCGCTTGTTTCTGTACCCAGGACGGTTTCTTGACCGGCCGCCGGTTCCTGCGTATCATTAAGTTAGTTTTAAGAAACTTTTTTTGCAGGGGGCGCTCATGGATATCGTGCTGTGGCGTAGCCGGATCAAGGAAGGCAAGGAGGATCTTGCCAGGGAATGGATGGCTTTTCTCAAGGATCATGAGGAGGAGGGCAACGAAACGCTACGGCAGGAACGGGAACATCAGGAAGTCTACTTTCTGAATGTCGAAGACGGAGCGATGTACGCATATCTGTTCATTGTCGCCGATGACCTCGCATATGCGAACAATGTCGCAGGGACTAGCGGAAAGGAGATCGATGCCCGACACTTCGCATACATGTCCGCCTGCGTAGACCCCGATGATTGCGTACAACTTCGTCCAGAAATCGCTTTAGGGGATTTCTCCGGAAGCCGGTAGGGAGCCTATGATTCACGATCTGCTGGAACTGTTGCAGAATGGCCGCGCATGGACCGTCGAGGAACTTGCAGTGGCGTTGAATACCTATCCTGACGATTTGCTCCGTTGCGTAGAGGAACTGGAACGCACGGGTCATCTTCGTAGGATCGCCGGATGTGACCAGAGCTGCCTTGCGTGCTCCTCCGTCTGCGATGCGTCCGATGATTCCGTGACAGGCAAGCCTGTGTTCTGGGAGCTGGTATCCGGATGAAGGGTGACGGACAGGAAGTCACTGTCGTCCGTTCTCGTCGCCGATGGCGAGGATGTCGGCGATCCGTCGCTGGCGTTCGGTTCTGCGGGACATGACGACGACTCCCTCAGTCGGATACAGCGCTCGGCTGATTCCATCCAATTCCATGATCGCGCGCATGTGTTCCGATCCATAGAGCGGACGGATCCGTTGCGAGAACCGGGACTGGAGAATCAACGCGATGAACTTGAGAAACACGAGCGCGTCCTTCCGTTGCATGACATGTGCATCCAGATGTCTGCAGTCTGTTTCGTTCTGGATGTCTTCGAAGAACCGTTCGATCCTATTGCCTGTCTCGTAGATATCCACGGCCTTTCTTCCATCCCGTTCCAGATTGCTCCGGATTGTCCAGAATCCGGCGAGCGACGAGGCGAATCGTTCCGCGGGATCCTTCTTCAGCACGATCCGCTTTTTCTGTCCTGAGCGTTTCACTTCGAAGTATTCCGAATACAGCCGCTGATGTTCTTCAGTCATGCGGCCCCGTGTCAGTTCGTCCTTGCACGACGCAAGCAGATGGAAAAGGTTCCGTTCCTGCTGGTTCCTCCATGTCTCGTCGTAATAGAGGTGCATCGTCGTTCCACCTGCCTCTATCGAGACGCTCCGCAGCGGGAATCCGTCTGAATCTTCGAACGTCTCGGCTTCAAGCAATTCCTTCCGGTATGTCGTCAGCAGTTCCCTGCCGGCTTTCGAGCGTAATGGAAGCCGGACCAGAAAGCCGATTCCCTCCTCCTCCATCGGTTGCAGGAGCGAGTGGTCATAGGAGTTCCTGCCAAGGACAAGCAGTGTGGGGTTCCGGTTCCGCTCCATCATGCGGAGGCGGTCTTCCAGATCCGAAATCGCCTGCAGTCTGCTTCCTGTCCGGACGAAATCCCGGGGAATGCCTTGGGAGTCGATCAGGATGGAAAGCGAGTTCGCATCCATGGCCTCGTGGTCATGATTGCTACCGTAGTCGAGGAACCGGTTGTTCCTGTCGGTGCAGAACGAGGGAGCTACGATGAACAGCGGCGCTGTCCCCGATGCCGCCTGGGCGTCCCAGCGGTCGAGGAATCCCCTGATGCGTTCTTCGTCCATTTCATCGAGCAATTTCGCGATATCCGAACAATCCCGGATCGATTTGCCCATCCCCCGTTGAGAAAGCCATTGCGGCGCATACGACAACGGTGTGTGCATGCAGACCTGGTACCATGCGAGGGCAAGGATCGCCGGAACGTGCGTTTCGTTGAATATCCGTTTCAACGTTCGTCCCAATCCGAGCTCTTTCGAGAGACGTTTGAGTACAAGTTCCGGCCCGATCTGCGTCGAGATCGGCGCTTCGTCCATCGTTCCATCGCTCTTTCGTGCCGCGAGATACCGCTGGTTGTATATAGGCTTCCCCGTCACCCTGTCGATTTTGCCGATGCATACCCGGTCGTGGCGGGTCTGTTGTTTCTCCGTATCCCAATAATGCTGGTCGGAATACAGGTAGGAAATGCCGTTGCGAGGGTTTTTGATGGTGATGATCCGTGGTTTCGTCTTCTTTTTCTCCATGTTATAAATTATAACATGGAGAAACATGATAATTCTATATAAATATCTGAATTATAGTCAGTTATTTTGATTTAATATACTGTTGCTGTTTGTGTTTCGAGTGTATGTAATTATTTATATATAAATATATAAAATCAATAGTACTATAAAAAAGCTATATAAATCATTACCATGAAAGAGACACAATATTTCAAGGAGTATATATGAAAAGAATGAGAATGTATCGACGAGCGGCCCTGTCTTGCATGGTATTCGCCCTTGCGGCGATTTCCATGGTTTTCGCATCAGGGCAGGCGGAATCCGCTTCGCAGACGATTTCGTTCGCCGGATCCGGAGGATATCCTCCGTTCAACTATATCGACGATACCGGAGCGGTCATCGGTTTCGATGTCGATGTCGCCCAGGCTATCGCCGACCGGCTTGGAAAGACGATGGAATACAAGACCACCGCATGGGACGGAATCATCGAAGGACTTCGCGCCGGACGGTACGATGGCATCCTCGGAAGCATGGGCATTACCGAGGAACGTGAAAAGATCGTAGACTTTTCCATTCCATATTATTATAGCGGTCCGCAGCTGATCGTACGGACCGACAGCGGAATATCCGATTCTTCCGAACTGACCGCCGATTCCGTCATCGCCTTAGTGACCGGAACGACCTTCGAAGAAGATGCGAAGCGCCTTGGAGTCCAGGTCAAGCTCTACGAAGACGACAACCAGACGTTGATCGAACTGCTCAACGGCCGTGTCGACGGGGTTCTGACCGATAGAATCGTCGGCCTGAACGCCATCGGAAAGATGAAAGGGGGCGATGCTCTGACGCTGGCAGGTTCGGTTCTCCGTTCGGAAGAAATGGGGATCGCATTCCGTGACGATGCGGACGCGCTTCGGGCGCAGGTCGATGCCATTCTCCGTGATATGCGGGAAGACGGCACGCTTCGCGCGATCAGCGAAAAGTGGTTCGACGGACAAGACATTACGGTTCGGTAACGTATGAAGCTATTGCCATGGGATCTGAGCGTCATCCCCCAGAAGTTCTTCCTGTTCGCCGACGCCGCCGGGTATACGCTGCAGATCACGTTCTTCGGCATCATCCTCGGGCTGGTGGTCGGACTGCTGGTCGCCCTCGGCCGCATCGGCAGAAATCCTGTGCTATCCGGTCTGTGCAGAGGCTACATCTTCCTCATCCGGGGCACTCCGCTGCTGGTTCAGCTGTTCATCGTCTATTATGGTCTGACGACTGTGGTGACGATCGATCCGATTCCGTCCGCGGTCATCGCCCTCGGAGTGCACAATGGCGCGTACATCGCCGAGATCTTCAGAGGTGCGATCCAGTCGATCCATTACGGACAGATGGAAGCCGCGCGCAGTCTCGGCATGTCCGGGAGCAAAGCCATGGTACGGATCATCCTGCCACAGGCGTTCAAGCGGGCCGTGCCATCGCTGGGCAACCAGCTGATCATCGCATTGAAGGATAGTTCGCTGGCATCGACCATCGCCGTGCCTGAGCTGATGCTCAAGGGAAGGCAGATGGGATCTTCCACGTTCATGTACATGGAGATGTTCCTGATCGTCGGGATCTGGTATCTGATTATGACCAGTCTGCTGTCGTTCGTGATGCACAGGATAGAAAGGAAGTTGAAGGTGAGCGATCGTGGATAATCAAACAGTGACGCAGAACGATCCGAAGGAATTCGATCCTCGGACGGAACCGATTCTGAGAATCGAACATCTCAGCAAATGGTACGGTGATCTCCAGGTTTTGAAACATATCGATCTTGAGGTGATGCAGGGCGAGGTGGTGGTCATCATCGGCGCTTCCGGAAGCGGCAAGAGCACGTTGCTCAGGTGCATCAATTTCCTGGAAAAAGCGAAGGCCGGCAAAATCCATATCGAAGGGAAGCGGATCAGAAACCAGGAAAAGCAGTTGAACAAAGTCCGTCAGGAGCTCGGTATGGTGTTCCAGCAGTTCAATCTCTTTCCCCATATGACGGTCGCCGGGAACGTGATGGAGGGGCTGGTGCACGTAAAAGGCATGCCGAAAGCCCGGGCGCGGGAGAGAGCTGAAGAACTGCTTGCCAAGGTCGGACTGGAGGAGAAAGCGGATGTCTATCCGGCGATGTTGTCCGGTGGCCAGAAGCAACGCGTGGCGATAGCCAGAGCATTGGCGATGGAACCGAAGATCATGTTGTTCGACGAACCGACCAGCGCCCTCGATCCCGAACTGGTGGGGGAGGTGCTGAATGTCATGACTTCCCTTGCGAAGGACGGGATGACGATGGTCGTGGTGACCCACGAGATGTGGTTCGCCAAGGAAGTCGCCGACCGTGTGGTGTTCATGGACGACGGGGTGATCCTTGAAGAGGGACCTCCCGAAAAGATGTTCGAAGCGCCAGAACAGGAACGTACCAAGGAGTTCCTTCGGCAGATACTCCGTTCATAGCGTGGTATGGGCGCCACCAGTCCTTGGGTCCGGCCTTCAGCCCGGTATCGCAGATCCGATACGCCATCTTTTGACAACGGACGTCGTACGACGATATAGTTTGTCAGGAGGTCTCCGATGGTCGGTCGTCGTTTCCAACGAATGAAGGCTGGCGATGTAGTGGCCATTACGCTGGCCTGCGTCGTCGTGGCGTGCATCGGCATCGTTCCCGCTCGTATCGCGGGAGGATCCGGCGCGAGGTTCGCATTGATCCGAAGCGGAGAAAATACTTGGCGCTACCCGCTCGACGCCGACCGTGCCATCGAGATCCCGGGTCTCGTTGGAATTACGAAGCTGGTGATCGAAGACGGAACGATCCGTGCGGTAGAATCTCCCGGCGAACAGAGGATCATCATGAAGATGGGTGCGGTCGGCACCCCCGGGCAGTGGCTGCTCAGCGTTCCCAACGGGGTGCTGGTTACGATAGAGGGCGCGCAGTCGGCCACCGATGAAAGCGAAGTGGACGACGTAGCGATGTAAAGGGAGCGAACGAGCCCCCCCTTACATTTGCCCGAGCATCATCTGTACGAGGAAGGCCACGACGACCACGAGGGCTGAAATCAGGAATCCGTGCAACATGGGTTTCCATCCGGAGGTCGCTACTTCTTTGAAATTCGTTTTCAACCCGATGGCTCCGAGGGCCATCACCATGAGAAATTTCGATATGGAGGAGATCGTGCCGCTTGCAGAGGCGGGGACCAGCCCCATGCTCTTGAGCGCGACCATCAGCAGGAACAACAGGATGAAGTAGGGGAAGATCTTCCTAAGCCCGATCGCTTTTCGTTTCCGGTTTTCTCCTATTCCGCCCGTATCCGCCATCGCCGTCGGTCCGTCGGTTCCCGTCGCCTCCGCAACGACCTGCATATCCGATATTTCGGCTTTTGCATTGCACCGTGCGTTGATGAACGAGAACACCATGACCGTAGGGATGATCGACAGCGTGCGTGTCAGTTTCACAATGACCGAATATGCTCCGGCGGCGTCTGAGAACGCATATCCTGCCGCTACGACGCTCGAAGTATCGTTGACCGCCGTCCCCGCCCACAGTCCGTAGCCCATGTCGCTCATGCCGAAATATCGACCGGCTATGGGAAAGAGGATCACCATGAGGATATCGAAGAGGAATGTCGCAGAAATCGCATAGGCTATGTCTTTGTCCGGGGCATCGATCACAGGTGCGATCGCCGCGATCGCAGAACCTCCGCAGATTCCCGTCCCCGCCGATATCAACCCTGACAGTTTCCAGTCCATCTTGAAGACTTTTCCCAGAAGATACCCGCCTCCGAACGCCGTGGCCAGCGTGAAGCACATCACGAACAGCGAGAACCTGCCCACTTCGAGGACCTGTGTGAAACTCAGCGTGGCACCCATCAGTATGATGGCAAGACGAAGCACCTGTTTCGAAACGAAACCGATTCCCGTACGGAGCATGGAAGCTCTCACGACGAGCGGGTTGAACGCCATGCCGATCAACAGCGCGAACACCCCTGCGCTGATCAGATGATATGGAATGAAATCGCTGATATACGTTGCGAAGATCCCGAGAACGGCAGTCAGCGCAAGCCCTGCGCCATATGTTTTGATCGAATTCATCTGTTTCCTCCGAAGGTTCGTCGGAGATGATAGCAGATCGTTTGAATAATTTGAAATGATAAATTATTATGAATCGATAAATTAATCTTATGGATGGTTGCAATGATCGATTTCAGACACGAGACATTCCTGGCCCTGTGCAGGATTGGACACTACACGAAGACCGCCGAATATCTGCATATCACGCAACCTGCGGTCTCCCAACACATCAAGTTTTTGGAGGACCTGTACGGCGGCCGGTTGTTCGAACGTCACGGCAGGGTGCTTTCGTTGACGGAGCGGGGCGAACGACTGCTGGAATATGTATCGGTGGCTTCGGCGGACAGCGCCCATGAACTGCAGGCGCTTCTCAGGATGGACGATTCCGTACGAAGCGTGTCGTTCGGCGCGACGTTGAGCATCGGCGAGTACGTAATGCCTCCTATCCTCAGCCGATGCATCCGTCAGGATCCGGATATGGAATTCCACATGCAGGTGGGCAACACGCAGACGTTGCTCGCAAAGTTGCATGCGGGTGAAATCGATTTCGCCTGTATCGAGGGGTTCTTCGACAAAGCACGCTATGAATGGTCGCTGTTTTCGGAAGAGCCATTCATCGCGGTGTGCGGGCCGACATCGGATCTTGTCGGCAAATCCGTCCGATTCGATGACCTGCTGGGACGGAGGGTGATCCTTCGCGAGCAGGGGTCGGGGACCCGGGATATCCTCGAGCGTCTTCTGTGGGAACGGAACCTCTCCGTCGAAAGTTTTTCCAGATACTGCGAAGTGGGGAACATGCATGCGATCAAGACGCTGGTGAGTGACGACGTAGGCATTACGTTCCTCTACGAAGCCGCTGCGAAAAAAGAATTGGACGAAGGTTCGCTGATACGCATCGCCATGGAGGATTTCACTGTCCTGCGGGCGTTTCATTTCGTCTGCTTGAAGGGAAGCCGGCATATCGGGGAATATCGGTCATGGTTCGAACGGTTCGTCGCGCTGAGAAGCTGATGAAAAGCGGGGAGTACCGGCTCCTCCACATCCGTCGTGCAACGACCGATCTCCCCGTTTCCTGCGGGGAACGCTCCCCCTCGGCGGAACGCCGCGCTACTTCCTCGCCGCGGTGAACCTCTTTCCGATATGTTTTCCGCTTTCCGCTTGGCATAGACGATCAGCTTCGCCAGGAGACTATCGTAGAAGGGCGGCACGTCCGTTCCCTGCTCCAGATACGTGTCGAATCTGACGAACGGACCTCCCGGGACATGGATCGCGGTGACCTTGCCTGCGTTTTTCGCATTGATCCTGCATTCGATCGCCGATCCGAGGAGCCTGATGTCCTCTTTCGAGAAATCGAGATCCACGCCTGCGGCGACGCGGATCTGCCATTTGACCAGATCGATGCCGGTCAGGATCTCCGTCACGCCATGCTCCACCTGCAGCCGGATGTTCATCTCCATGAAATAGTAGTTTCCTTCTGCATCGAGGAGGAATTCCAGTGTTCCGACCCCCGTGTAGCCGATATTCCTGATCATGGCGATCGCCCGTTCCTCCATCGCGTTCCTCGTCTTCTGCGACAGTTTCGGCGACGGAGATGCTTAATTCGTTGTGGGGGATCATCATTCCACCGGCAGCGACGCCTACAGGGGTATTTCTCGCACGACAGTACATGACGACCATCCCCGATTCGTTGATCGAGGCGGCCAGGATCGACGGAGGTGGCGAGTGGTTCGTCTTTCGACGCATCATTGTCCCAATGGCGAAACCGATCATAGCGACCATCGCAATATTTTCGTTCATGTGGAGATGGAACGACTATCTGTGGCCGTTGATCGTCATCTCCCGTAACAGCAAGCAGACGATCCAGCAGGCGCTTGCGAACTTCGTCGGGCAGCTTCAGATCAATTGGTCGAACTTGCTTGCCATGACCACCATCACCATATTGCCGGTCATCATCGTTTTCTTGGTGTTCCAGAAATTCTTTATGCAAGGTATTTCCGCTGGTGCGGTAAAAGGGTGATACAACATTATGCGATATTGTCTACAGGCGCTTCAATCATGCTATGTCGAAGATTCTACGATCGTATGTCCCGCTGCGACCGGTACTCTCCGTATAGAAGTGTACAGCTCTTCGATGCTCTATTTCTCCTATGAGCTTGACGGAATCGATCCCCCGCAATGTCTCAAGGATGCCAACAGGATTCTCAAAGGGGCTCCGAAGGCCGTCGAAGATATCCAGATTCATGTCAAGCAAGACGATTCCCATGCTTTCGTGCATATCTATGAGGGGGGCTGCAAGCTGACGATTATCATCGAAAAATCGCACGGGAATCTGGAGGTCAAGCGCAACGGGGTGGTTGTCTCCGGCGGATTGCTGGGAAATATGGATACGGTCATCCCCCGTGTCCAAGTCCGGGGTTTCCGAACCAAAGGTTCCAACGATGCCTTCGTTCGTCTCAACTTTCCTCTTAACGATGGGGATGCGTTCTATGGGTTGGGTGACAAATCGGGCAAACCTGACCGATTCGGCAGGAGGTTGCGGATGTACAACAAGGATTCTCTGGCCTATGATGCATCTTTCAGCGATCCCTTGTACAAATCCATTCCGTTCTTTATCCGACAGAATAGATCGCAACAGACGGTGGTTGGCTATTACTTCCCCCAGTCTTTGATCAATGTCTTTGATTTCGGTCAGGAAAGTCCTTTCTATACCTATGTGGAGCTAGAGGACGGTCCCGTGGGATACTATCTGCTCTGCGGAGATTCTTATCGCGATATCCTGCACACCTACTGCAGTATTACGGGATTCGCCCAGTTGCCACCGTTGTTCAGCTTTGGTTTCTTCGGTTCCAGCATGAACTATGTAGAGCCGGAAGATGCCGCTCAGAGGATTCTTGCATATTTCTCTGACGTGGAATCTCATCAGATCCCTTGCGAGGGGATGTATGTTTCCTCTGGGTATCTAAAGGCCGACGATGGCAACCGGTATGCCTTTTTCTGGAACAAGAAGAAATTCCCCGACTACGCCACCTATCTGTCGAATCTCCATGATCGCGGCTACAACCTGACGATGAATATCAAGCCGGGGATCCTTACCACCCATCCGTGGTACGATGAACTGGCGTCGAAAGGCTATTTCGTTCATGACGATCAGGGACGCCCGCTTGTAGAGTTCTATTGGGGGGGAGAGGCTTCCTTCATCGACTTCTCCAATCCGGAGGCGAAGCGATGGTGGAAAGATCAGCTCAAGGACAAGTATATTTCCCACGGTTGTACCGGAATCTGGAACGACAACAACGAGTTCGAAATCGAGGATCCCGATACCGAAGCGTTCAAGGTGCGTACACTCCTATCCTTGCAGATGGTCGAAGCCTCGTACGAGGCGTTCAATGAGATGGAACCTGACAAACGGCACTGGATCTATACCCGTAGCGGATATGCGGGTATCCAGAAATATGCGAGGACATGGTCTGGGGACAACACCAGTACATGGAGGACACTTTTATACAATCAGTACCAGAGCATCGGGCTCGGTTTATCTGGCTTGCCGTTCTATGGTCACGATCTCGGAGGGTTCTTCGGTGATATTCCCAGTGAAGAACTGCTTGTCCGCAGTTGTCAGAGCGCAGTCTTCCAGCCTCGGTTCGTCATACATTCATGGCGGAGCGACGGGAATCCTACGGAACCGTGGACTTATCCCGAATCGTTCGAAACGATCAGGTACTTCATCAGGGAACATTACCGGTTCATGCCGTATATCTATAGCACCGCTTATGAGGCGGCGACGACGGGAACTCCGATGGATCGTCCGCTGTTTCTTGAATTTTCGGAGGATCCCCAGGTCCCTACGGACCAGGTGGCGATGATGTTCGGTCCATCCGTGCTCAAATTAATGGTCGTTCATCCGGGGGAACGGTGTTTGGACGTCTATCTTCCTGAAGGAAGCAGGTGGTATGATCCTGAAACATGCAGGATCTGCGTCGGGGGAAGAACCATCACCTTCGATATCCCGATGGATCAGAACCGATATCTTGCGAAGGTTCCGTCTGTCATCCCTACTTCAGAAAATTGCACTACGTTGGCGAACGGCTGGTTCGACAGTCTGGTGTTCCATATCTATCCCGGTGAGGAGGAATGTCGTTATCGTTATTTCGAAGATGACGGGCAGACTTCATTGGACAAAGGTGAGTATGCATTGGTGGATATCACGGTCGGCCCCCAGTCGGTACATGTCGTGCTCTCACATGTCGTACAACCGCTCGACGGTCGTTTCGTGACGTTGTCGTTGCCACGGGGATTCTCGTTTCAGGACGGGGCCGACATATGTTCGGTCCGTCTGACCGCCTCTGGTGTGACGCTTCCCTTTTCCGGAGCGTATCGAGAGGGGCTTTAGGAAAAGAAGCGTGTCTCTTGGAGGCAAAATATGGTACCATACCTGTCAAAGGAATATATCTGATGAGTGGAAAAAGGACCCAGATGTCAACGATCCTTGATGTCGCCAGGGAGGCCGGAGTTTCTCCGTCTACGGTAACCCATGCTCTCAACGGCAAACGTCCGGTTGGTGCAGATACGAAAAAACGCATTCTCGAGGTCATCGAGCGGCTTGGTTATGTCGCGAACCATAGCGCGAGCCATCTTCGCTCCGGACAATCGAAAATCATCGGCTGCTATGTCGTCGATATCACCGAAAATTTCGCCAACCAAATTGTCCGGGGGGTGGAGAAGGGGTTGGTCGGCAGCGGGTATTCGTTGCTGTTCGCTTCCGGGGTGGAACTTGGAGGCGATTTGCAGAAGGTCCTGAAGTTTTTCCAGGAATATGCGGTAGACGGGCTATTGATCTGTCATCATCTAACGTTTGCGAAAGGCGCATCCCGGTTGCTCGCTGAAAGCACCATCCCAGTGGTCTCCATCAACAAGGAAATCGAGGGTGTCTGTTCCATCGTTCCCGACAATCTGGCCGGGGGGATGCAGGCAGCCGACCATCTCGTATCCGCAGGAATGACGTGTCCCGCTATGCTCGCAGGCCCTCAAGATCGGGATTCCTCCATCCAGCGTGTCATCGGTTTTCGTACACGGCTTTCCGAACTAGGACTGGCGTTCGTCGATGGACTTTGTCTGAACGGAAAGTATGATTTCCAGCATGGGTATGATGGTGTATCGACATTGTTGCGGGCGGAGCCTGCGATAAACGGCATCTTCTGTGCTGACGACTACATAGCCGCCGGTGCGATCAGTAGTCTTCGTTCCATGGGGGTGCAGGTCCCCGGGCAGGTGAGGATTCTCGGTTTCGACAACCGGGATTTCTCCGGATTCTGGAGCGTTCCGATTTCAACGTTCGAACAGCCGTTGCAGGAGATGGGCATGATGGGGTTCGGGATGCTGAAGAGCCTCATTGAGTCTCCGTCCAGTGTGCTTCCCGGATGTATCCGCCTGCAGTCCCGTTTGGTGGCCAGAAGCAGCACCCTGCCACATGTCGCCCATGAATCCGACTACTTCGGAGCATAGTCCATACTTCCATTTCTCCATCATGTTTCTGACGCCCTGTCTGCCGGCCGGAACGCACGACAGAAAGGGGTGCGGTGCCGTCTGCCGGAGAAAGTGACAGGTTCGAGGGGCGGAGAACCTTTCTGGAGGTCGATACGCTTCTGGGGATCGATCCGTCAGACCCAACCATGGGTTTTTACAGAAAAATGGCTTTCACCCGGAGGAACCGGATGAAAGCCGGGAGTGTGAAATAACGGAAACTCGAGGGATCGTCTCTGCTTTACAGCTTACAGCTGCTCAAGCGTTTTTTCATAGAGACTTGCTACAGCCTTCCAGTCGACGACATTCCAGAACGCCTTGACGTAGTCGGGACGGAGATTCTTGTATTTGAGATAATATGCGTGTTCCCAGACGTCGATGCCGAGGATAGGATGCCCTGAACCGTCCATCAACGGATTGTCCTGGTTCGGGGTCGAAGAAACGACCAGCTTCTTGTCATCACCTACGGAGAGCCATCCCCATCCGGATCCGAAACGGCCGATGGAAGCGGCGCTCAGCCGCTCTTTGAACAGATCGAACGATCCGAAATCCCTTGCGATCTGTGAAGCGAACGCACCGGTAGGCGTTCCTCCTCCATGGGGCGCCATGGTTCCGAAATACAGATTGTGGTTGTAGAACCCGCCGCCGTTGTTTCGGACGGCAGTACGAATATCCTCCGGCAACGCATCCAGATGCTTGAGCAGAAATTCAATGTCTCGCTCCTGATCCTTCTGCGAAGCTTTTTCCATCGCTGCATTCAAATTCTTCGTATATGCCGCATGATGCTTGCTATAGTGCGTCTCCATCGTCAACGTGTCGATATGGGGTTCAAGAGCCGAAAATTCATATGATAGCTCAATTTGGGTAAACATAATCAATATCCTCCATAAGTGTTAGCTATTGCTAATATATTCATAAACATATCTATCGGATAGGGAATATAAGAAAAAATGTCGCAACTGGATACAATCGCATTGATAGTCGAACAACGATGCGATATAGTTTCCCTTGTGGATGGCATGGGCTTCTTCCTCCTTGGCGATGGTGGGCGAAGATTCGAATTCGAAAGGTTCCTACAAGAAGTGAAAACTTCTCAGACGCGATATCGGTAAGGAGCATATGCATGCAGATGCAGAATGAACGGCAGGAAGGAACTTCGATTCACGAAATCGAATTTTCTCTTGTCAACGAATATTTCTCAGCGATGGAACGGCAGGGACCGGGAAGCGCCGAACAAACGATCAGGGCGCTGGGATTCATCGATAATCTTTCGGACGAAACGAAGATCGCGGATCTCGGATGCGGAACCGGTTATCAGACGATGGTTCTGGCGCAGAACACCGAAGCGACCATCACAGCTCTCGATCTCTATGAAGGTTCGATCATAACTCTGAACGCACGTGCAAGAAGCCTAGGTATCCAGGATCGTGTGAAGGGGCTCGTGGGGTCGATGGACAAGCTCCCGTTTCCAGATACATCGTTCGATATCATCTGGTCGGAAGGCGCGGTCGCGAATGTCGGATTCAAAAAAGCTTTGGAATACTGGAGATCTTTTTTGAAACGCGGCGGGTATGTCGCAGTGACATATGAATCATGGTTTACCGATGGACCTCGTCCCTCAGAAATCGAGCGGTGGTGGCTGGATGCGGTTCCTGAAATGGATACGATCGGACACAACGTGTCGATCATCCAGGAAGCAGGATATGTCCCTGTCGCTACATTCATCCTGCCAGAATCATGTTGGATTGACAACTATTTTGTTCCGCAACAGGCGAGACAGGAAGAATATCTCCGTCTCTATGCGGGAAATTCCGCCGTCGAGGAATTCATTGCGTTCATGCGACGAGAAATGATGCTATATGAGAAATACAAACAGTATTATGGCTACGTATTCTATATCTGTCGGAAGATATGACTGTGCGATGCGTCCCGAAACCTTGAAGTAAAGGAAGAATTGACAAGATGAACGATGAGCGGATCCTGGCATATTCGGACTTGGCGTTGTTCGTTCTGGTAGCGATTCCCATCGGCATCCTCGTCGGTGCCATCAATGCGATCTTCGGGATCGTTCTGCTGCATCTTACGGAGGTTCGGATGGACCATCCGTTCGTTTTGATCCCGTTCCTCGGGTTCGTCGGCGTCGGTATCGTGTGGTGCTTCCAGAAATTCGGAGGCAGAAGCATCAAGGGGATGACATTGATCTTCGAAGCCGGCCACGGGGCGAGCGACGATATCCCGCTCCGCCTGATTCCTTTCGCCATCGTAGGGACGTGGCTGACACATTTGTTCGGAGGAAGCGCAGGACGTGAAGGCGTCGCGATCCAGATCGGAGGGACGGTCGCCCATTCGATCGGAAAAAGGCTTCCGATCGCCGACAGCCGGAAGATCCTGCTGATCACAGGCATGGCCGCCGGTTTCGGCGCCCTCTATCGGACGCCGATCGCCGCCACGTTGTTCGCGATCGAAGTCCTTACCGTGGAACGGATGGAGTATAAAGCGATTCTCCCCGCTTTAGTCGCCTCGTTCGTGGCGAGTTTTGTTTCGGGGTGGCTTGGGCTGGAAAAATTCACGTTCCCTGTGACCGACATTCCCGCCATAACAGTTCCGCTGGTGTTCGAACTTGCCGTGATAGGCCTCGCTTTCGGCCTTACGGGAGGGGCGTTCGCATTCTGCCTCCATGCCTGCAAACGCTGTATGACGAGGAAACTTCCGAATCCAAGCCTTCGGATTCTGTTGGTAGGAATCGGCATCAGTTGCTTTTCCCTGTTATGTTGGAATGGCCGGTATTCCGGATTGGGGACGAACTTGATTTCGATGAGTTTCGGAACCGGCTTCTATCCATGGGATTTCGCGCTTAAATTCATCTTTACGGTCGTTACGCTGTCCGTTGGGTTCCAGGGAGGAGAGGTGACGCCGCTGTTTGCCATCGGAGCTTCGCTGGGAGCAGTACTTGGAACTGCGTTCGGCATGCCGGTTCCATTTGCCGCGGCATTGGGCTATGCGGCAGTATTCGCAAGCGCCACCAATACGCTTTTCGCCCCGATATTCATCGGAGCCGAAGTATTCGGATATGACGCCATGCCGTTTTTCTTCGTCGTATGCGTCATCGCATATGTCTGCAGCGGACGATTCTCAATCTATCCGTTGCAAAAGAGGCTGTAGCTTCCGAGGAAACCCTTTGCGAGGTGCCCTTCGCATCATTTTACCGTGTCATCGTCCGAACAGTGGCGAAGTACGGGACGACCGAAGCCTACGAGAGCCGCCTCTGCGAACGATGGAGAAACCGATTCTGCATTTGCTCCGTGAACCGTGACGTGAAACGCCGTCTCCGAGGTCCTACATGAGTTGCAATATCCAGAACATATCTTCCTCCGCGTCCTGTATCGATTCATGATGTCGTGGGCGTCCTGGGCCTTCCAGATGTTGCGCCCATGCGATGCCGAGAATTCCAACAGCGAGAATCGCTACGATCATCAGCCCGAGAAAGAACGCCATGAGCGTGCGGAATTGCTTCGATCTATTGTGCGGCATGGGCTTTTCCTTTGCTGGCTGGAAGTTTTTCTCTTCCTTGGCCTGCGACAAGTTCGAATGTTTTGGAGCCGACGCTTGTTCCGGACCGTACGGAATCTGTCTCTCGGGAAATCGTGCCGGAAAGAAATAGCGCGGCTTTCGCCGATGCGGGGCCGACCAGTTCGTACAGGACCGCCGACGAAAGGATGATGGTGGACAGCAACGCAGCGGAATCCGGTGGGAGAATCCGTTGTCCGAGCGCCGCAAGACCGATGGAGACCCCTGCCTGTGGACAGAGCGCCAGTCCAAGATAGTTCCTGGTCTGTTTCGGTAAGCCGCAGGCCGCGGAACCTAGGAACGCACCTATGTATTTTCCGATGATCCTGATGCAGAAATATGCCACTCCGATGATTCCCGATGCAGCAAGGGATCCGACATCGAGCTTCATGCCTGAGACCACGAAAAAGATCAGCAGAATCGGAGGAGAAAAATTACTGACTTGCCGGAACAATTCCTTGTCATCGCAGATGTTGCGATATGTCGCTCCCAAGACCATACAGCAAAGGAGCGGGGAAACTCCCATCAGTGCGCATCCGCTGACCAGAATCAGGATTGTCGTGATGACTACGATGAGCCGATGGTCTTGCGAATGCCTGCGGACGATGACGGAGCGAAGCAGGAATGCTGTGCCGAACCCCATGGCGATGGATACGAGATTGAACAGCAACGGAAGTCCCATGATGCGTATTGAGAATGTTTGTTCCGAACTGATCGCCTGCACGATCGCCGCACTGACGCTGAATGCGATCAGGGCGACAGCATCGTCCAATGCCGTGACTTGCAGTATCGTGTCCACGAACGGTCCCTTTGCATGATACTGCTTGATCGTCATCATGGTGCTGGCAGGGGCAGTCGCGGAACCGATCGCACCGAGCAACAGGCAGAAGGCCCAAGGAAGCCGGAATATCCAACGCATCGACAAGGTGACGAAGATAGCTGCGGTCAATGCCTCGAACAAAGTGAGGATGATCGATTTTCTTCCATTCGAACGAAGCTTCTCCAGTTGAAAGAACTTTCCTGTCGAGAATGCGATCAGCGCCAATGCGATATCCGTGACGACATCGAGCGTCTGGACCAGCTCGGACGGGATCAGCCCGAAGATGCCGGGACCGATCAGAATTCCCGCCAGCAGATATCCTGTTACATGGGGAAGATGGGCGAGTTTCGTCACTCGGGTCATGAGAAAACCCGAGGCAAGGATCAGGGTAAGGACCGGTATGGCGATGATGTTCGCATTCGCCTGTTGTATGTCTCCGAACATGGCCGCAAGATGCATGATGATACCTCCATGACGTGTTTTTGCTTTCGCCGGATTCCGGTAGACGATTCACGCCGGCGATGTCGCAGGTTGTTCCGCTCTGGGGACCGCTTCACCATAAGCGGAAATTGAGCTCTCGTCAAATTCTTATATTTTATAGCGTTATAAATTTTTTTCATTGGCATTTCCTTCACATTTGCGGTAACAATGCATATACTGTTTTCCTTACAGCGC